>ENA-OSJC01000022-OSJC01000022.1-marine-metagenome-genome-assembly--contig:-NODE-22-length-155147-cov-6.418230_pt1 | contig 155147 bp, 148 predicted proteins | sample MGYA00237885_ERZ534234 | MGnify/ENA primary metagenome ERZ534234 (study PRJEB26413, sample SAMN06343907) | marine metagenome | isolation source: coastal waters | place: Atlantic Ocean: West Antarctic...
AGCAGCACTCGATGAAGATGGCAATGAGCTTATCAAAAGTGAGCATAAATCAGACACTGAAGTTAAATCTGAAGAATAATCTTTATATACATTAAGTTTAAGGGCTCATGGTAACATGGGCCCTTATTTATTTATAATATTTACTTCTAGATGAAAGGCTTAATATGAAAGAGACCGTCCCTATGAATGTCTTAGGTGAACCCTTAAAGCCTTGCTCAAAAGATCCCTTAACAGGATTTTATCGTGATGGCTGCTGTAATACTGGCCCTGAAGACCATGGATGCCATACAGTGTGTGTGGTTCTCACTGAAACATTTTTAAACTTTTCAAAATCACGTGGTAATGATCTGTCATCTCCACGTCCTGAATTTGGATTCCCAGGGTTAAACCCTGGCGACCGATGGTGTTTATGCGCTGACCGGTGGCAAGAAGCCCATTCATTTGATGCCGCTCCAAATGTTATTTTAGAGAGCACGCATCAAAAAACCTTAAATAATATTCCATTTGCAAACCTTTGCCAAAGGGCGTTTGATGTAAATTAGTAATAATTAAACTAAATAGATTTAAAATAGACAATACTTAATGATTTAAACCCTAATTCTGAAATAATTATAAATTTTATACTTAAACATTTAATATACTCGTAAAACCGACAATATTAGTCGGAAAAATCTGTGACGGCGCTAAAAAAAATTGTCACCATAATATTAAATAAACATAAACTAGGAGTGTAGCCATGGATTACGCAACAACAAACGACATCCAAGAAATAGTTGAAGCCGACCGCAAAAATGTTTGGCACCACCTATCTCAACATAAACAATTTGAAAGCAAGGTTGATCCTCGAATCATAGTTGAAGGCAAAGGCATGCGTGTCTGGGATCAACATGGAAAAGAACACTTAGATGGTGTTTCAGGTGGTGTATGGACAGTAAATGTTGGTTATGGTCGTGTGCGTATAGCTGATGCAGTACGAGACCAGCTCGTGAAAATGAATTACTTTGCAGGTTCTGCTGGATCAATTCCTGGATCAATTTTTTCTGAAATGTTATTAGATAAAATGCCGGGTCTATCACGTGTTTATTACTCAAACTCGGGCTCTGAAGCGAACGAAAAAGTTTATAAAATGGTTCGTCAAATTAGTCACAAACATCACAATGGCAAAAAATTTAAGATTATTTACCGCGAACGCGATTACCACGGTACAACTATCACAAACCTAGCTGCTGGTGGCCAACAGGAAAGAAACGCGCAATATGGCCCATATACACCTGGTTTTGTAGAAATTCCTCATTGCTTAGAATATCATAAACAATATGGTGAAGGTGATTATACTAGGCAGTCACTTGACGCAATTGAAGCTGTTATTTTACGTGAAGGAGCCGATACTATCGGAGCCATGGTCCTTGAGCCTGTCACTGCTGGTGGGGGTGTTATTACTCCTCCACAAGGATACTGGGAAGGTATCCAGTCACTCTGCCAAAAATATGAGATTCTACTGCATATTGACGAAGTTGTTTGTGGACTTGGCAGAACAGGAACATGGTTTGGATACCAACAGTACGGTATTAAACCTGATTTTGTAACAATGGCTAAGGGTGTTGCCTCTGGTTACGCAGCTATTTCCTGCACAGTTACAACTGAAGCAATATTCGATATGTTCAAAGATGCTGATGATCATATGAGCTATTTTAGAGACATATCTACTTTTGGTGGATGCACGGCAGGTCCTGCAGCAGCAATTGAAAATATGAAAATTATTGAAGAAGAAAATCTTTTAGAAAATACAACATCCATGGGTAAATACCTCATGGGTAAATTAGAAGAACTTAAAGATAAGCATAAATGTGTCGGTCAAGCTCGAGGAAAAGGTTTGTTTTGTGGTCTTGAGCTTGTTTCAGATCGTATCTCACACGCTCCAGCAGACGAAAAAATGGTTCAAGCAGTAGTTGGTAATTGTATGGCTCAAGGCATAATAATTGGCGCTACAAACCGTTCAATACCAGGTTTCAACAACACGCTATGCCTCTCACCAGCGCTAATCTCAACAAAAGATGATCTGGATCAAATTACATCTGCAATGGATAAAGCAATGACTGACGTTTTTGGTTGAAAATAGCATTTTAATAATTATTTAATAATAATGTTATAGTTGAATTTAAAAAAGCCCCTTATGGGGCTTTTTATTTTATAAAAAGTAATCATTATAATCATTTAATATTATCGTTAGAAAATGCATAAATATAAATTACAAGACGTATGGTAATTAGAAGCGTAGCTTCGCTACTTTAGTAAATTTAGTGTGAGTTAGTTTAAGTGATAACCGATTTGGGTTCTGCTAATCTAATTATAGCTAGTGGAATTAACGCGCTAGGCTCTGTTTAAACACTGATGATCTAACGTTACGATCGCTTCATATATCTTAACGAAGCTTAAACCCTAATAATTCTTGCCTATTGTCACCTGACCTAAAAATATCCAGTCCAACTCATTTTTTTAAATGACACTACTGTCAGAACAGACATGAGAGTGTGGCAATAGTACTTGAAATTCTTATTTAAACACATAATCAATTGAGAATAATTCCAAATCAGTAAATACTACCATGAGGTAAAATATTCGACTATATTATAAGCGTTTACAAGTCCGTGTGGTACCCAAGGCCGGACTTGAACCGGCACTCCGTGAGGAAACGGATTTTGAATCCGTCGCGTCTACCATTCCGCCACTCAGGCATAACACACGAAATGTTATTTAGCTAAAGTCATTAAGTTCGTCAACGACAATCATAAGTGATTTTTGATGATAATGCTTTTTAATAAACATTTATAATATCTAAAAAAATTTAATCTAAAGCAGATGATTATTAAAAGTCTAAATGAGATTTCTAGTATAGAAACTAAAAAAATAGTCGATAAAAATTCTTTGGCAGCAGGTTTTGATGCTTGACCTAGAAAGCTTTCCCTGCTTTTTAGGTCAAAATTAGGGAAAGCTAATGCTCCATAAACTATATAACTGGACATTGTCCTTTGCAGATAGTCGTTATTCTCTATGGATATTATGCTTCATTGCTTTTATTGAAAGTTCAGTATTTCCTATTCCTCCACATGTTTTAATGATCCCTATCATTATAGCGGCACCAAATCGAGCGTTTTTAGTTGCAACGGTTGTAACAATTGGATCTGTTTTAGGTGGAGTATTAGGTTATTATATTGGAGCTCAACTTTTTGAAAATATTGGGCAGCCTATTCTAGAATTTTATCATAAGACAGATAATTTCCAAACTTTTAAAACACAATTCAATGCACAGGGGCATTGGGCCGTTCTAATTTCAGGCCTAACGCCCTTTCCATATAAGGTAATAACAATAACAGCAGGCGTAACTGGGATGTCCTTTATTGCATTCATGCTTTGGTCACTGGTTGCTCGCGCAACAATATTTTTTGTGATAGCAACATTATTATGGAAATATGGTTTGCCCATTAGAAATTTTATAGAAAAACGCCTGGGGCTTATGTTTATAATATTTTGTGTGATTTTTATAATAGGAATAACATTGATGAAATTTTTATGAACTTTTACCGCCTCATTGGTATAGTCACTTTGGGATCTTTTATAATGTTGGGGGGAGCTTATTTTTTTCAATATGTATTAGGATATGCACCTTGCAAAATGTGCCTTTGGCAAAGGTGGCCACATGGGTTTGCAATTTTAATTGGATTAATAATTCTTTATACCAAAAATATTAAAATTTCAATTTTAGGGGCTCTTGCCGCTTTGACTACGTCTATTATTGGCTTTTACCATGCAGGTATTGAGAAAGAGTGGTGGGAAGGCCCCACAACATGTACATCAAATTCTATAGAAGGATTATCTGCAAATGATTTACTAAATCAAATTTTGGCAGCACCTATAGCACGATGTGATGAAATCGCTTGGGATCTTTTGGGTATATCAATGGCAGGTTGGAACGGACTTATTAGTTTATTTCTAGCAATTATTTGGATGATTGCGTTTTTTCGTAATTAAACTGTCCTATTATTTGACATAAAATTTTCCACCAAAGTATCAACAGTTTAAAAATACTATAATTTTATTTTTAAAATCTAAAATTTTTATTCCTCTAATTCAGCATCCCAGTATAAGTAATCACTCCAACTATCGTGTAAATAGTTTGGTGGAAATTTTCTTCCAGAGTTCATTAGATGACCTATACTAGGCTGAATAGCTGATCGTAGCAATTGTAAGCCAGACTCTTTAATCGGGCGGGCAGCTTTACGTAAGTTGCAAGGGCTACAAGCGGCAACAACATTTTGCCATGTTGTTCGTCCACCTCGTGATCGTGGTATAATATGATCAAAAGTCATTTCACCACGTGATCCACAATATTGGCAAGTAAATTCATCACGTAAAAATAAATTAAATCTAGTGAACGCAGCTGAACTGGCTGGTTTTACATACTTTTTAAGAACAATAACAGAAGGAATTTTAACTTCAATTGATGGAGAGTGCACTACATCATCGTATTCAGCAATTATATCAACTCGTTTCAAATATGCACTTTTTACCGCATCCTGCCAGCTCCAAAGTGACAATGGAAAATATGATAATGGCCTATAATCAGCATTTAAGACCAACGCAGGTCTTTGATTTAATTTAGACGGGGATCGCACAAAGTTTTCTGAAAAATCCGTATTCATATTTAATAAAAACCTTAAGTTATTTTAATGCGGACAGAGAAAAAATATTATTTTTATTTTATTACTATATATGCACATTAAATTCGGGCAACCCCTATATGGAGCGCTATAAGTTCATTTATTTAAAATAAATTGAATATTTTATAAATTGTTTTTAATAAACTTTGCTGCAGCATTTAATCCATCCTGCGCAATACCATGTGAAGTTCCTTTAGATATTAAAGTCAGCACTTCAAATCCAGAATTAATTAATGCATTATTAGCTTTTCCCATTTCTTCAATTGGAACAACATCATCTTCATCACCATGAACCAATAATACAGGAGGGCGTTGTATAGTTTCATTTAATAAACGCTCTGGTTCAATTAACATACCAGACATACCAATAACACCAGCAAGCATTTTAATCCGCCGAGGCGCGATATGTAGGCTCATCATGCAGCCCTGCGAGAACCCCATCAAAAATGTTCGCTCAGCTAGAATACCTGTATCAGTCAAGATTTTATCTATGAATTTATTTAAAATAATAGCTGATTTATCACGACCAATTGCCGCCTCTTTTAATGAGGACCCATCCATACGTGGAATAGGGAACCACTCATACCCCATTGGATTTAAAGTACATGGATTTGGTGCATCAGGTGAAATAAATAGAGTATCTGGCAAGCCTTGCTTTAAAATATCTGACAATTTCAAAAGGTCTTTCCCGTCTGCACCATAACCATGTAAAAAAACTATTAGACTATCTGGTTTTCCAGAAGTAGCTTGCCTTAAATGATTTGTTAAAGTCATAGAAAATTCCCTTTAAACACAATAATCATTACTTTAATACGTCGAAAAAAATCATTCTACAATATTAAACAAAAATATCTATTTGGAATGGCATTTATAACTTAAAAGACTTAGTTAAAAAAGACATTATTAATATAATACATTAATTATGTTATATAAAATACTGATTTATAATATAAATATTTTCTATAAATAAATATTAATAATCTCTTATTAATATTTACTCCTTTCCTTTGAGCCAATCTAAGGTCTCTTTGATATTGGTTGAAATTGTTCCATTAGGTAATTTAGGTCTATTTAGCATAGCGACTGGTAATCCTAACTCTCGAGCAGCGAGTATTTTTGAAAATCCACCTGATCCACCAGAGTTTTTTACCACTAACCAATTGATTTTATATTTTTTAAATAAGGCTACCTCTTCTTGAACTGAAAACGGTGGCCGACCAACTAAATATGATCCACCTTCAAATGGAAAATTATTAGTGGGTTCATCTATTACACGACACAAAAGTTTACGCCCTGCCATATTAAAGTATTCTGATAAAACTTGTCGCCCTGTTCCTAAAAATACAGTTGATCCTATTGGTATTAAATTATCTAATTGTTTAATTTCATCTATAAAATACCAATCATCATTTTCTTTAGTATCCCATTCTGGACGTTGAAAGATTAAATGGGGAATATCAAATTCAGTACATACTTTAGAAGCTGTTGCTCGCATGACGGATGCAAAGGGATGTGAGGCAGAAACTACCCAACCGATGTCATTATCAATAATATATTTCTTAAATCCATCGACCCCACCAAATCCTCCAACACGCGTCTTAATAGCTAATTTATTAGGATTACGTGTTACACCCGCAATTGATGCAACTGCTTGAATATGGTTTTCAAATAAATACCTACAAATTAGACGTGCTTCATTGGTTCCAGCAAGAACTAGCCCAGTCATTCAGATCTACCTAAAATGCGCCCAGCGCGATCGATAACTACAGTATCAACAACAGTTTTAGCACCTTTTAAACTCTTTATAATATTTAGCCGAGCCTCATATGCAACTCGAACAGCCAGATCATCACCAGCACGTTCTACAGCTTCTAATGCTGTATTAGCGTTGCGAATATCTACTCCCGACCAAGTATTTAGTTTTTCAAAATCAACTTGAGATCTAGAAGAATGCAAATCAACTGCTCCTTGTGCAAGCTTCACCATTTTACCAATTCCTCCTCCAATTGTTATTCGCGGAACTGGGTTTTTAGCGGCATATTTCAATAATCCTCCAGAAAAATCTCCCATATCAAGCATAGCATGATCAGATAAACCGTATAACTCCTGAACTACTTTTTCAGAAGTTGCCCCTGTGCAGCCTGCAACATGGGGAATGTTATTAGCCCTAGCCACATCTACACCGCGATGGATGGAAGCAATCCAAGCTGCACAACTAAAAGGACGAACTATTCCTGTCGTACCTAAGATAGATAATCCACCAACTATTCCAAGACGCCCATTCCAAGTATTTAATGTAATTTCCGCACCATTTGGGATAGAAATAATGATATCTACATTTGGTTTAAAACCATACTTTATTGCCTGTTCGTTAATGACATCAGTCATTAATTGTCGCGGTACTGGATTAATTGCAGGCTCACCAACGCCTATAGGCAATCCTGCTTTAGTAACGATTCCAACACCTTCTCCTGCTTTAAACACAATCCCACTATTGTTTTTACTTACCCTGACAATAATCAAAGCTCCGTGTGTAACATCTGGGTCATCACCTGCATCTTTGGTAATTCCTGCTTCAGCCCAAGTATCTCCCTGATCTATATGCGCTAAAGGAAATATAGGTGCCTCACCTTTTGGTAAAGTTATAGTTATATCACGAGCAAAACCATTTCCCCATAGAGCATCTAACGCAGCCTTAGTTGCTGCGGTCGCACAGGCGCCCGTAGTCCAACCGCGGCGCAAATCATGATTTGGTTTTCTACTCATCTAATCTTACTATAGAAAGCTTTTTCCATTAGGCCAACGCCGATATACGACATGACGAAAATCTCTTCTATTACGTCGCGGATCCCCTCGCTTTTCTGGCTACTCTGATACATATTCAGCTTATGATAAATGCGAATCCCCTTCCGCCACATGATTGGCCCATTTTACAGCCCGGTTGGGTATGGTTATGTGGTGCCGGCCCAGGGGATCCAGGGCTATTAACCCTTCATGCTTTAAATGCTCTTCGACAAGCAGAAGTTATTGTATACGATGCACTTGTTGGGCCTGAAATTTTAGATTGGGCAAATTCAACTGCTAAATTAATATATGCTGGAAAACGTGGGGGTAAGCCATCAGCTAAACAACGTGACATTTCCCTTTATTTAGTTGAATTAGCCAAAAAGGGAAAAAAAGTCTTGCGCTTAAAAGGTGGCGATCCATTCGTATTTGGGCGTGGAGGAGAAGAAGCTCAAACATTAGTCCAGCATGGAGTACCTATTCGTATCATTCCTGGCATATCGGCAGGTATTGGTGGGTTAGCATATGCTGGCATTCCCGTGACGCACAGAGATGTAAACCAGTCGGTAACTTTTGTAACAGGACATGACCAAAGTGGTGAGAGCCCCTCCTCTATAAATTGGAAAGCTATTTCAGACGGATCTCAAGTGATAGTTATTTATATGGGAATAAAACACGTTGGTAGTATTAGAGATGAACTTCTTAAAGCGGGACGTGCTGCAGATGAACCAGTTGCTGTTGTAACTAGTGCAACTACAACTAATCAAAAAGTTTTAGAAACCACACTTGGCAGAATCGAAGTTGATCTTAAATCAGCAGGCATGGCACCCCCAGCAATTATTTGTATTGGCAAATCTGTACTCATGCGACAAGCACTAGATTGGCAAGATATGATATTAGGTAATGCCCCTCGAAACACAGACCCACTTGGTAGAGGTCGTCCTGCAGAAGCTTCATGAATATTTCACGTGGTATAATTTTATCTGCTCCAAGTTCAGCAAGTGGTAAAACTACAATAACATTAGGCCTTCTTCGTGCGTTAAAGATTGCAGGCATTCCTGTAAGGTCAGCTAAAAGTGGACCTGATTATATAGATCCCCGCTTTCATGCTGCCGCATCTGGTGCTGAGTGTTTCAATTTAGATTCTTGGGCAATGTCACCTGACAGCATTCGTATGTTAGCTAGCGGGGCACTCCCATTAATTATTGAAGGTGCCATGGGGTTATTTGATGGTGCCCTTCCTGATGGCAAAGGATCAACTGCTGATCTTGCTCGAATTCTTGGCTTACCAATAGTCCTAGTACTGGATGTAGCCTCTCAGGCACAATCAGTAGCTGCTGTTGCGTTAGGATTTAGCCAATTAGCCCCAGATATAAAAATAGCAGGACTTATTTTAAATAAGGTAGCCAGCCCACGACACAATAGAATGCTATGCACTGCTCTAGAACCGTTAGGAATTCCAATATTGGGCTCAGTATATCGTCAAACTGACTTAGAAACACCCTCACGGCACCTTGGTCTAGTACAAGCACAAGAACTCGAGCAATTAGAGAATTTTTTAGATACAACAGCAAATATTGTATCTGAAGCAGTTGATATTAATCAATTACTCTCATTGATGAGTGATATTAATCAACCATCATCAATTCCAAAATTGCTACCACCTCCGGCACAGTCAATAGCAATAGCTAAAGATGCTGCATTTTCTTTTTCATATCCACATTTATTAAGAGAATGGCATAATATGGGTGCCGAAATTTCTTTTTTCTCACCACTTGAAAATCAAGCTCCAAAATTAGCTGACTTAATATTTTTACCAGGAGGTTATCCAGAACTTCATGCAGAAAAATTAGCAAACGCAGATATTTTCAAAAAAGCTATGAAATCTGCCCTTTCTGTTTATGGTGAATGTGGCGGCTACATGGCTATGGGCGAAGGATTAGTTGATGCTTATGGTACACGCCATGAAATGCTTGGCTTATTAAGCCTAGAAACAAGCTTTGCTAATCGAAAGTTAAACTTGGGATATCGCAATTTAACTCCCAAAAGGCTATGGTCAATCCCATTAACAGGCCATGAGTTTCATTATGCAACCACATTGCGAGCCAACGGAGATCCTTTATTCCAAGCAACTGACGCGGAGGGGTTACAACTTCCAAACATGGGTCTGGTAAACGGAACTGCATCAGGTAGCTTTGCTCATATTATTGATAGGCAGTTCAATTGATATCTGATGATACCCTCACCAAACGCAATCTGAATATTATGATTGCTGCTCAGGCTGTTTTAGGGGCCCAAATGCCAATGCTATTTATAGTTGCAGGATTAGCTGGTCAGTCGTTTTCTATCAACATATGTTGGGCTACATTACCAATATCTTTAATAGTCTTTGGTTCTATGACAACAGCGCCTTGGCTATCTAATCTTATGCAAAATTATGGTCGTAGACTTGGATTTATAATTGGAACATTAGGTGGTGCTGTCGGAGGTTTGCTTGGAGCTTATGCACTGTTTATAGGTTCTTTTCCACTTTTTCTTTTAGCATCATACTTTACAGGTATTTATATGTCAGCACAGGCATTCTTACGATTTGCTGCCATTGATACGGCCTCAGAGGAATTTCGCCCAAAAGCCATATCCTACCTAATGGCTGCAGGCCTAATACCAGCAATAGTTGGCCCCCAATTAGTAAAACTTACATCTGATGCTTATGCCGTCCCTTTTATGGGTGTGTATTTATCTGTGGTTGCCATAAATCTTATAGGATCATTGCTATTTTTGTTTTTGAAAATCCCTTTGCCCGAAAAGTTATCTGCAACCAATCATTCTGGGCGTTCCAGACTAAAACTCTTACAATCACCAAAAATATTAGTATCAATAATATGTGCCATGGTATCTTACGCATTAATGAACCTTGTTATGACATCTACTCCACTTGCTGTTGTTGGATGTGGATACAGCCAATCAAATGCAGCCGATGTAGTTATGATGCATGTCCTTGGCATGTTCATACCTAGTTTTTTTACGGGTCATCTTATTACTCGATATGGAGCTCCTAGAATTGTATCAATAGGGCTTATAATATTAGGAGGCGCAGGCATTTCAAATATTGCAGGCGTTGAACTGATAAACTTTTACATTGGATTAATACTTTTAGGCATTGGCTGGAACTTTGGCTTTATTGGAGCAACAACGATGTTGGCATTAGCTCATGAACCTAATGAGCGTGGCGCGGTTCAAGGCATGAATGATTTTTTTGTATTTGGCTTTGTTACCATAGCATCACTCGCATCAGGCAGTTTGATGAATTGCTCTGGAGGCACTTCACTAGAAGGCTGGACTTCAGTGAACATTGCAATGCTGCCGTTTTTACTTTTAGCAGGTGGATCATTGGTATGGATCTCAAGGCAAAAAAATATTTGATATTAATGAATTAAACTCATTATTAAAAAATCAAAATGTTTTACTGAAAGTTTTAGCCAAGAGTAAGATTTTTTTATAAAACTCTGTTGGGCTACTTATGCCATTTACAACTTGCATAGGTTCTTTAGACACCAATCTCAAAGTTTTCTTTGCCAACCATGCTGTTCGGAGTGCAAATGTTCCAGAACTATCTGAAAATAAAACATTATTCATTCTAATAAGCGAACTATTAGCCAACGCAGAAATAGCTTCAGCACTACCATCAAGTAGTGGATATCGTTGCATGCTTTTCAAAGTTGGAATTGCAACAAATAAACGAGCTATTCCATCTCCAAATCCATACTCCTTTGCATTTTTAATATCGGATGATGGCATTCCAATTGACAAACAGGCTAGTGCAATCAAATTACCTGAAGTGGACATAATATAATCTTCAAAGGCATACGCATGTGCATGAGGTTCTTTATAAATATCCCATCGCCTTGCTTTAATTAAGGTATCAAATAAATCACGGGGCAAGTCTTGGATTCGTATTAGTTCAGCTAAAGGCGTTACGACTTCATGCCGCCGAATTGTTTTGCCTTCATAAATTTCTTCAATAGAATCTAACCACCATTGTAATCGCATTTCTGAGATCATTGGTTCTTGTGTCACCCAAGGTGCGCGAACTACTTCCAAATTAAATGCATAAATAATAAATAATGCCCCACGCTTTTTAACAGGTGCACTCATAATTGCTAGAAAACGGTCCGGATCACCACGCCGCACTAAGTCTGCACAGCTTGCAATATCTTCATTAAACTCCATCACTCAGGTTTCATTCCATCACGAATTAACTTCCAGTTAATAGCATCAAGTAAGGCTTCAAAGCTTGCATCAACTATATTGGCAGAAACTCCAACCGTAGACCATCGTCGTCCTTGTCCATCTTGACTATCAATTATAACGCGCGTGACCGCATCAGTACCACTACCAGTAATCCGGACCTTATAGTCTACTAAGTGCATATCATCGATACATGCTTGGTATGGGCCTAAATCTTTAGCTAAAGCTCGCGTTAAGGCATTTACAGGCCCTTGATCACCACATTCAGGATCCATACTTTCAGATACAGATAAAACCTTATGTTTACCAATTTTAGCAACTACCACAGCTTCAGATAAAGAAACCATTTTACCATATTTATTTTTGCGGCGTTCAACTGTTACACGATAGCGTTTCACTTCAAAAAATACAGGTAACTGACCTAAAATATTGCGCGCAATTAATTCAAATGATGCCTGAGCACTATCATATGCATATCCATGATCTTCACGCTTTTTTATAGTATTCAAAATCTCATCTAACCGTGTATCGCCTTTGTCTAGTGTGAGCCCTGCATCCATCAATCGTTTGCGTAAATTAGATTGCCCTGCCTGATTAGACATTGGAATAATACGCTCATTACCCACAACAGAGGGATCTATATGTTCATACGTTAAGGGGTCTTTTAAAATAGCAGACGCGTGCAAACCAGCTTTGTGCGCAAACGCCGACGCACCTACGTAAGCCGCCCATTTATCAGATACTCGATTTAAGACATCATCTAACATTCGTGAAAGGCTTGTTAGACCCACTAATTTATTAATATGAACCCCAGTCTCATAAAGGCTCGCATAGGGTTCCTTAAGTAATAAAGTTGGAATTAGAGTAACTAAATTAGCATTTCCACAGCGTTCACCTAATCCATTTAAAGTACCTTGGATTTGTCTTGCGCCCGCATCTACAGCTGCAAACGAATTAGCAACTGCATGCTCAGTATCATTATGTGTATGAATACCAATATGATCTCCTGGGACGCCATAATTAATAATTGCTGTTGTGGCCAATTGGATTTGCGCAGGCAACGCACCTCCATTGGTATCACATAGAACAACCCAACGGGCACCTGCGTCATATGCAGCTTTTGCTGTAGCCAGTGCATACTCAGGATTTTCTCGATAACCATCAAAAAAATGTTCACAATCAAACAAAGCTTCACGACCCTGATTCACAATATGCTTTATGCTTTCTGAAATATTTTTTAAATTTTCCTCAAGCGTAATTCCTAAAGCTTTAATAACATGGAAATCATGCGTTTTACCAACCAAGCACACTCCCGGCGTATTGGCATTTAAGACCGCGGCCAAGACTTCATCATTTTCAGCTGAGCGACCAGCGCGCTTGGTCATACCAAATGCTGTGAAAGTTGCCTTAAGCTTTGGTGCACTAGCAAAAAAATCACTATCAGTAGGATTTGCACCTGGCCACCCACCTTCTATATAATCAATACCCAAATCATCTAGAGCCTTTGAAATGTTGATTTTGTCTTCAACAGTGAAGTTTACACCTTGCGTTTGTTGCCCATCACGTAAAGTCGTATCGTATAAATATATTTTTTCACGGTTCAAAACAAATCCTCCAACAAAGAACTATCAAACTTTGGCCCAGCAATTAAGGTAACATTCTCTTTACTCATTTGCACATCAAGTCCAGCAGAAACAAAGGTAAGTTTTAAGTAATCAACTTTTGAAAAATCTTTATTTTTCAGTGCTTTATCTCTCTCAGTTGATATCATTTTTTCTAAAGCTGATAAATCAAAATCGATTGCCTTTACCCAACCACCCATGTTATCCCCAAGAAGTCCTAAGAGTTCAGCAGACGATTTAAGCAGGGCGGCATCGCCACATTTCGCCAGATTATGTAATGCTGTAATAGCGCCAGCCGTATTTAGATCATCCGCTAAGGCATTCACAATTGCAGGCGAAACAATATCAGATGGGATCACATCATCAGTTATCATTCGCCATTTACGTAATGTTGCAGCAGCTTCTTCTGCTTTTTTGATAGTCCAATCCATAGGCTTAGAATAATGTGTACTAAGATAAACAAACCGTATCACTTCCCCCGAATAACCTTGATCTAAGAGCTCTCTTACAGAAAAGAAATTTCCTAAAGATTTAGACATTTTTTTACCTTCTACCTGTAACATCTCATTATGTATCCAGACATTAGCAAAAGTGTCATCTCCACAACATGCGCAACTTTGCGCTATTTCATTCTCATGATGTGGAAATTGCAAATCAAGTCCACCGCCATGAATATCAAATTTATCGCCAAACAGCGCTCTTGACATTGCAGAACACTCTATATGCCAACCTGGCCGGCCATGCCCCCAGGGGCTATCCCAACCAGGTTGCTTATCATTAGAAGGCTTCCATAGCACAAAATCCATTGGGTTATGCTTATAGGGTGCTATTTCCACACGCGCACCCGCTATCATATCATCTACAGACCTCCTGGAAAGTGCTCCATAAGCATCGTATGAATTTACATCAAACAACACATGACCCTCAGCGGCATATGCGTGCCCCTTCTCAATCAATTCTTCGATCATAGTTATCATTTCAGCTATATATTCAGTGGCGCGAGGAGCAAAATCTGGCTCTAAGGCTCCCAATTCATTCATATCTTCTAAATACCAACCAATAGTCTCATTGGTAATGTCACGGATAGGTCGCCCTGTTTCAATAGATTTAGCGTTAATTTTATCATCAACATCTGTAAAGTTCCGAGCATAACTTACATGCTCTTTCCCATAAGTATGTTGCAAAACTCGATATAGTGTATCAAACACTACGACAGGACGAGCGTTTCCAATATGAGCACGGTCATAAACTGTTGGACCACATACATACATACGTACATTTTTAGGATCAATCGGAGTGAAAGCCTCTTTTGTGCGATTTTTCACATTATATAATTTTATCATCATAGTAATCTCACAATTTCAAATCAGAACTATCACTTTGGTTTAGTAATGAAAATAAAGAACAGACAGCATGGTAAATTAACAAGTAATAATACAACAAATTATATGCTAAAGTTTATAAAATTAATAAATTTATTTTAAAGGCAGAAAAAAATATTAAACTTAAAACCCTTAAGTGAAGGATCTATTGGTTAAAGCTCAGGCGTCACTTCTGACATATTCAGTAAATTTTATTGATTTTTTCTTCAAAAATGAATTACTTTCACATTAATAAAATCTAGCAACTAAATGAAATATAATGATTTAATTTAATGTTTTATAACTATTCTTAAGTTTATTGATACTGCCCAACTAAAGCTTTAATTAAGTTATCAGAAACAAATATAAGGCAACCTAATGCTATTAATTAAAAATCTATTTATTACTTTATTTTTGATTTTAGGCACAAATGCTTTTGCAAAAACCTTTCCTACTCCAATAACGCCATACATTAGTGATTATGCAAACTTATTAGATCCAGAAACTGAAGCACGCATAACAGAAAAATTAGTAAAGTTGCGTCAAACATTGGATCTTGAAATGGCAGTCGTAACGATAGAAACTCGTTTCGATTATGGACAGTTTGACTCCATAGAAGAATTTACAGCTGGCCTCTTTGATCAATGGCGCTTTGGAAGGTCAGCGCGAAATGATGGAGTATTAGTTTTAATATCTCACTTTGATGGAGAAATGCGAATTGAGGTTGGATCAAGCTATGGATCTATTTACGAAAAACGTATGGAATTAGTAATCCAAAACTATTTTATACCACATTTCAAAAACAATCAGCTCTCAGAAGGTATTGAGGTAGGTGTATATGAGACTATCAATCGCTTGCAGCCTACCTATGATATCACTGATCCAAAAACGTTAAAAACCACATCTCTTGTATCTGCAATAAAACGCACAACATTTTGGCGCACAATCGAAGATAAATATATGCTCTTTGTTTTTCTAGGGATAATTACTTTTTTATTCTTTGAAACCCGAATGCGAGACATTTTAGTTGGTCTACGCCGCTGCCCAAACTGCAACCGCCGTCAATTACATCACAAACGCACAATAAAGAAGAGACGCATTGGTAAAGAGCAAGGTAAAGAAATCGTAGAAGCATATTGTTCTAGCTGTCATTATAATGCGAGGGAGCAACGCTCAATACCTTCGCTGAATGAGCCGTCTAATCACATTTAGATTATAGTTTATGTCATCTATAAAATTGAACTCATATAAAAAAATTCTTTACAGAATCTAAAATCTAACTCAAATTAAAATTATGATTGATTTAAATTTGATGACCTGCTTGATCTCACGCATCATTGGTGCGTCGCGCGGGCTTGCAGCAAGAGGATCACCTGTTTTTCTTTAAAACTAAATATTATTTTTTAAAAAAGGAATTCAAAATGTCAAATATTACTCGTCGATCTGGTGGCCGCACAGCTAGACAAGCTTTAAGATCATCAAAATTATCTGATGGCATTCGGCCAATTAGACCGGGAATGGAAGGTGGCACCTATAAGCCATTATCAGATGCAGATGTCATGCGTATCCATCATTCAGCATTAGATGCACTAGAACAGATTGGCCTGGCAGATGCACCACCAAGTGGTGTGGAAATATTAACAAATTCTGGCGCTATTTTAGGAGATGATGGCAGAATACGTTTTCCACGTGCATTGGTTGAAGACATGCTAGCAAAAGCTGCTAAATCTATAACTCTTCACTCTAGAGATGGAAAAAATGATTTAGATATTAGTGGAAATCGCGTTCATTATGGCACTGCTGGAGCCGCAGTTAATTTAGTCGATGTTGATGGAAATAATTACCGTGAATGTGTGCTTCAAGATCTTCACGATGCAGCTAAGATTACTCAACAACTTGATAATATTCACTTTTTTCAAAGACCTATGGTCTGTCGTAATATCCCTGATAACTTTGAAATGGACATGAACACAATCTATGGTGCTACTTCTGGTACAACGAAACATATAGGTAGTAGCTTCACTGAGCCATCTTTTATACCCGGCCTGTTCGAACTTATCTATGACATAGCAGGAGGCGAAGATGCATTTAGGGATCGTCCCTTTATCTCTAACTCAAATTGCTTCGTAGTTCCTCCAATGAAATTTGCAACTGAAGCATGTGAAACAATGGAAGCGTGTATTCGTGGTGGGATGCCTGTCCTTTTGCTTTCCGCAGGTATGGCAGGTGCAACAGCGCCCTCAACAATTGCTGGTGCTATAGTGCAAGCAGTTGCGGAATGCTTAGCCGGAATAGTCTACGTAAACGCCATGGTACCTGGCCATCCAGCTATATTTGGTACTTGGCCTTTTGGCTTAGATTTAAGAACTGGATCAATGAGTGTTGGCTCTGGCGAGCAAGCTCTTTTGACTGCTGGATGCTCACAAATGCATAAATTTTATGGGATACCAGGAGGAGCGGCAGCAGGAGCATCAGATTCAAAGATGCCAGACATGCAAGCCGGCTGGGAACAGATGTGTTCAAGCGTAATGGCAGGTCTATCGGGACTTAATATGGTTTATGAGGCTGCAGGGATGCATGCATCTCTGTTAGGATTTTGTCATGAGTCTTTAATTCTTGGTGATGATTTAATAGGCCAATCAATGCGATGCGTACGCGGAATTGAAGTTAATGATGAAACATTAGCATTAGATCAAATTGCTGACGTTTGTTTAAACGGTCCAGGGCATTATTTAGGTACTGACCAAACATTGAGCAGAATGCAATCAGACCACGTTTATCCACGCCTTGGAGATCGGACCAGTCCAAAAGAATGGGTAGAAAATAGCAAACCAAACTTGATTCAAAAAGCGACTAAAATAAAAGAGGATATTCTTTCAAAGCCATCTGATGTAGCCTTCGACCCAATATTAGACAAAGCCTTGAGGGAAAAGTATAATATTCACTTAAATATAAGCTGAAAAAAGCTTCCGACAGATAGAAAATACCTTTTTAATATTTACGTTAATAACGCTTTTATAAATTACACATCCAACTTTTTTTAAATGGATGTGTAATAAAAACTATTACTTCGTAAAAAAGTCTTTAGTAAAATTTTCATAATTTATTCTAACCAATAACACCTAAGCCACTCAAACCATCAACTACAAACTGAACAGACAAAGCAGCTAATAACATTCCCATTAAGCGTGTAATTACATTAATGCCAGTTTTGCCTAGTAAGCGCTCAAACGTACCGCCTAACATAAAGAGTATAAAAGTTAAGCCAACAACACTTATCATAGCTGCCATAAGAACCAATGTAGAGGCAAAGCCTACAACCGTATCACCCGCGAGAAGGATCATAGTTGCCATTGAACCTGGCCCTGCAATGAGTGGCGTTGCCAAAGGGAAAACAGATGGATCATCATGGATCTCGGTTTCAGATTGCTCTTCACGACGCTGACTACGCTTATTAAATAACATTTCGACAGCTGTTAAAAATAGTAACAATCCACCTGAAATTCTAAATGCAGGCATTCCGATACCAATAAAGCTCAATAACTTTTCACCAAAAGCACCGAATAACAACAAAATACCAATAGCTACCATACAAGACCGGACTGCAATTTTAGTACGGTTTTGGCTATCACTTTGTGTCAAAGAGACAAACATTGGCATTAATCCAACTGGGTCAATTACCAAGAATAGGGTTACAAAGGCTGTGATATATAATTCAAACATAGCAAAATCCAAATTCAAACATAGCAAAATCCAAAAACAATTAGTTACTAACGGTATCTCGTTTCTTAAAATGAAACACAAGAACAAAGGTTTTATTCCTAGTATGTGTTTAACCCTATACATTGCCATCAATACCGCCTATCGGGCCCTCACAGGCGTTGTGATGCAGTTCTTGGGTTATTGCATTCTTGCCTATTGGCGACATTTGGGGTTCGCCAAGCATGAATGATAACCTGCTGCGTTCTTCCCAATGGTATATGCCATGGAACTCAGCCCTGATAAGAAATTAAAATTGTGATAAAAACACTTGCTGATGCTTTGGCGAAACAAGGCTATGAAACACTTACACCCGTGCAAGAAGAAGTAAACAAACCAGAACTTGAAGCTTCTGACTTATTAGTTTCAGCTCAAACAGGTTCCGGTAAAACTGTTGGTTTTGGTTTAGCCATCGCGCCTACCATATTAAATGATATGGGAAAGTTTGACCGTGCGGGTGCTCCATTGGCACTTGTTATTGCTCCTACTCGCGAATTGGCCATGCAAGTTAAACGTGAATTGACCTGGCTCTATGCAATAGCTGGTGCAACTATGGCCTCATGTGTAGGTGGCATGGATATGCGTGATGAGCGCCGTTCATTAGATCGGGGTTCCCATATTGTTGTTGCAACACCAGGCCGATTACGAGATCATATTCAACGTGGGTCAATAGACTTATCTCAAGTTAAAGCAGTAATTTTAGATGAAGCTGATGAAATGCTAGATTTAGGCTTTCGTGAAGACTTAGAGTTTATCTTGTCTCAAGCTCCAGAAACACGTCGAACTTTAATGTTTTCTGCAACGGTGCCTCGATCAATTGCTAATTTAGCAAAAAGTTACCAAAAAAATGCCATCCGTATCACCACAGTTTCTGAATCTACACAACATGCTGATATTAACTATATTGCAATGAATGTATCACCACGTGATGGCGAGAATGCCATCATCAACGCACTTCGATACTATGAAGCTCCTAATGCGCTCGTATTCTGCAATACTCGTGTCATGGTTAACCGCTTGACAACGCGCTTATCTAATCGTGGGTTTTCTGTCGTAGCACTCTCTGGCGAATTATCGCAATCTGAGCGCACACACGCATTACAGGCAATGCGTGATGGAAGAGCACGAGTATGTGTTGCCACCGACGTTGCTGCACGAGGCATTGATTTGCCAAATCTTGATTTAGTAGTTCATGCTGAGCTACCACAAAACCATGAGACTATGTTACACCGATCAGGTCGTACAGGCCGCGCAGGTCGCCAAGGTGTTTCAGCAATGATAGTTCCTAGCCGCTTTCGTAAAAAAGCAGAGCGGTTATTGCAAATGGGCAAAGTCACAGCAACGTGGCAAGATGCGCCGTCTGCACAACAGATAATCGAAAAAGATCAGGAACGCTTACTGTCAGACAGTACCTGGGCAACTTTACCTTCACCAGCCGAACGTGGAAGTATTGATAAACTTATGGAAACCTTTAGTGCTGAACAACTAGCAACTGCTTTTTTTCGTTTATACGTCGAAAATCAATCAGCTCCTGAAGAGTTAGCGCCCTCAGGTGCACAAGGCGCACCAAAGCCACGTGGTGAATTTGGACCAACAGTTTGGTTTTCCATAAGTGGTGGTCGTGAGGCAGATGCAAATCCACGTCGCATGTTGCCAATGATCTGTAAAGCAGGCAACCTTTCTCGAGATGATATTGGTGCAATACGCATCCAAGATACTGAAACTTTTGTGGAAATCCTAAAATCCAGCGTTGATGGTTTCTTGAAAGCTATTGGATCAAATAAAGAAATAGAACCAGGCGCTTGGCTTAAGCAATTGGACAAGGCCCCAAACATCAAAGCATCACCTCGAGAAAAGTTTGATCGCTCTGATAAAAGTGGAACACCTTTTAAATCAAAGAAAAAATGGGACAGCGATACAAGTAAAAATGATCGTGACCCATGGGACGATGAAACACGTAAGCGCCACTCAGAACCAAATTTGAATAAAAACCCCGAAACGCGGCCTGAAGGTGGTGTTGTAGCACTACAAACAAGAAATAAAAAAGCTGCCAAGCCCATTGATCGTAACAAAGGCAAACCCACATGGTCAAAAGATGGTGGGAAGCATTCTAAACCAAAAAGTCGAGCACGGCCTAATCCAAAAGATGATAAGCCCCGATCAGAAAAGCCTATTACCGAGCGATCAAAAGTAGAAAAATCTAAGTCTGATCGTCCAAAAACAGATCGTCCTAAATCTGATAAAACAAAAGCAGCCAGAGGTAAAAACGCTGTTCTTAAACGTAGGAAAAAGTAATTAAACCGCCCGCGAACAAATGTGGGCGGCTTGATAGCCCCATATTTAATTTATGCACTATATTTATTATAAATTTTCATACTATTCATGACAAAGCCTAAGATCGTAAACTTTTGGACAAAGGTCATTTAGATCAAGAAAATGCTGATGTGTACCAACCACTCATCCACTAACACTAATTTGAGGTAAAATAGCTAGAAAATATCCCACACTAAATATTCCAATAATTTTATTTAACCTTGACGGCATTCAATGCAAACGCCACATTTTTAAATGTAATAAAACGGAAACAAAAATGGAAACAATTCATATAGGATATGATGATACTATAAGTTTATTATCATGGCAGAAAGCTGTTGATGCATTACGTGAAGGGCATCTTTTTCCAAAGGCAGAGATTGCAGATATATTTTTAGGACCTAAAGCCGCTATACTTTTAAATCGAGCAGCATACATCGAAGGATTAGGTTACGGCGTTAAAGCAGTCACAGTAGTAGCAGATAATCCTAAAAAAGGTTTACCAACTGTCCAAGGAGCTATGATGGTTTATGAACCCGAAAGTGGGGAATTAAAGGCAATCATAGACAGCCGTTTGATAACAGAAGTCAAAACCGCAAGTGACTCAATCCTAGGGGCACAATTGTTGGCACGTCCTAAAAGTAAACGATTACTAATCTTAGGAGCAGGAACAGTTGCGGAAAGCCTTGTTCACGCTTATTCATCAACTTTTCCAGAATTAGAGCAAATAGCAATTTGGTCAAGGAAACCTGAACAAGCAAAAAGTGTGATTGATAGAACTGGCCGCACAAAAATTGAATTAATTGTAGCAGATGACTTAGAAAAATTTGCATCCGAAGCAGATATTATTAGCACTGCTACAATGGCCTATGAACCAATTTTAATGGGTGAATGGATAAGCCCAGGCACACACATAGATCTAATTGGTGCATTCAAAGCTGACATGCGAGAAGTGGATGATAACCTTATTACTAGTGGAACGATTTACGTCGACAGTCGAGATACAACGATAAATCACATAGGTGAATTAATGATCCCGATTGCAGCAGGTATTATTAATGAAAAAGATATAAAGGGTGATTTTTACGATTTAATCAGTTTGAACCACAGGGCAAGAACTTCAGAAAATGAAATTACTATCTTCAAGAACGGTGGTGGCGCACATCTTGATTTGATGATTGCTAATTATCTAATTAAATTAATCACATAACTCCCTACAGTATTAAGCCTTATGTAATGACAAGAATTAGTTTTTAAGTACTGATTGGTGAACCTCTATTATATTGCCCTCTGGATCATGAAAAAATATTTGATGCCACTCTTCAGCAAATGCAGTTCCATAATCAGAATAAAGTATATCGTTGCTTTCTAGCATGAGTTTAAAAGCTTCGATATCATCTGTTTTAAACGCAATATGACCCCTTTCAACAGGATTAATGACATTACCATGTTTAAATCCAACTTCTAAATTACGCTCAGCTAGGTGCATCTGCATCTGCCCATCAGTGGCAAATTTAATTTTCCCACTATAACCACTATTTTTTGTTTCATTAGGTCTTGGGAACATCTCAGCGGGCATATCATTTAAACCTAGAACTTTAGTGTAAAAGGTATGGAGGCGATCGACATCTTCAGACACAAAATTAATATGATGAAATTCAAGTTTCATATTTACTTACCTATATTTTAAGCCTCATTCATATAATATTCTACTCGATAGCGATTGTTAGAGCGAGTACTGAATACATAATTTCACCATCTAAATCAGACAGTGTTTTTTTATTAAATCTTTAAAGTTTATACACAAAGCAAATAATAGCCTTGGTAATTTTAATACAGTAATTCATAATAATATATTATTGATATTTCAGAATATAATTATGATTAAAGTTCAAAAATAGGCAGCTATTATTTTTCAAGTAATAACTTTATAAAACACTTAACAAGTTACAGTAATCAGTGAATTATTCTTATCTTTGAGAATAAGTTTCACATTATATTATGAGGGTTTTATGGAAATATACACATTAAAGTTTTTACATTTTTTAGCAATTTTCATTGCAGGCGGTGTTGGAATTGGTGGAGCAGTTATTCAATCAGTGCATGCAAAAGCTAAGCAAGCTCCCACTCCACTTGTTGGCCGGTCAATGCAAATACTTGGCTTTCTAGGACTTGGGTCACTCATAGTATTATGGCTTAGCGGATTAAGGCTTGTTGGCGTTATTTATCCTGGCGCAGATCTAGGGACAGCTTTTATTATTAAACTGACTGGCGCATCCGCATTATTAATTCTATCAATATTGGCCAACTTACACATTTATAAATCCTCAAAAAACAAAACCCCACCAAATGCAAATTTCATAAAACCAATAGCATCACTTTCGCGCGTTGCTCTTGTTTTTGTGTTGGCTGGAGCAGTCGTAACCTTCAATAATTAAAATTATTAACAAAAATATAAATAAATATATCTTACATTATAAAAAATTTAAGTTTAATTATGAGTATTTTTCTATTCTGAATATTAACATTATTATAAAATAATATCTGCCAAAGCTTTCGGGTGATTAGTTAACAGTTCATAGCCATCTTCAGTTATTATAACACTATCACCAACTTGAGCCCTAAATGTCTCAGTTGAAACTGAGCCATCAATAGCTAAGACCATTCCTGGTTGAATAATGGTTTTATCGCCAATGACTAATTGTGGTGACTCCAAGAAGCTAAAACCTGTAGCGCGGCCACAGCGAAATGGATACTCATATCCAGCTCCCTGAATTACTTCAGCATACTCAGCATGAATGCTTTCGGCAGTTACACCTGGTTTTAGAGCATCTAATGCTGCTTTTTGACTGGCAACTGCAACTTCATATACGGCTTCTTGCGATTTATCTCCAATATTTTTAATCCAAAAAGTTCTATCAAAACCTAATTTAAAACGGTGAAAATTTGTCATTCCACAAAAACATAAGAATACTGGCTCTCCGTTACGCATAATTCTGGTAGATGCGCGGTGGTGTGTCTTAGTGATAGCTTCTCCCGAAGCCATTATTTGTAAAAAATGAGTATTTGGAGACATATCATTATCATTATAATATGATTTTAAAAGCTCTGCAGCTTTACGAGTACCAGCTTGTGAAGTTGCAATCGCAACTTCAAACTCTGGAACATTATCAGCAATATTAGCCCTACCCGCTTCCATCATTGCATTTGCAACCTGCCCAGCATGACGCGCCATTTGTAATTCTTGAGAAGATTTAATCATCCGCATTTTGGTAAGAATTGGCGTTATGTTTTTTATTTTATCTTGTTTAGTATGATTATTTAAATAATTTCTTACCACAAAGGGCATGTGATTAGTTTCAATGCCTACTTGGTACTTTTGGCTTAATGATCGAGGAAGCTCTTGGCGCCATTCTTGACCCATTCCATCATTCCATTCAAAGATCTGATCAACATCAGCATTCGCTAATGCAGAATTCAAATCAATAGATGGCGTTATAAGAAATGTCTCTCCATCTTTAGGTACAACTAGAATGGTAGGACGACCAAATTCCATATGCAAATAATCATAGTAGCCAGTTAAATAATATACATTATCTTCATCAGTAATAAGCGCCACATTAATATTAGCTTTAATCAATTCATTGCGAAACACCTGCATGCGACTTTTAAACATAAGAATTCTCTCTAAATTTTATATTCTGGTAAGCGATCTTGGACTAATGCGGTCCATAGAGATACACCTATTGGCAATAGATCATCATTAAAATCATAATCTGCAGAATGAAGTGGCTGACTATTGGCTCCAGTTTCTCCATTACCTAAAAGAAAAAAACAGCCCGGAATAACATTACTAAAATGTGCAAAATCCTCTGAGAAACTCATAGGTTCTCTATCTGGAATAACTTTTAGCTCAAGCTCTCTAGAACACCGTATTACAGCTTCTGTAGGTGTTTTAGCATTTATAGTTTCAGAAAACTCAGTGTTAAAACTGAAACTTATTTTTACACCATGAACACTACCAATACCTTCAGAAATTTGTCGCATGGAACCTTCAATAAGTGCCCTATCTTTTGGTGAACGTGTTCGAACGTCGCCCTTCAAGATCGCATGCCCCGATGAAACGTTACGTTGCCCATCACTAACAAATTCAGTTACCGAAACGACAGCACCAGCGCCTGGCGGCAATTTGCGAGAAACTATAGTTTGCAAAGCCTGAATAATTTCCGCTCCAATTATAATGGCATCTTTGCCCAAATATGGCATAGAAGAATGTCCACCTTTACCAATAATTTCAATTTCAAATAAACTTTCACTTGAACAAATAAGACCAACACGAGTTGATACTTCACCAAGCGGTGCTGCTGGTAAATTATGAATTCCATAAACCTCTTCAACAGGAAACTTTTCGAATATACCCTCTTCCAGCATCGCCTTAGCACCTAGCCCATGTTCTTCATTTGGTTGAAAAATAAATATTACTGTTCCATCAAATCCTGAATCTTCTGCAAGTCTTTGCGCAGCACCCAAAAGCATAGTCATATGACCATCATGTCCGCATGCATGCATAATTCCATCAGATTTTGAAACATAATTATGAGTACTTAATTCTGCAATCGGCAAAGCATCCATATCAGCGCGCAAACCAATAGCACGATTGCTTTTACCTACTTTAAGAACACCTATAACTCCTATTCCCACATGAACCTCAAGGCCAATTTCTCGTAGAAATTTAGCAACCCTAACCTTTGTTAAGTCTTCTTTGAATCCTAGTTCAGGGAATTTGTGAAACTCTTGTCTAAGAAGGCTTAGTTTTTTGATATCAAGTGGCATAATACCTCCATAAAATCTGTAAAAATACAAAAACTTCACTAGCTATTCTGCCAACGAAACCATTTATTTTATTATTAATAATTATTCTATCATAGAAAAAATTAAAGTGAAAAAACCAAACAAAAATCTAAGTCCGATAGCAATATTCTTAATAAATACTTATTAGTATTAGCTGAATAAATTCCCAGCAGACGCTCCAGCAATTCTACCAAACACTGCTCCAGAGGTTAACCCTGATCCTCCTGGATAACCAGCAAGAAAAACTCCACCAACAATTTCGCCACAAGCAAAAAGCCCATCAATAGGTTGATTGTTTTCCAATAAAACCTCACCTTTTGATGAAACCTTCAATCCACCGTATGAGAATGTTATTCCACCAGTCACTGGATAAGCACGAAACGGTGGTGTATCTAACTTTTGTGCCCAATTTGATTTAGGTAATGATAAACCAATTGTACCTTTGCCATCTTTGATGGTTGGATCGAAGGCAGTATTATCATCCACAGCCAAATTATATTTAGTTATAGTGTTCATTGTACTTTTTTGATCTAGATCATCACACTGAGAAACTAATCCTTCCAAACTGTTAGATTCTTTATAGCTTGCATCAAAGAAACGATATTCTTGATATAATAAATCTTCAGTTTTTGCGTCAAAAAATTGCCAAGCAAGTTGTTTTGGCTGCTCTAGAACAGCTTTTCCAAATTGAGCATAAGTGTAATTTCGAAAATCCATTCCTTCATCAACAAACCGCTCTCCATCACAATTAATCATGATACCTAAGAAATAACTAATTTTTCGATAATTTTTACGCTCTCCATGCGGAATTTTTAGATTTCCATAATCTTTCATATAGAGATCCATTGGAGTCGCATGACAATTATCAAATCTTCCATATTTTTTTGCACCTAATGCCCAAGCTGCCTGCAATCCGTCTCCAGTATTATGAGGAGTTCCACGAACTTTTGCATTTTTCCATTCTGGTCCTAATAATTCAACACGCATCTCTTGATTAGATTCAAAACCACCACATGCGAGAATTGTTGCGCCAGCATAAATGATAGAACTATCATCACATTTAACACCAGCTACACGTGCGCCATCCAGAACTAATTCTGACATTCCAATATTATAGCGAATTTCACCACCAAGTTTTTTAAATGCAGCTAATTCCATGTCATAAAGACCAACACCTTCATTCTCAGCCGCTAATGTGAGCCCTCCCCAAAAAATTATTTTACCGTCTTTTTCAAAACTTTGCCTCGAAAAAATTGGATCATATTTGATACCATGCTCAGCAAGCCAAGTCATTGTATCATAGCTTTTAGAAACTAAAATTTCTTGTTCTGGAGTTAAAGGTTCGCCATCGTTAAACCCCAAAAGATCTTTTTTAAATTTTTCACTGCTATAATTACCAAAATCAGAAATTGCGACACGAGGATCTTCAGGGTTTGCAACAAGAGGAAGTAATTCATTACTATTGTTATAGGCAAATCGCATAGCACCCGCGGTATACTTAGTATTTCCTCCAGCTAAATCTTCACTAGCTTTCTCAATAATCAAAACTTTTGCGCCTTTTTCACTTGCTGCTATCCCAGCACTCAAGGCAGCATTTCCAGACCCTATTATAATTACATCACATTCATTATTCATTTTGACACCTTGTTATATTGTATCCAAGCGTATACAATCTCTGTAAACAAATGCAAGAAACTTACTGAAATGAATGTAGCAACCGGCCAAACAGCTTATCAAGCTATTTTTAATGAAATTACTTTGGGCAAACTAACACCAGGTGATCGCTTAAGAGAAACAGAATTGGCAGAACGTATTGGCCTTAGTAGGACACCAGTACGAGAAGCTATAAAACGTTTAGAAGCTGAAGGCGTTGTGTCACACAAACCTCAAGTTGGCGCAGTTATAAAAAAACTTAATCAGCAGGAGATTGTTGAACTCTATGAAATGCGTATAATGTTAGAGACTTCAGCATCTTCAATGGCTGCAAAACATGCATCAGAAGCTGAAACACGCACGCTCGATACACTAAATAGAAAAATGTTAGAAGCAAAGTCAGATTCTTACAAAGTTGCAGAGTTAAACCGCCAATTTCATATTTGCATCGTTAATGCAGCACGAAACAGATATCTTGCCAGTAGTTATAATAATTTGTCTACCATTTTAGTAATACTTGGACATACCACCCTGACCACACCGCTACGTGTCGAGACTGTATTTATTCAACATCAAACTATTATCGACGCTCTAATAAAAGGTGATAAAAGCGAAGCAAGTGGTACCATGACAAAACATATGGAAACATCACTTGATCACCGCTTACTTAGCTTAAACTAATGCTTCTTCATCAAATCAAAACTCACATGATAGCACTTTTTGGAGTTAGCATTTTTTTACTGTTTAATATTCCACTTCCATGGCTCTTTGGACCGTTATTTGCATGTCTTTTTGCTGCACTATTTGGTGTGCAATTAATGGCATTTAAGACAGTAAATGATGCAATGCGTACTATTTTAGGTGTTGCGGTAGGAGCCACAATTACTGTGGCCTTTTTACTTAATTTATCAAGCCTCTGGGCTACAATGTTATTAATTCCAATCATGGTTTTTATAATTGGACTAATTGGAATTCCATACTTTCAAAAACTATGGGGCTATGACTGGGCTACAAGTTATTATTCTGCAATGCCAGGTGGGCTTCAAGACATGCTTGTGTTTGGAGAAGAGGCAGGCGGTAACGTACGCACAATGTCTTTAATACATGCCACTCGAGTACTTGTGATAGTCATAGCTCTACCCTTTCTACTCAAACTTTATTGGAATGCAGACCTACATAACGCTCCAGGAGAATCAATAAATAACTTGCCAATTTCAGAACTACTTATAATGACATTTTGCGGCCTTCTTGGATGGCAAATTGCGAAGTATTTTGGCATGTTTGGGGCTTCAATTTTGGGACCATTAATTTTAGCCGCTATAGCTAGCCTCCTGGGAATTTTACATTATCGTCCGCCGGCAGAGGCAATATGGATGGCACAATTTTTTATTGGGGTTACAATTGGGGTAAAATATACTGGAATTACGACTGCAGAAATTCGTCGCGATGTAACTGCCGGTCTTGGTTTCTGTGTCATTTTAGCTTTATTAACCATTATATTTGTAGGATTTGTTCAAGTGCTCGATCTCGCTGATCCACGCGAGGCAATCCTTGCCCTAGCTCCAGGAGGCCAGGCAGAACTAGTAGTTCTCACGCTAATTGTGGGAGCAGATATGACATTTGTAGTTGCACATCATATTTTGCGTATTTTTATCGTAATTCTTGGTGCACCAGTATTTGCTCGATTATTTAAAGACCCAAAATAGCATTAATCACATTAATTGGTTTCCCCTCTTTGAATTTGATAACTTGCTCAAAAATATCTGAAAACTGCAACTCAAATTCATCTTCTGTAACAAATCCAATATGGGGCGTACAAATAATATTTGGATGATTTACTAATTCATTTTTATTATCTGTTATTGGCTCTTGGTCAAAAACATCTATAGCAGCTTGACCTGGGCGCCCATTATTTAATGCATCCAGCAACGCCCCAGGTGCAATCAGTTTAGCTCGAGATGTATTAACAAACAACGCATCCTTACCCATTACCTTAAAATCAATATCTTTGATTATTTCATGTGTATTCGGCTTTAATCTAACGTGAACAGAAACTACATCCGCTTCAGAAAAAAAAGAACTCCGACTTTTGCTTACTTTATGTCCATCTAATTCTGCCCGTTTTCGACCTTCATCAGACGCCCACCAAATTACATTCATTCCAAAAGCTTTAGCATAGCTATTAACAGCCTTAGATATTCGGCCATACCCATAGAGACCAAGCGTACGACCATGAAGGGTCTTACCCACCCCCATTTGCCAATTTCCTAATTGTAAACTTTGCATCTGTTGTGGGATTTGCCGCATCGAGGCTAATATAAGCCCCCAAGTATGTTCTGCAGCAGCAAAAGAAGGCAATCCAGTATGCATACTTGAACAAAGTAGAACATTATTTCGAGAACAAGCTTCAACATCTATATGAGGATACACACTTCGTTGTGATATCAATTTCAAATTGGGCAATTGATCCAGTAGTTCTGCAGAGATAGACGTACGTTCACGGAATAATACTAACGCGTCAAATTCTTTCAATCTGTCAGAAAGAATTGCAGTATCCTGAACGTGGTCAGTAAAAACAGTGACATCAATTTCGTTCAGCTTTTTATAACAAGGCAAACCACGTAACGTGTCAAACCAATCATCTAAAATAGCAAGTTTCAAAAACCACCTCGGCAATCTATTCGAAGCGATATCTGAGATTGCAATTGGCATTTATAAGTTTTTAGAACTGTCAATATTCCAAAAACATCAAATGGCAGTGCAAAATTTGAATAGTCAGGCCAATCCAAATCACTTCCAATACAATAGTTAATAAATATCATATAAAAATCCAATTAAAGCACATTTTAAAATGTATAGCATATCTAAAATTCCAAAAATCAAACAGGCCAAATTTCTTTAGGAATAAAAACAGTTCCTTGAGCCAATTTACGACATGTCCTTACTATACCAGCTGATTTGTGGAAAAAACCCTCATCGTTCAAATCATAATCAACCATAACTTCCATTTGGCCCATGGGATGCTCCAGAATAACTGGGGTTGGGCAGCTTTTAGGGGTAGGAAGTAAACCTTGAGCAATAGTTCCTGGTGTCAGTGAACACGATGCCAAGCACTGGCTGCCTGTAACAGCCATAGTTGGGTGAGTTGTCCACGGCATGAAATATCGGGCTGCAATTGTTCCACCCTGTGAAGCCTTTGCTAATAAACCAAATTTTGGTGTTACTGATTTAGAGCAATCCCCCATGCCCATTAACATACCAGCTTTAATTCGAATTTTTTCCATTTTTTCAAAAAAATCACGATTTAAATCCAATTCATTACAACTTTCATTACCATTCAAACCAAAATCTGATGCCCTGGCAATCACCATTGGCATTGCCACATCCATGCAAGTTACATTAATTCCATCAATCTCATCAATTAAATTTCCTGTAGGCAAAAATAAACCTGTTGATGAGCCCGCAACTTCCATAAAATTAAGTTCAACTCTAGCGGCCACTCCCGGAACGCCGTCAATTTCTGTATATCCACTGTAAGTAATTTCACTATTAGGAGTTGAGACTTTGGCAACAATTTTAGCACCAGTATTAACAGCACGTATTTTAATCTCAGTCTCCCCCTCACTTATTGGATGCAATCCCATTTCAAGAGATGCCGCACCCACAGCAGATAAAATATTTCCACAAGTTGGTTTGAAATCAACGGTGCCATCTTCAACACTGACCTGTGCAAAAAAATAATCAATATCTGCCCAATTATCATCAGATGTTGATAACATTGCAACTTTAGTTGTTACAGCATTCCCCCCGCCGATTCCATCAATATTCAAAGAATGACCAGAGCCAATAATAGAAACTAATACTTTTTCGAGGGTTTCTAAATCTTGGGGTAAGTCAGCACGATTAAAATATGGACCCCGAGACGTACCTCCCCGCATAAACAAATATTGAATTCCAACTTGAGACATTAGGTTAACTTTCATGAAAAAGGCCACGGCAAATATTTAAAATAAAACTGTAAAAGACCCGGTGGAAAATCACGCCCTAAGGTCCAAGCCATAAACATCATAAAACTGATGCCAGCTAAAGTATAAAGCACTGCATGCAACCAATTAAGGTTTGCTCTTACTCGCAAAAAACTAATTAGAAAAATACCAAGAGCTAGTATAAATCCCGTGATTGATGTTAAAACTAATAAAAAGGCGAACCATCCTAATGTTGGCCAAAGAGCGTAGGCTGAATTTCTATCATCGCCATTAGCTTCACGATCAGCAAATAATGTATGCGTTTCTGAGCTAATCATCATTTGAATAAGTAATATTAAAGCACCTACAAAGGAAACACTTGCTACGAATACTGGAAATACTCTATCTGTTTTAGCATAATCAGGAATTGTTGCAGTATTAATAAGTGCATAAAAAATAAATCCAGTCAAAATCAGTAAAAATATCATAGGGGCTCGCTTACTGCCGGACCCAACATCACCTTCAGCCAATATATTTTTTGCTTGACGGAGACCAAAAACAATAGAAAAGACTGTAATAATAATTAGAATTATTACAATTGGCGATGCTAAGTATTCCATACCTATATCCCATCCTTGCCTAAACCTTATACCTGCAATTTGGCTGGCATTATTTGAATAGTTTTCGACTGGATTCGATAAAACAAATCCAATTAAAAATGCTGGTCGTGACCAATCAAATCGTCGCATCATAATTCCTAGAAATCCAATAGAAAAAAGTGCAACAAGGTCCATTAAATTTTGGCCAGACTGAAACGCTGCAAACGAAATAATCATAAATATAAATGGGGCAAGTAATGCAAATCTAATATTTGTTAATTTTGCTATTGTACTTGCCATAGCTATACACATTATTGTGCCCACAACATTAGCAAGAGCTAAAAGCCAAACAATTGAATAGGTGAAATCTAAATTATTTTCTAATAAAGAAGGACCAACATCAATCCCATTTCCAAGCAATGCCAATGCTCCGATAAAAACTGCCATAGAACCTGAACCAGGAATACCAAATAATAATGTGGGAACTAACCCACCACCTTCTTTTGCATTATTTGAACTTTCAGGACCTATAACTCCTCGAATTTCACCTTTACCAAACTGGGATTTATCCTTTGTTGTTTGAACAGCATGCCCATAAGCAATCCAATCAACAACAGATCCACCCAAGCCAGGAATTATACCAACTATAACGCCTATAAGTGAGCACCTTACGGACAACCATCTGTTTAACCACCAGTCTTTAATACCATCAATCCAGCCACCACCCAAACTTTGTTTTTCAGAGATCGCTTTGTCGTGGCGAAGCAAAGCAATAATTTCAGGAATAGCAAAAATACCCAACCCAACAATCACTAATTTTAATCCATCAGTTAAATACACAAAGTCATAACTAGACATCCTTAATTCACCATTGAATGGTCCCTCCCCAATTGTACCAACCAACATACCAATTCCAGCAGCTACAATTCCTTTAATTGCAATTCTTCCTGCAAGAATACCGACCATAGAAAGGCCAAATACTGAAACCATCAGCAATTCAGGCGATTTAAATAATAATACAACAGGACGAGCAACTAGAATGAAAATTGTTAAGAATGCAGCACCTATTAGTCCCCCAAACAATGAGGACGCAAAAGCTGCTGATAAAGCGCGCGCAGCCTTACCCTGCTTAGCCATCGGGAAACCATCAAGTACAGTTGCTTGGGAGGCTGAAGAGCCCGGAATTCCCATGAGAACCGAAGCAAACGTATCAGAAGTTGGTACTACTGCCACCATACCTATCATTAGGGCTAGACCCAACATAGGATCCATTCCAAACATGAACGGAAGTAACAAAGATAGTCCAGCAATTCCACCAAGGCCTGGGAAAACGCCTACACAAAGCCCCATCATTACACCCATAACCAAGTAACCTAAAACAGCAGGTTGTAAAATTAATGACCAAGCTTGAGCAAGAGCAGGTAAAGCTTCAAGAAAAATATCCACAAAAATTGCCTTTCATCCACTTATAAAAATGCCCCAGAAATACAACTGGGGCATTCAAAAAAAAGATATTACTTCTTCAAATCAACACCAAAATCTGCTTTCAACCAATCAATAACGTATGATTTGGCACTAGCCGAAACTGTTGTTGCGTTACCTAATGCTGTTTTAGCATCAACGCCTATATACATTGGGTATTTACCTAAACGCTTAGCAGAAAGAGTTTCAAAATCTGATCGAGCTTTAATTTTGGCAAACGCATTAATAAATGTATCAATTATATCTTGTGGTGTACCAGCTGGTAAAAATGCCAACTTTTGTGATGGAAATCCTGCAACAAAAAATGCTTTCCATGCATCCCATGCTTCGCCAGAAGTTTCACAACCATCAGTAGCATCGCATACTTCTTTGAATGTAGGCATTTCTGGGAATGTTGGGTCACGTACAATATTACCCGCTGAGTCTATTGAACCCCAAGTCATCATAGGCACAGCTTTACCCGCAGCAACAAGTTCCGCAGACCCTTTTAAATATCCCGAAGACGTTTGGTAATCTATTGTTGCTTCACCACTCTCGAACATCTTTCGACCATCGCCACGCCCTTTAATACCTAAAACATGCTCAACATTCATTCCAAGCATTTCCCAAGCCAATGCAGGGACTAAATCCAACCGCGTCGCACCTTGGTTACCATAAATAAAAGTGATATCTTTCAAATTATTTGCAGTACCATCAAATTTAGCACCAGCTTCAGGATTTAAATAAGCAACACCACCAGTACCAGTTGCCATTACTGGATTCCAGTCTTTGTATTCATAACGTACACGAGGATCGCCTAGCAAATATGGAAACTGCGTGGATCCAGAAGAGCCAAACATTACTGTTCCATCACCAGCAGGTTGTTCTTGAAACCAGTTAGCTCCTTTTGTCGAACCTGCGCCTGGCATAAACTTAACAACAACTGTTGGATTACCAGGCAAAGCCTCAGATAAAAGTGGTGCAAAAAAATTAGCCCACTTTGCAGAACCACCAGTTTCAGAAAATGGAATTGTCCATTCAATCGTTTTACCAGCCATATTTACATCAGCTGAAGCAGGTACTGCAATTGCAGCACTTGCAGTAATAGCCATTGCAAAATGGCGTGTTAATTTATTAAATATCATTTATTTTCCTCCCAAAGAGCCTTAACTACTAAGGCCAAAATTATCAAAGCAAAGATTCGCCTCTTGATTTTATAATTATTACTGACCAACCTTGCACGAAGCTTTCAGAAGAGACAAAATGCGCATTGTAGTAATAGAAGATAATAAAACACTTGCCAACGGGCTCGCACACCAATTCCGTGACCAGGGGCATGCTGTTGATGTATTAAATGATGGTGAATTGGGTTCTATTTTTTTGAAACAGGAAAAAGCTGATATAGTAGTTTTAGACGTTAACTTACCAAGTCGTAGCGGAATAGATATACTTAAAGAAATGCGAAAAAATGGTGATCAAACACCAGTGATACTATTGACAGCAAGAGGTGATACTAAAGATCGTGTAAGAGGCCTTGATGCAGGCGCGGATGATTATCTTATAAAACCTTTCGAAATAGATGAATTAGACGCCCGAATACGAGCATTAATTCGCCGCAGACCACGGAGTACTGGTAATTTTGAAAAAATTGGTAGATTAACTTTTGACCATCAAGGTCGAAGACTTCTTATAAATAATATTGATCTGAATTTACCGCGGCGTGAATTAGCAGCTTTTGAATGTTTCATAGATCGACCAAACCAAATTGTACCAAAATCTGATCTTGCAAATCACCTGTATGGCGTAGGAGCAGACATTGAAGAAAAGGTTGTAGAAGTTTATATTTCTCGGCTGAGAAAGCGTTTATCACCATATGGAATTAAAATAAAAGTAGCTCGTGGATTAGGATATTTGATGGGCTTTCAAGAATGAAGTTTATGGAAAGATCCTTAAAATTACGCCTTTTAGTATTAATATTATTACCATTAATTATAATATCATCACTGGCAATGAGTTGGCGCATTGATGATGCAAAAAAAACTGCAGAAGAAATTTTTGATCGCAATTTAATGATGCTAGCTTTCGCAATTTCGCGCGATGTTACATTATCAGAAGGCGACAGCTTATCCGAGACTACCCTAGGACTATTCCGGCAAGCAAGTGGTGGAAATGTATTTTACCATATTTATGGTCCCGATGGTAGTTTTATAACTGGATATTCATCTCCCCCAGTTAAAAAGAAAAAAACTACGTTAAATCTTAACAAACCAGAGTTATTTAATGCTAGCCATCTGGGAACAGCAGTGAGAGTTGTTCAATTGGCAGAGACTACAAATGTTGATGGCATTTCTGGAACCTCTGTAGTGACAGCGTGGCAAACTTTGGAGCTCCGAAAACAGTTTGCCCGAAATCTGGCTCTTAGGACAGGCATACTTACTGCGTTTCTTATTCTTACTGTTGCCTCATTAGTTTTAATTGGAATTAAATTAAGCCTGCAGCCCTTAGCAGATTTAGAGAATGCAATAAAAAAACGTTCTGCTGATGATCTTAGCCCCATAATCAGACCTGTTCCAAAAGAAACTAAAGGCATAGTTTCACGGTTAAATGATTTATTTCGTGAACTGATCAAGGCTCAAACTGCTCGAGATCGCTTCATCTCAAACGCTGCACATCAATTGAGAAATCCAATTTCTGGCATCCACACAATGGCTCAAGCTACAGCTAATGCTCGAACTCTTATTGAAGCAAAATCAAGAGCATCCGAATTGGTTATAGAAACTCGCCTAGCAGCGCGCATTACAGAACAACTTTTATCATTAGAACGATTAGATGGACGCGCTCCTAGACTAGAGAAACTAGATCTAAACAATTTGGTTCGAAAAATTGGAACACGCTATGCTACTAAAATATTAATCAAAGAGATAATATTTTCAATTGATATACCAAGTTTACCAGTGTTTATTCATGGCGACGAATTTTTATTAACTGAAGCCATACAAAACTTAATAGATAATGCAGTATCACATGGTGGTGATGACCAGTCGTTTATAGAAGTAAAAGTGAGTAACGACAAAAAAAATATTTATTTAACTGTAGAAAATGACGGATTATCTATACCAAATAATCTTAAAGATAAAATATTTGAACGATTTGCCCAAGGTCCAAGTAGTGAAGGTTCAGGCTTAGGTTTAACAATTGTTCATGAAATAATAAAAATACACGAGGCAAAAGTTTTAATTGAAGTATCTCCAATTACAATCGTTGGAATGATTTTCTCTAAATAAAATATTAAAACATATAAAAATTGCCAAATAGATTTATAAAAAGTAATAAAAATAAAGTAACTATTACCATATAAAAATATCAACGTTTCTATGAGAAAAATATGCTAGATGATTTAAAAAAAATTAGTAATGATGGTATTTTACGTGTCGCTTTTAATATTGGAAATCAAGCTTTAATACAATCAGTGGATAATAAATACGTCGGTGTCAGCCCTGCCCTCGCACAACGGCTAGCTAATGAAATTGACGCGCAAATAATACCAGTTATTTATGAAAGTGCAGGGAACGTTTTGACTGATGCAGCTTCAAATGCATGGGATGTTGCCTTTCTGGCTATTAATGAACTACGCGCTGAAAGCGTTTCCTTCACTAACCCATATTTTACAATTGATACTACCTATGCAGTCCATGCTAATTCAAACCTGTATCATGTCAAAGATATTGATCAGAAAGGTATAAATATTTTGACATCATCAGGATCAGCTTATGAAATATATTTAAATAAAATACTTCAAAATGCTAAATTAATATATTCAGGCACACCTTTCGAAAGCTTTTTTGAATTTCAGAGCGGAACTTACGACGCTGTAGCGGGAGTGCGTGCCTCACTTGAAATGTACTTTAATCACAATAAAGACATAAGGATTTTACTGGGAAACCTTACTTCAGTTCATCAAGCAATGGTTCTTCCAATACGTAATGATCCAAGAATAAGTGCATTAAATATTTTTCTAAATAGTGTTGTAACTGATAAATTTTTTGATCAATATTTTTAAACTTAAAAACTAATCTAAATTTTATATTTTCCAGTACATAACTTTGACATCAAAACATTTAAGCTAGCCATGCTAATGAGAAAAGTGACAGTACAGATGTCCAAATAATAACTAGTGCAATCTTGTCAGTTTTTACATTATGAAGCATTGCAAGAGCGAAAGCCATCGCACCTGCTGGTCCAGCGGCATTAAGAACACTTAAATCATTCCAAATATCAGGACGAGTACCAATTTTTAGAAATGACCAGACTACCAGTGGGAGGAGTAACAATTTTATTAACACGATAATTGTGATCGACTTCGACGGCATCAAAGAATGAAATGATAAAACTACACCAAGAGCTAAAAGAGTTAAAGGCGCAGCTGCTGCTCCTGAAAACTTCATAGCAAGGCGTAAGGGCTCAGGAGTTGTAAAACCTATTAGATTAGCCACAGCACCCAAAACTATAGCAATTAAAACTGGGTTTTTAAGAAGTCTAAACAATATGGGTTTTAATTGTGAGTTTCTGTTATTCAGAAAATCAGTTGAAATAATAAAAAAAGCAAACATAATTGATGCATCCCAAATCACAAGTGCCGTGATTGGATAGTTCATATCAGCACCATAAATTAATGAAGAAATCGGCCAGATATATAGCAAGCCATTTACAAAAATAGTGCACATTGCAAGAAGCCATGACTCAACTAATTCAAGTTTTAGTAATGAAATGCATATAAAAAATGTAATTGAAAATACAATCACCTGACTTAATCCGTAAATTGCTACTGCATCAAAATGAAATGAACTTAAATCAGCACTACTTATTAAAGGAAAAATAAGTACAGGTTGTAATATTAGAAAAGCAATTCGATTTAACGTCGATGCTTCAGCTCGGGTAATTAAACTAATTCGTCCACAAATGAAACCAAGCGCAAGCATAGAAAACACCGGTAAAATATTATTCGTTAAAACGTGAAGCATAGCTTTTCCTAGTGCTTGGTCTTTTAATATGTATTTAACTCTCAAATACACAATTCCAATAAATGGTCTAAAGCACTACAGGAAGCTAAAGGCAAATTAATATTTTTTGACATCAAACTTCGGTCAGAAAATTAATATTTGGTGGTTTATTGGAAATTTAAATTTACTAGACACATTCACATTTTATTATCTATACTTTGAAAAGTAGAAATTTACTTAATGACTTAGAAAAGAGATATAAAATGAGAAGTCCATCTTTATTGAAGCGACGAAGTTTTATTGCTGGTTCATCTGCACTAATATTAACCACAGCGGCACAAGCAGCGGCTCCTTTTTTAGGATCATCAGTAAGCAAATTTCGACGATTTGCATTAGGTAATTTTGAAGTCACCACAATTCTTTCTGGCACTAGAACTGTTAACAATAATCCACAGGAAATTTTTGGATTAAATGTATCAAAAGAAAATTTTTCTGCGGTCTCTTTAGCTAATAACATTCCAGATGATAGATTCCAAATGTTCTATACTCCAACAGTTATAAATACAGGTAATAAATTAATTTTGTTTGATACCGGCCAAAACCCAGAGGGAACAACTTTAGCTCTAAATGCAGCTGGATATAAAGCTGAGCAAATAGATAAAGTAGTTCTTACCCACTTTCATGGCGATCATATTGGTGGGCTACATACTTCAAAAGGTCGAACATTTAAAAATGCATCGTATTATTGCGGTAGTTTGGAGTTCGAAGAGTGGGATTTTTCAGGTAATGAAAACTTTGAGGCAAAAATTCGTCCATTGGAAGATGAATTAAATATGATTGATGATGGTGATGATGTCGCATCCGGCATCACTGCAATGGCCGCATATGGACATACGCCTGGCCACTTAGCATTTATGGTTGAAAGTGATGGCAAACAATTAATTTTAGGTGGAGATTTTGCTAATCACTACGTGTGGTCCCTTGCTTACCCTGACTGGGAACTACGTTTTGATCGTGACCGTAAAATGGCCGCCAAAACACGCCGTAAATTATTAGGCATGCTTGCAGCAGAAAAGATCCCTTTTGTAGGTTATCACATGCCCTGGCCTGGCCTAGGCTATGTCGACATCCACAAAGATGGATATCATTATGTTCCAGCCAGCTATCAAATGATGTTGTAATATTGACTTATTAAAATAAGTTAAATTATTGAAACGTAAATATTCTATAAAATTAATTAAATAAATATTTTTCGATTGGCATTACTATTTAATCCTATCATATAGAGCTATGTTTTTAAGATACCTAAAATCAGTTTTTCATCATGCTAGGTACTTTCCTCTATGGTCAGCACTTACTGTTTTTAGATGGCGAGCATTTGATTTACGTTCCCGAGCATTGGGAACAACTTTTGGAATAGTTATACGCTGGTTTCCACCAGCAAGAAAAAGATTTTTACGGGAAGCAAAACGCATTTTTCCAAATATGAATCGCCATGAACGTATAATACTTGGCCAAAACATGGGCCAAAACATGGGCCGAACACTTTTTGAAATCTACCACCAGGCAGAGTTTCAAACTTTCCACAAAAAGTTTAAGATCTCTGGCCCCGGTCTTGCCACTCTCAAGGAAGCCAATAGTGCGGGAAAAGGTGCGATTATTGTTTCTGGCCACTTTGGGCAGTGGGAAGCTATACGCGCTGTACTTAAAATGCATGGTTTAGAAAGTGGCGCAGTATATAAACCACACAAAAATAGACATTATGAACGACGCATGCGTGCTGGTATCGAAGAAGGTGGAAATCCAATACTGGCAACGGGTCGAGTTGGGACCAGAGCACTTGTCCGTCATTTAAGAGATGGTGGTATAATATCAATTTTACTAGATGAAAAATTTGCCGAGGGCGTTCGTATTCCTTTTCTTGGTATAGATGCTCTTACATCCCTTTCAGCTGCACAACTTGCACTAAAATACGATCTTCCTATGATACCAGCCTACGGTACACGCATCGATGATAAAAACGAATTTCATGTAGAATTTGAATCCCCTATTCCTCATACTGATAGTATCACAATGACGCGCACGTTTAATGACAGCCTTTCAAAGAAAATTATGTCCAAACCAGAGCAATGGTATTGGATGTTAAAGAGATGGGATGGGGCCTAAAAATTAGGTAATTTTACTTTTGAAATTAAAATTTTTAATTAATATTCAAGACTAATAGATTTAGAAATTATACAATGATATTTAAGCCAAAATTTTTATTAATTAAAGAGGTTCCATTACTTTTCTGGAGCTCTCCAAAAGCACTGACAATAACGCCACCTTTTGTGTCAGTAATATTTCTTATAATAGGCCTTACACTTTTTGGATTAGGAGAAGCCTTGCTTGTAGCTTCTGGTGTTGGCGTTAGCCCTTGGACGGTATTGGCTCAAGGTATTACACACATTACAGGCTGGAGTATTGGGTTTGCTACATTTGTTACTAGTTTTGTAGTTTTATTTTTCTGGATACCACTTAGACAGATACCGGGTATTGGGACTATTTTAAATGCAGTAATTATATCTTTAGTACTTGAGTTTTTACTTCCATTTTTACCAACTTTTGAAAATTATATATTTAAAATTAGTGAGGCAATAGTTGGCGTCTTAGTCACTGGACTTGGTGGCGGGTTATATTTAATTGCAAATCTAGGCCCTGGACCAAGAGATGGCTTAATGACAGGTCTCCAAAAAGTTACAGACTTGCCTATTGCTTGGGTAAGAAGCGGCCTTGAATTAGCAGTTATAGCAGCTGGGTGGATTTTAGGCGGCACAGTTGGAATTGGAACTGTACTATTTGCCTTAGGGATTGGACCATCGGTTGCGGCTAGTATGTATGTCTTGAGAAGCATTTTTATAGATATTTCCATTAAAAAGCATTAGTTATCTTGTAAATACATCTTCTAAATTTATTTTTTAGCTACAAGGCATGCAGTAATAGGAACAAAGCTAATAAAAATAGCTAAAAACCAAAATGCCATAGTTAAGTTCAAAATATCAGCAGCAAAACCTATTATAGCAGGTCCAATTAATACTCCAGCATAACCAATTGTTGTTACAGATGCTATGGCAAGACTTGCAGGCATTACTTTTTGCCTACCAGCTGCGCTGAAAAATATAGGTACCAAATTTGCAGACCCAAAACCAATTAATATAAAACCAATTAGCGCTATTGATGGTAAAGTTGAAACTAATATAACTGAAATACCCAAAATTGTTATTATACCGCCACAAATAAGAACCCAAAATTCACTAAAAATACTGACTATGTGATCCCCACTTAGACGCGCAACAACCATTGCTGCCGAAAAAAGAATATACCCAATACCTGCACTTTGAATATTTAAAAGTTGCCGATCAATAACTAATAAAGCGCCCCAATCAAGGATAGCACCTTCTACTAAAAAACTAATTGCAGCCAAAAATGCTAATAATATAACAATACCCTTTGGAAATACAAAAGGGTTTTCTACTGTGGTACTTACATTAAGCAGGCGACTAACAGTAAGTGACATAGCCAAAAATGCTACAGTAGCTCCTACAAATGAAGCAATAGTGAGTGAGATATTCAAGGATAGAAGTAATGTCATCAATCCAGCTCCAATTAGTCCACCAATACTAAATTGAGCATGAAAGTTTGACATTAGAGAGCGCTTTTCAATAGATTCCACCTCAACACCATGGACATTCATTGCTACATCAATCGTACCTAATGAAGCACCAAAAAGGAAAAGTGACAATCCTAGTACAACAGTTGATCCAGCAATAGTTAATACTGGTAAAAAAACGACAAGTCCAAATCCACCCAACAGTACCATATACTTAGAGCCCCGTTTTGCTGCCAAGAGGCCAGTAACAGGCATAGCAATAATAGAGCCAAATCCAAAACATAGCAGAAGAAGTCCAAATTGCTTTTCATCAGCTCCAACATTTTCTTTTATAAACGGAAAAAGTGGAGCACAGCATGCCATAGAAAATCCAGCAGTAAAAAAAGCAAGCCGAGTTGCAAGTCTAGCTTTAGATGTTGAGGGGTATTTAGACATTAAACATCCTAGCTTTAGAATTTATAGTTCAAACTACACAGCTTTAAAAAAATATTTTCTAAGTAAATTTAACACCCTAAACTTTCAAATATCTTAGTAAAAACGCCATATGAAAATATTAAACATCAATTAAACACTAAGAGTTGCATGTACAGCTTTTTTCCATGCCAAATATTTTGATTGGCGTTGATCTTCCCTCATATTTGGAATGAATTTAGTTTCCTGAGACCACTGAGCCGCAAATTCTTCTTGATTTGGATATACACCCTTATACATTCCAGCTAACCAAGCGACGCCTAATGCAGTGGTTTCTAATATGGCTGGACGATCTACTGGCGCACCAATAATATCTGATAAAAATTGCATAGCCCAATCACTAGATGACATCCCTCCATCAACACGTAAGGTTGATTCTACACCAATCATCTCCCAGTCTGCTGACATTGCTTCCAGCAAATCGCGAGTCTGATAGCCAACACTTTCAAGAGCAGCTTTCGCCATTTCTGGAGCCCCAGATCCACGCGTTAATCCAAATATAGCGCCACGGCATTCAGCATTCCAATATGGGGCCCCCAATCCCACAAATGCAGGAACAATAATAACATTTTGATGTGGATCTGCCTTCTCAGCTAAAGATTGTGTTTGTGCAGCATCATCAATAATTTTGAGACTATCGCGCAACCACTGCACAACAGCACCCGCCACAAAGATTGACCCTTCAAGGGCATAGGTTGGCACTCCATTTAATTGATAAGCAATTGTAGTTAACAAACGATTTTGAGACACAACTGGCTTTTCACCTGTATTTAACAAGGCAAAGCAACCAGTTCCATATGTTGATTTCATCATACCAGGCTGAAAACAAGCTTGACCTATCGTAGCTGCTTGCTGATCACCCGCAACACCACAAATGGGAATGGGGGCGTTAAATAAATCAGCAGAAGTCTCTCCAAAATCATCAGCGCAATCCTTGACCTGAGGCAACATCTGCATTGGTATCTCAAGTAAATCACAGATTGTTTTGCTCCACCGCCCTTTTCGTATATCATATAACATTGTTCTAGCAGCATTTGTTGCATCGGTTGCATGAACTAAACCACCAGTTAACTTCCAAATCAAAAAGCTATCGATAGTACCAAATAATAAATTACCTTTTAGAGCTCTGGTTCGCGCACCTTCAATATTATCTAATATCCACTTAAGTTTTGTGCTTGAAAAATAAGGATCAATTAAAAGACCTGTACGTTCAGCAATCATTGCCTCATGACCCTCATCACGTAATACTTCACACAGGTCTGAAGTTCTCCGGTCTTGCCAAACAATTGCATTGTAAATTGGCTTTCCCGTTATTTTGTCCCATACAATTACAGTCTCACGCTGATTAGTAATTCCAATAGCAGTAATTTCTGAAGATTTAATACCTGCACTTTTTATAGCACTACCACACGTTTCTAATGTAGTTGACCAGAGGTCTTGAGGATCATGTTCAACCCAGCCAGATTTAGGGAAATATTGTTTAAATTCCATTTGGTTAGTTCCAACTGGGATCATTTTTTCATCAAACAAAATAGCTCTGGTTGATGTTGTACCTTGGTCGATTGCAAGAATATAAGTCATATATAACCTTAATCATTTAAGCCCAAAAAGTAATAATAAAAAAGTATAACTAATTACACTAATATTAAAAAATGTTAACGGACAGTAACTTTTTAGCTACGATTATCAACTTTAAAAAATATTTATTATAAATATGCACATAAAAAATCCATTATTCCAAAAGAGATTTATAAAATGCAACTACTAGATATTCTCCATCCATTTGTTTAGAGTGTTTATTTCAGCAGATGTTAAACGTAAGCCTAACTTTGAACGCCGCCAAATAATATCGTCAGCCGTATGCGCATATTCTTTTTCAATTAACCAATTAACTTCCTGTTCAGTTAAACTTGCACCAAAATATAACCCGAGGTCATTTTTTGTCTTTGCTTTACCTAAAAGATCAAACGCTTCCAAACCGTATGCTTTAATTAATCTTGACGCCCAAAGGTTATTTAAAAATGAATAAGTTTCTTCTAATTTTTTAATTAATGTAGGAACACCATCAACAGGAAAATCACCTCCCGGCAATGGAACTCCAGCAGTCCAAGGTTTTTCGGCATTGGGAAAATAGCATTCTATTTTTTCCAATGCACTTTCTGCAAGCTTACGATATGTAGTTATTTTTCCACCAAATACATTTAAGATTGGTGCTCCTGCTGTTTCATCAACTTTTAAAACATAGTCACGAGTTGCAGCCGTTGCAGATTTTGCGCGATCATCATATAATGGACGCACACCAGAGTAAGTCTTAACAATATCTTTAATAGTAACTGGTTTTTCTAAATATTTAGATACAAATTCAACTAAATATATCTGCTCATCAATCGTACAAATTGGCTTCTCTGACACATCAGAATGTTCCACATCTGTAGTTCCTATTAATGTAAAATCTGTCTCATAAGGAATGGTAAAAACAATTCGCCCGTCCTCACCTTGAAAAAAATAACATTTATCATGTTCATACAGTTTTTTTGTAATAATATGGCTTCCTCGAATAAGACGGACACCCTCAGAAATATTTATACGTAAAGTATTACGAACAATATCTTCAACCCAAGGACCACCAGCATTCACAATTACTCGTGCCTGTACAATACGTTTTGCACCACCGGCTTTTGGCTCTAAAGTAATTTTCCAAATATTATTAACATGCTCTGCAGAAATAACTTTTGTTCGAACATTAATTTTTGCACCTCGAGCTTCTGCATCACGGGCATTTAGGACAACCAACCTGCTGTCTTCGATCCAACAATCAGAATATTCATAAGCTTTTAAAAATCTGCTTTGAAGTGGTTTACCTTCAAGTGAATCCAATAGATTGAGTGAAGTAGTTCCTTCAAGTATTTTCCTTCCACCCAAATTATCGTATAGGAAAAGACCAAACCTGATAAGCCAAGATGGGCGACGACCCTTCATCCAAGGCATGAAAGTATTTAATAATCTTGATGTTGGTGTATCCCCTTCAAAGCGCATATTTTTATGATAGGGTAAAACAAATCGCATCGGCCATGATATATGAGGCATTGCTTTTAAAAGTGTTTCACGTTCAATAAGTGCTTCACGTACTAGGCGAATTTCCCAATATTCAAGGTAACGTAATCCACCATGGAAAAGCTTAGTGGATGCTGAAGACGTGGCTGACGCCAAGTCGTTCATCTCGGCAAGTTCTACACTTAATCCACGACCAGCAGCATCACGAGCAATTCCACATCCATTTATGCCACCACCAATAACGAATAGGTCTATAGTATTAGTGTCATCGGATTTTGTCATAAATTCATATCCTACCAAAATTTATAAAATGATTATTGTAAATAACATAGAACAATAATAGATATCAATAACGAATGTTCGATTATTTTCGCTTTGAATAAATTTACTAGATAGATTGTTTTTTTATTTAATATAGACTTAACATTTATTTTTTTATGTTTAAAATATCAAATATTTGAAGCTACAACTAATAAAATAATTGTTAAATTCATTTACACCATTTAAAATTTGCTCATCAGGAATTAAAATATGGCTTCAAATTTTAGACATAAAGATATACTAAAAATTGCTCGTAAAGAGGGTAAAGTAACAGTAGATGCACTAGCTGATCTATATAATGTTACAGTTCAAACAATTAGACGAGATCTTTCAGAGCTAGCCGAGATGGGCCGATTGGAGCGGGTACATGGTGGAGCCGTTATTCCTTCAGGTGTTATAAATATTTTATATGAAAAACGCCGCCAGCTTAATAAAAGTGGTAAAAAAGCAATCGCAATAAAATGTGCTCAAAAAATACCTAACGGTGCATCAGTCTTTATGAACATTGGAACAACTACTGAGGCAGTTGCCAGAGAGCTATTGGATCACGACAATCTTCTAATAGTAACAAATAACCTCAATATTGCTAATATCTTATCAAACAATCATAGTTGTGAAATTATTTTAGCAGGAGGAGTACTTCGCCGTACTGATGGGGGAATTTTAGGCAGCCTAACAGTCGACATGGTAAAACAATTTAAATTTGATTTCTCAATATTAGGATGCTCAGCAATCGATACAGACGGCGATATTCTTGATTTTGATGGACAGGAAATCATAGTAACCAGCACCGCAATTCAAAGATCTCGACAAGTTATAATAGTAGCTGATTTCTATAAGTTTAAGCGCAAAGCGCCATTAACAATTTGCTCTCTTGCCGATGTAAACTATCTTTTTACAGATATAAAATTACCCAATAAACTTTTAGATAAATGTAATACTTGGAAAACTGAAATCATTAATATTTAAAATATTATCTTTGTTTAAATCTAAATTGTGAGATATTGCGGTAAACGTCATTTGGCATCAGTAGGGCCGAGGGGAATGCATCATGGTTGGGCGCATCTGGCCATAATTGTGGTTCTAACGCCACTCCACTAAAAGGTGCATACGATGAACCTAAATTTCCAGCGGGACCATCAGCATCGATATTTTGGCCAGTATATATTTGCAGCCCAGGCTCAGTACTAGAAACATGCATTTCTAAATTTTTATCTAAACTTGATAAAATTGCCACTTTTTGCATATTTTCTTTTTTATTTGAAATACAAAAATTATGATCTATTGGATTATATGATGACAAAACTTTTTTTTGACGAAAATCAAAATCAGTGTCAATTACACTCGCGATCTCGCCTGTTGGAATTTTGTTTTTGTTCACGGGCAAATACGCATCACCAAACACCTGCAATTGATGTCCAAAAATATCAGATTGGCCGGTAAGATTAAAATAACTATGATGGCAAAAGCTGCATAAAGTTGCAATATCACTTTGAGCAACAATATCTACTTCAAGAGTTTGATTATCCAATAATCTATAAGTAGTTAAAACAGTCATATTTTGCGTTGATCCCATATAACTATTTTGTAAATTTAATTTAAAAATTACATGGTAATCAGAATTCTCAACTACATCCCAGTTCTGCGAATGAACCCCATCTAGTCCACCATGTAAGTGATCGCCGTTTAAGGTGTTACGATCTAATTCAATAGTTTTTCCTAAGGCTATTGTTCTACCATTTGCTAACCTATTAGCAAATGGGCCAATAGTAGCCCCAAAATAATTTATATTTGAAAAATAAGAGTTAATATCTGGATATCCTAATACAAGTGAATGCTTGTATGAATTTATGCGTAAATCTTGTAAACAAGCGCCTAAACTTAACAGTTTTACTGATAACCCAGCACGCTCAAGATTTATTTGCATTATTTTAGAACCATTACTGGCTAGGCCGACATGCTTCATAACTACCAAATACCTTTAAAAAATCTTTTCCCCACCCAAAGAAGTCCATTTTAGGGTGTGGAACGAATATTATGTACACTATAATAAAAATTATAAAGCTGATTATCATGTCTAAGTTAGAAAATTAATTTATCAATTCTAATATGTTAAAATTTATATGATCATATACTTATTTTGTATATTGTTAATGATAATATTGTATGAATGACTAACAGTATAAAATATACATTTTTATTTAACTCTATAAATTTGTATAAAAAAATATAATTTTTTGTGTAAAATTAGCGAACTAAATAGATGCTTATTTTGTTAATAATTGTTTTTGTTTTACAGGCAAACTGGTTTTAATCCCAAGTATTATAGATTTGATGGAATGTTCAGGTGATGACCAAAAACAATAAATACCATAATATAGTTGTACCTTGAACTCTTATATAAACTTGCTTAGATCATACAAAAATCTTGGAGAAATTGATGGAAAAATTCACGCAATCCTTTGAAGCGGATACAGGTAAGATTCTTAATATAGTGATTAACTCTTTATATTCAGATAGAGATATTTTCTTGAGAGAGCTTCTATCAAATGCTTCAGACGCTATACAAAAAAGACGTTTTCTTGGACAGACTGCGCCAAGCATTCTAAATCCAGAAGATGACCAAATTGAAATTATAGTAAACACCAAAAAGAAAACAATTGAGATTATTGATACAGGCATTGGTCTTTCTGAAAGTGAACTTTCAGAAACATTAGGTACAATTGCACAATCAGGAACTGCAAATTTTCTTAAGGAAAGTAATAACGAAGAAAATCTTAAAGATTTAGAGCAAACTTTAATTGGTCAATTTGGTGTTGGATTTTATTCAGCATTTATGGTTGCTAACCTTGTGGAAGTAACAACTCGCAAGGCAGGATCAGATTTAACAAGTATTTGGGCAAGTGATGGCCAAAGTGGATATTCAATATCAAAATCTGAAGTTGAAGCTGCAACAGGTACTTCAATTAAGCTTTATCTAAAAAAAGACGCAAAAGAGTACAGCAATAGTACGAAAATTCAAACACTTATTAAAAAATACTCTGATCACATTCAGGTTCCTGTTAAAATAAAAGATACGGGTGGTGAGAGCCAACAAGTCAATACAGCACAAGCTTTATGGACAAAAGCTCCACAAGAGATAAGCAAAGAAGAGTATAAAGAATTTTATAACTCAAACTTTGGATCATTCGATGACCCTTTTTTAACTCTACATAATAAATCAGAGGGAACACTTGAATTTACAAACTTATTATTCATTCCAACACAAGCGCCTTTTGACCTATTTGAGCCAGAAAGAAAAACAAACATAAATCTATACATAAACCGTGTATTTATTAGTAATGAGCTTCAGGATATAGTTCCTTCATGGTTACGTTTTGTAAAAGGTATTCTCGACACATCAAGTCTAGATCTAAACGTAAGCCGTGAAATGGTTCAAAATAATCCAGTTCTAAAAAAGATTTCAAAAGCCCTCACAAAACGAATTATTTCAGGATTAAAGAAAAAATTAAATAAAGATGAAGTTTCTTATGATGCATTTTGGTCTAATTTTGGAAAAGTTATAAAAGAGGGCCTTTATGAAGATTTCGAAAACCGCGAAAAAATAGCTGAAATTATCAAAGTTCACTCATTTAAAGAGGATAAACTCATAACTTTAAAATCTTACTTAGACACTTTTGCAAATGGTCAGGAACAGATTTTCTATTTAACAGCTGACACACTTTCACAAGCAAAAAATAGTCCCCATCTTGAAGGCTTCAAGGCCAAAGGCATTGATGTTTTATTAATGACTGACCCAATTGATGCATTTTGGATATCACAAATGCGAACTTTTCAAGAGAAAAACTTTATTTCTATATCAAGAGACAAATACGATATTTCCTCAATCGGTGATAACCTTCCCGATAACAAGACTGACACACTAGAAGATCAAGGGATATATACATCACTCATTAAAGAATGTTTGGGTGATTTGATAGAGGATGCTAAGCCTTCATCAAGCCTTGTTGATAGTCCTGTTCGCTTAATTGCAGGCGAAGGTGGATTAGATTTCAATCTAGAAAGAATTCTAAAAGCACAAGGTCAAGAGTTTGAAGGAAGTAAAAAAGTACTTGAAGTAAACATAAATCATGAACTTATTAAAAAGTTACCTTCACTTAGTACTGAATTACAAAAATCTACTTGCAGAGTGTTGTTTGAACAGGCAAGAATTCAAGACGGCGAAATGCCCACAGACACACGCCAGTTTTCCCAAGATATTATCCAATTAGTTCTAAAACTCTAAATCCAAACAAGGAGTTGAATAATATGTCAGCTCCTTGTTTAATCTTAAATTAATTAAAGATTTTTTTCTTAACTTATGTTAAGTTTATGAAGTGATTTGCTTAATATTGACTAATGAAATTACACTCACTTAAATCTTTTAATAAGCTAATATTTTTCAAACCATCTATTGCTGAATCTTATACGTCTGAAAGTTGGAACTAAACACCACTCAACTTTAGTCGATTATCAATAATTTTGGGCGTTCCAAATGCATTTATATCGATGATATTTACGGCGAACACATAAAAATAAACTATATCAAAGCCCATTAATTGGTACTTTAAGAACAGGGTGGCCTTCATCATCAGAAGGAATTTCTCCAGCACGCATATTTACTTGAAGCGCTGGGATGATGAGTTTTGGAACATTTAATGTGGCATCCCTTTCACTGCGGAGCTTAATGAATGCACTTCTACTTTGCCCAAATCCTACATGAATATTATAGTTTTTTTCATCCTTTACAGAAGTTTCCCATTTGATATCACGCCCACCAGGCCCATAATCATGGCACATGAACAATCTTAATTCTTCCGGTAAACTGAGAATTTTTTGAATTGAATCATATAATTCACCAGCGTCACCACCGGGGAAATCAGCTCGTGCAGACCCACTATCAGGCATAAACAAAGTATCACCTACGAATGCCGTATTCCCAATCACGTGAACCATGCAAGCCGGTGTATGACCAGGAGTTGCAATTACAAATGCTTCTAATGTTCCAATTCTATATTGATCATTATCTTCAAACAAAGCATCAAATTGAGAGCCATCACGTTGGAAATCAGTGCCTTCATTGAATATCTTTCCAAAGACATCCTGAACCTCAATAATTTTTGCACTAATGCCAATTTTTCCACCAAGCTTTTCCTGTAAGTATGGCGCTGCAGAAAGATGATCAGCATGAACATGCGTCTCAATAATCCATTCAACATTCAACTTTTTGGAAGTAATATAATCAATAATTAGATTAGCATGTTGGTAGGAAATACGCCCGGCAGCATAATCAATATCCAAGACCGAATCTATGATTGCACATGCATTGCTTAATAAGTCTGCAATCACATAACTTATAGTATTGGTAATCGGATCAAAAAATGCTTTTATTTCTGGTTTGATTGATAGATCAATAGAGTAATTCATCATTCAAGTTTCCTTAATAATAATATACCAAATTTATTACATTAATATCAAATATAAAAATTTAATTTTAAAAAATCTGATACTCAGCATTTGATAGCAATTTTCATTAAATGACACATAAACATAATCATTCATTTTCATAAAGTATTTATCTTATATATTTAATAAAATAATATGATAAGGTTTATAAATTAGCACTAATACTTAAGATAAAAAATATATTATAATGAAAATTATTGATGAAATAGATCGTAAAATATTACGAGTACTACAACGAAATGCAAGTGTTGGGGTGGATGCTCTAGCAGATTTAGTTAATTTATCTCGGAATGCGTGCTGGAGGCGAATGAAAAACCTTGAAGCTAGTGGAGTTATTGCGCGCCGAGTAGCAATTCTTGACCCAAAGGCAGTTGGGTTAGGTACCACAGTTTTTGTTATTGTTCGCACAAATCAACATGATGAAGAATGGCTTAAATTATTTGATTCTGCCGTACGCGAATTACCTGAAATTGTTGGTGCTTATAGGATGTCAGGTGATCTTGATTATATACTCCGAGTGCGAATTGAAGGCGTAAACGAATACGATGCTTTTTATAAACGATTAATAAAACGTGTACCCCTATCATATATTTCTGCAAGCTTCGTAATGGATGAAATAAAAGATACAACCGAACTACCAATTTAATTATAATTAATACACACTTAAAAATTAGTCAAAATTTATACTTGGGGCTGCGTTTAAAAGCATTTTAGTGTAATCCTGCTGAGGTCGGGAAAACAGTCCAGCTGGCGATTGCTCTTCAACCAGCCTACCTTTATTTAATACTCCAATTTTATTTGCCATAGTTGAAACTACAGCCAAATCGTGAGTTATAAATAAATATGTTAGAGCATACTCTTTTTGAAGCGCTTTGAGAAGGTTTAGGACCTGTGCCTGAACTGAAACATCTAAAGCAGACGTAGGCTCGTCACAAACAATTACCTCAGGCTGAGAAGATAAAGCCCTTGCAATAGAAATACGTTGGCGTTGCCCTCCAGAAAACTCATGCGGATACTTAGTAGCATCACTTGGAGCAAGACCAACCTGCTCTAAAAGTTCTGAAACACGCATAGATTGAGCTTTAATACCATCTATTAAGCAAAACGCTTTAATAGGTTCAGCTATAATATCACCAACTCTCCAGCGCGGATTAAGGCTTGCATATGGAGACTGAAAAACCATTTGAATGCGGCGTCTAAGAGCTAATTGGTCCTCGCGTGCTAATGCTGGGTCATTTAAGTTTTTACCATCCACGATGAGCGTTCCAACAGAAGGTTTTAATAATCCAACTGCCATTTTCGCTATTGTTGATTTTCCCGAGCCACTCTCGCCAACAAGTGCATATGTTGTACCTTTTTCAATCGAAAAATTTACATCATCTACTGCAGTTAATATACGTTTTGGGCGCATTGTTAATGCACGTACAATTAATGGATCAGATAAATCGTAATTACGTGTTAAATTTTTTGCTACGACAAAGCTCATAGTAAAGATTCCTCTTTATCCAAAAGCCAGCACGCTGCACGGTTAGCAATAATAGATGGGATATCAGAACGACATTTATCTAATACAAACTCGCAACGCGGATGAAAAGCACAACCACAAGGCATGGCATCAAGCTTTGGCATTGAACCAGAAATTTGATAAAGTGTTTTATCAAACGAACTGGCGTCTATACGTGGCGTAGAAGCAACAAGACCTTTAGTATATGGATGTTTAGGATTAGTTAATATATCGCGTGTATCACCAATTTCAGCTAGCCTTCCCGCATAAAGAACTCCTACCCTATCAGTTGTCTCAGCAATCACACCCATATCATGTGTAACCAAAATTATTGAAGTTCCACGTTCACGGCAAAGTCGCTTTAATAAATCAAGTATTTGCGCTTGAACAGAAACATCCAAAGCAGTTGTGGGTTCATCAGCAATAATCAATGCTGGTTCTGGTGCCAAGGCTAAGGCAATGACAACCCGTTGGCGCATACCGCCAGAAAAAGTATGAGGATAAGCATTAATACGTTCTGGATCAATACCAACCTCTTCTAATCCCTTACGAGCCCGCTCTATAGCTTCATATTTCGTGATGGGCATGTGAGTTAATATCGTCTCAACTAACTGATCACCAATCCTACGTAAGGGATTAAGACTAACTAAAGGATCTTGAAAAATCATTGAAATTTCATGACCACGTATAGTTTCTGGGGCTTGATCAATGCGTTGGCCTTTATACCAAATCTGACCACTAGATAAGCGTCCTGGTGGATCAATCAGACCTAATATTGCAGCTCCAGTCATAGATTTCCCCGCGCCAGATTCTCCAACCAAACCTAATATCTCACCTTTATTTACACTTAAAGACAAATTATCTATGGCTTTTAAGATCCCATGACGCGTTTTAAACGTGACATCAATATTTTTAATTTCAAGTAAATTTTCTGACATTATTTAAGCCTCGGATTCAATGTATCGCGCAACCAATCTCCAAGGAGATTCACAGCTAATGCTAAAGCTAACAAAGTTAATGCAGGGAAAAGTAAAATCCACCACTCACCTGAAAATAAATAATCCTGACCAACACGGATTAATGTTCCTAAACTTGGTTCAGTACGTGGGGCACCCACTCCAAGGAAAGATAGTGTTGCCTCTGCAATGATTGCTAATGCAAACGTGATCGTTGCTATTACTAATACAGGTCCCAATACATTTGGAAGAATATGGCGGATCATGATTTGCCAACGATTTAGACCAATTAATCTAGCAGCAGCTATATATTCTTTTTCTTTTTCTACCATAGTTGAACCACGTACAGTACGCGCAAATGGTACCCACTCAGATAAACCTATTGATATGATTAGTACTGTAATTGCCATTTCGTATCGCAATTCAGGAGGCAATAGCCCTCGGGCAACACCAAAAATTAGCATTGCTATTAATATCGATGGAAATGTCATTTGTATATCAGCAAGCCGCATGATTAAATTATCAAGCCAACCTCCAACATATCCAGCTATAAGACCAAGCATAACGCCCAAAACCATAGCCAAAGTGACTGCCATTAGCCCAACAAAAAGTGATATTCGAAGACCATAAAGTATAGCAGAAAATAAATCACGACCTTGATCATCGGTACCTAGTAAAAAAACCTCACCAGTAAACATATTTGCTTCTAAAGGTGGCGTGAAACCATTCATTAATTCCAAGCTGGCTGGATCAAAGGGGTTAGTAGGAGCAATAAATTGAGCAAAAACAGCACTTAGGACTAAAATTAAAACAACACAAAATGAAATAAGTGCAACTGGTGCGCGTAAAAAATCATGAAAAAAATCAGAATCTAAAAAACGGTTCATAATATCACCCTTCCCCATTCAATTGACTATCGCGCAATCGTGGATCAATCGCCAAATACAATAGGTCAACTAATAAATTGATAAATACAAACAACACACCTACTAAAAGCAGATAAGCACTCATTACTGGAATATCGACAAAGTAAACTGCATTAATAAAAAGCAATCCTACTCCAGGCCATTGAAAAACAGATTCAGTAATAATTGCAAATGCAACTATTGATCCAAGCTGTAAGCCAGCAATAGTGATAACCGGTACTAGCGTATTTGGAAGAGCATGATTAAAATGCACCTGCCTATTTGATAATCCTAGGGCTTTAGCAAAGCGGACATAGTCCTGGCGCAAAACTTCAAGCATTTCAGAGCGAGTTAGTCGCATAATCAATGTAAGTTGATAGAGCCCTAGTGTAATACTAGGTAAGATAAGAGATTTAAGGCCAGAAACCGTTAAAAACCCAGTTGTCCACCAACCTAAAGTGACAACTTCACCTCTTCCAAAAGAAGGTAGCCATCTTAGTTCAACAGCAAACAACCATATTAGTAAAACACCAATTAAAAATGTTGGCAAAGATACCCCAATTAATGAAGTGGAAAGAATTAGGTTCGCAATAAAACCACCACGTTTAATGGCAGTATAAATGCCAGTAATTACGCCAAAAACCATCGCAAATAATGCAGAGGTTAGTGCTAACTCTAAAGTTGCTGGCAATCTACTCGCAATAAGTTCAGCAACTGGTAGAGCACCACGGTAAGAATTTCCAAAATCAAAGTGAATAGCTCGCCAAACAAAGTCAAAATATTGTTTATATAAAGCATCATTTAAGCCTAATGCTTCTTCTAGAGCAGCTCTTTGTGCTAGCGTAGCCTCTTGTCCCATTAGGTTATCTACCGGATTGCCTACAAAACGAAAAATAAGGAAGGAAATCAAAGCAACAAGGAATAATACTAAAATAGATTGCCCCAAACGTCTCAAAATAATAATTAACATAAGGTCAACTCAACATATAAGGTTTAGGGATAAAATAACACAATAAAAATTTTCCGTTCAAAAATCACAAAGTGCAGGATCTAAATAATAAAATAAATTTATTTATATAGTACTAGCCCATAAAGTTTATGGGCTAGTACTTGGAAATCTTAGTTAAAGGTTAAGAATTGAAAGTGCGGCTGATCTTCCGGCTGCACATCAAAGTTAATATTGCTTTTCATACCCCAATTCAGCACCTGATTGTGAATAGGAAGATACATTTGTGCATCTTGGACAGCTGCCCAAATTTTTGCAATTGTTGCATCACGTGCTGCAAGATTAGTTTCTGACTCTAAACTTACTATCATGGCATCCACATCCGCATTTGAATATCCTGTTGGATTCCAAGAACCACGTTTGTCAGTTTGTGTATGTACTAAGTAGTTGAAAATATAATGTGAATCAAAAGTTGGAACACCCCATCCTAACATATAGAAATCAGCGTCTCCACCTTTTGCTATTGGAAAATGTTGTGCCTTTGGCTTTGCGTCAAGTGTTACATTAACACCAATTCGAGCCATCATACCAACTGCGGCCTGACATATTGCTTCGTCATTTACATAACGATCATTTGGACAATTGAGCGTAATATCAAAACCATTTGCAAAACCTGCCTCCGACATCAATGCCTTAGCTGCATCAACGTTGTAATCAGGATACTGATTTAATTCTTCTGTCCAACCATTAACGAACGGAGGCATAATAACTCCAGTTGGATCAGATTGCTCACGCATTACAATCTTTTTAATTGCATCACGGTTAATCGCAATATTCATAGCCTGTCGCACTTTTAAGTTACTTGTAGGCCCTTCGACTGTGTCTAAACCAAAGAATACTACGCGATTTTGTGCTGCAGTTGCTACTGCTAAGCCATCTGTACTTGAAACACGATTAAGATCCTGAACTGGAACATCTTGGATAATATCAACCTCTCCTGATAAAAGAGCAGCAACACGTGTCGCAGCAGATTGGATCGGTGTGTAGATAATATCAGTTACTTTATTTGGATAAATATCTTTACCCCAATAATTTGGGTTTGCAGTGAGAACTGTCTTTTCATCTACAGAACGGCTTACAAGTACGAATGCTCCTGTGCCATTTGTATTCATTGTAGCAAAGTTTGTTTCATTTTTTGCAACATCATGTGGAGTTAAGACATCATTTGCAGTTGCCCATCCCTTGTCCATCATAAACATATTAGTCAGATTATTTACTAACAGAGGATTTGCACCATTGGTCTCTATGTCTACGGTAAGAGCATCAAAAGCACGAACATCTTTAACAGATGATAACAACTCTTTCATTTCAGAACCATCAGCCATTGCTCGATTTAATGAAAAAACAACATCTTCTGAGTCAAATGCTGAACCATCATGAAATGTTACGCCTTCACGAAGTTTTAACCTCCATATATTTGGGTTATCTGCAAGTGCCTCCCAATTTAGAGCTAACGATGGGATAATAGAGCCCGACATATCACGTTGAAGTAACGTATCATATATCTGGTGAGCTAAAGCATGCGTAGCACCCTCATTCTGGGCGTGTGGATCCATTGTGATTGAGTCTCCAGCACGAGCCCATCGGATTGTTTCAGCTGAAACAGTGACTGTTGAAGCAGCTATTGCAGCTGCAGTCAAAAGTAATTTATGAAACATAAAATAATCTCCCTTTAAAACGTTAAATATACCATAACAAAAAAACATACTTGCAAATAAATATGTAGAAATCAAATAGAAGTATGCATTTTTACTAAAAAAAATATCTATACATCTAATCAATAGGTTACAAATAAATAATGGGACAATTTAGCCTAAAATAATCATTCATCAAACAAATAGGCCACTTTGACTTAATATATAAGTCTAAATGCCTTTGTTGAAAATGTAAAAAATTTCATGTTACATCTGTTAAAAACGCAATTAGAACCTACCAACCAAAATGATTATACACTTCCACCTTTACTATTAAAGCCAGAGCAACAAACAATTATACTAGAACCTGCCTTGATGGCATATTTAGATAAATTAAGCGGCAAACATTTATCAAGGTGTGGGAACGCTCAATTATGCAATAAAAAATTGTAGAAAAATTATTTATTGTATAATTGGCTACTAAAACTAATTATTGGATACTTTTTATAGCAGGATAGGCTGCTTTATACTTCATGTGAGCTTCATAAAAAACTGATTGCATAGATGTATCTGGATCAATTGTTTCACGAATAATTGGTGGAATAATAATCTTCTCAAGTGGTTCGTCTATTGAAGCCGCCATGCCAAGCCTAGCAGCACCAAGCGCTGCTCCAAACTCGCCACCTTCGGGCAAGTTAAGTGGCGTTCCAAGAATAGTTGCCAAGAGCCGCATCCAATAGCGTGAAGCTGTCCCGCCGCCAATTGCAGTTAACTGGTCCATCTTGGTATTAGTAGCAGATAAAGCGTCAAAACAGTCTTTTAAGCCAAATGCTACACCTTCAAGCACTCCACGTGTTAAATCATCAACCGAGGTATTTGCAAATATACCGGTTATACTTCCTTGAATATCAGCATCATTGTGGGGCGTTCTCTCTCCAGAAAGATAAGGCAAAAATCTCACATTTCCAGGCTTAAGCAGTTTATCACCAATAGAAGAAGTTAATTCAGAAGGGCTTTTAGATGTAATGCCCGCTAACCAATTAAGACTATCCGTTGCAGAAAGCATAACACCCATTTGATACCAACGCCCTGGAACAGCGTGACAAAATGTATGGACGGCAGTTTCGGGCGCTGGTTTATATCCATCTCTCGACGAGAGAATAACACCAGATGTACCAATTGATACAAAACCCTGACCTTCTCTTAATGCGCCTATACCACAAGCAGCTGCCGCGTTGTCACCTGCCCCACCTGCAACAATAATTTTTCCTGAAAGCCCCCATTTTGACTTAATTTCCAATCGTAACTCACCCGCGGCTTCAGAGCCTTCAACTAGTCTTGGCATCTGATCACACCTCATATTACTTACATCCAGAAGGTAATCTGACCAATTACGTTTACCAACATCTAACCAAGATGTTCCTGCACTATCTGACATGTCAGCAACATAATCTCCTGTAAGATAAAAATTCAAATAGGAAGCAGGTAATAGAACCTTGGAAATTTTATTGAATATATCAGGTTCATTTTGACGAACCCATTCTAATTTTGGCGCAGTAAATCCAGGAAAAACAATATTACCAGATAAAGAACGCACTCGTTCAGTCTCATCAAGGTGCTTTGCTTGAGATTTGGCGCGAATATCATTCCATAAGATGCAAGGTCTTAAAACTGATCCAGATGAATCCAAAAGTGTTGCGCCATGCATATGGCCAGCAACTCCTATTCCTATAAGATTATTAAATTCAGAGTAGGTGTTTTTAAGTTCACTGATTACACTTTCTAATGCAGCAATCCAATCTGCTGGATCTTGCTCAGACCACCCTGAATTTGGCTGCGATACATTATAGTGGCTCTCACTAGAACCAATTGGTGTGCCTTGTGCACTTATTAGGAGTGCACGCAATCCAGATGTTCCAAGATCAATACCCAGAAATGACATTTAATTTCCTTTCAAATATTGTTTGATTGGTAATTCTAATAACTATTTAATTAACTCCATATCAAATTTAAAAATATTATTTTAGATCTAAAGCTTCTTGAACTGTATCATTCCATCCTAGGTAAAAGTTACCCTTATCAAGTATTATTGGGCGAACCATGACTTTAGGCTGAGCAGCTATCTGTGCATCTGCTTCAGAATTTTTAAGCCAAATGTTTAGACTACGATAATCATTAGATTTTTGGTCTACAAGACGATCCCCAAATTCTGCAATAAGTTCAGCTAATTCAATTTCACTTAATGGATCTGATCTTATATCGCGAAAGCTGGCTTTTCTACCATCTGCTTCCAAAGTTTTTAAAGCCCTCTGGCAAACTACACATGTGTTTAATCCATAGATTACCACTTCATAATCTCCTTTTATGATTATTATATGAAACTAAAGTAATGGAATATCTGCCGTAAATTTAGGTATAGAATACCCTTTCTGCACTGCTGGCCGCTTCGCAACGAGTAAGTACCATTTTAGGACATTTGGGTAATCTTTTAAATTAATCTCTTGCCACTCAAACCTTGAGACCCAAGGCCAACAAGCCATATCTGCAATTGAATACATTCCCCGATTATCACCTGCTATGTAATCACGTTCCTCTAGATGTGTATTTAATACGCCGTAAAGTCGATGTGCTTCTTTTGTAAAACGATTTTCGCCATACTCAGATTTACCTTTATTATATTTAACAAAGTGATGAACTTGACCCAACATTGGTCCAAACCCACTCATTTGCCACATTAGCCATTCAACCATGCGCCAGTATTCTGTTCCCTCGCACTGAAACCGTTTATATTTATTAGCGAGGTATAACATAATTGCTCCAGATTCCATTATATGTATTCCACTATCCTGATCTACAATTGCTGGTATACGATTGTTTGGTGATATTTTTATAAAGGCAGGATCAAATTGTTCATCTTTAGATATATCAATTGCATGAGACGTGTAAGGTACTCCTAACTCTTCAAGTAATATTGATATTTTACGACCATTAGGAGTAGTCCATGTATATAAGTCGATCATTCTGCATCCTAACTCGCACTAGAATAAACTAGCCATTATAACTTCTAATAATAAAAAATATTAAACTTAATTATTTACTACTCAAGGACAATTTATTATTACAAAGAATAAATTTAGTGAAAGTCTTACTTTAATAAGTAAAAAACTAATATCATCTAGTAGATTTAATCAAAATATTTACTTCATTCAACATATGGGGAAATAGCAAAGCCATTTTTCTTCCAACCAACAATTCCTTCATCAAGGTGTGTAACATTAGTAAAACCAGCTTGATCAATGAGAGCATTCCCTAACATACTTGTACGGTTTCCAGTACGGCAATAGATAAAGACTGGTGCATCTTTATCAATGAAAAGTGGCATAAACTGGGCTTGAAAGTCTTTGTGAAGCTGACTTTTTCTTGTAAATGCTGTAATAGTAACAGCACCTTCAATAATACCAGTTTCTATCCATTCTTCATTACGACGAATATCTATGATTATTGCACCATCTTTTTGAGCGTTTGAAAACTGTTTTGGTGATGCATTTTTAAGCTTAGGGGGCCAACTAACTGATAGTAGTTTTACATCAAAAATAAGTATGGAGTTGGGGGGAATAATATCTCCAGCTCCTGAAGCCCCATACCCAAGTTCTGGTGGAATAGTAAGTTGGCGGCTTTCGCCTATATTCATACCTTCGACACCTAAATCCCAACCTTTAATCACTTCGCCCTGACCCAAAGTAAATACAAATGGCTGATCTCGCTCTACAGAACTATCAAATACTGTGCCATCAGATAATTTCCCTGTATAATGAACCGAAACACGCATTCCAGACTTAGCAAGCTCACCACTTCCTTGAACTATAGTTTCAATAAGAAGCTCTTTAGCATTTGCAGTATTATTAATAATGTTGAGTAGTCCACAGAAAATGGTCAATATAACCAAGGCTTTTTTTAAGCTATATAAATTTAACATTAAAATAATCCCATTATAAAAACTTATTGAATTCGTTATCATATTATAAATCATAGTTTAACCAAACATAGAATGTAAGCCGTTCGGGCTAAAATGATGTTAAAACAGCATAAAATAATAAGTTACGATAATAATTTATTTGAACGGAAAGTAGTTTACCCTACTTTCCGTAATTTTTTTTAGTTTAATGCAATATCTGTAATTTCAGATGTCCAAGCACCTTCTGGAGCTTTGGTAATTACTGGATCAGAACCACCATTCAATAAAGATTGAACAGTCCGCTCATAATCATTAGCATCTAACGCACCATTTGATCCTGCAGTTAGCTTTGCTATTTCTGACATCATACGACGTTGATGCTTCTCAGTTTGTGCACCAGAGGCATCGTTGTCCAAAACTATATCAGCTGCTTCATTTACATTGTCTTCAGCATATTTCCAGCCCTTCATAGAAGCACGTACAAAACGAACCATTTTTTCTTTAAATGCATCGTCTTTTAAATTCTCTCCCAGTACGTACATTCCATCTTCCAAGGTTGATACACCTTCGTCTTCATATTTGAAAACAATCAAGTCATCTTCTGTTAAACCAGCATCAATTACCTGCCAATATTCATTGTAAGACATTGTTGAAACACAAGCTGCTTGACCTTGTAAAATTGGATCAACATTAAAGCCTTGCTTCAGAACGGTTACTCCGCCCGCTGAGCCATCAGTTTTTAACCCTAGTTTACTCATCCAACTAAGAAATGGATATTCATTACCATAAAACCAAACGCCTAATGTTTTATCAGCAAAATCAGCAGGTGATGAAATTCCCGCATCTTTTCGGCAAGTTAGCATCATACCAGATGACTTAAAGGGTTGAGCAATATTTACTAAATCAAGACCTTTTTCCCGAGATGCTAATGCAGATGGTAGCCAATCTAGAACTACATCAGCTCCACCACCAGCAATAACTTGTGCAGGAGCAATATCTGGCCCACCTGGTTTGATGGTTACATTTAATCCTTCTTCTTTATAAAATCCTTTATCTAATGCTACATAGTAACCAGCAAATTGTGCTTGTGTTACCCACTTAAGTTGAAGTGTTACATCATCATCTGCATACGCAATTGACGCACTTAACATTAATGCACCTGCTAGCGCACCTTTAATCATATTCTTCATAGTATTTCTCCTTGTTATTATTACTTTAACTCCTTTGTGATGGATGCCAGAAGGTTATACCCTTCTCGATTAGGGCCATCATCCCATAAAATGCCGACCCTGCAAGGGCCGCCACAGTTATTTCCGCCCAAACCATATCAAGCGACAAACGCCCAACTTCAGTCGAAATACGAAATCCCATCCCTCGGGTTGGCGATCCAAAAAATTCAGAAACAATCGCACCAATAAGGGCCAACGTTGTACAAATTTTTAATCCATTAAAAATAAATGGCATTGCAGCAGGTAAGCTAAGCTTGAAAAGGCTTTGCCAATAGCTAGCACCGTAGGTTTGCATAAGATCGTTTTGAATAGTGTCTTTGGCACTAAGGCCAGCAACAGTATTAATTAACATAGGGAAAAACACCATTACCACTACAACTGCAGACTTTGAATGCCAATCGAAACCAAACCACATAACCAAAATAGGTGCCATACCAATGATAGGTAAAGCTGCCACAAAATTACCAACAGGCAAAAGACCACGTTTTAAGAAACTTGATTTATCGACAGCAATAGCAGTTAAAAATGCTGCCGAACAGCCGATTACATATCCAGACAGCGCTCCCTTAACAAAGGTTTGAACGAAATCAACCCATAGGATTGGAATACTTGTTGAAAAACGTATAGCAATTGCTGATGGAGTAGGAAGTAAAATTGGACTAATATCTAACCCCCTTACAAACCCTTCCCAAAGCACTAATAGTGAGATGCCAAATAAAGCAGGGACTATCCAATTTGTAATGCGGTTACGCTCAGCATTGGCTAAGCGGACATTTAAAATCCACATAGTAATCCAAAAAAGCAAGGCAAATACTATCCAAGTCATAATTGAATTCCCATCCGCCTTAATGTGTGCTTTTCAATAATACCTATAATTGCCACTAAACTGGCTGCAAGAATTGCTGCACAAATTAGAGCACTCCATATCTGGATAGTTTGACCATAGTAGCTGCCAGCTAGCAACCGCGCACCCAATCCAGCAACAGCACCAGTTGGTAGTTCACCAACAATTGCACCGACTAATGATGCCGCAATGCCTATTTTAAGTGATGCAAACAAATAAGGCATAGAACTTGGCAGTCGTAACTTCCAAAATGATGAGATTTTAGAAGCACTCCATGTCCGCATTTGATCTATTTGCATCTGGTCTGGCGAACGCAATCCTTTAACCATACCAACCACCACAGGAAAAAACGATAAATACATTGATATGATGGCTTTTGGTAATAACCCTGAAATACCAACTGCGTTAAGGACCACGATTATCATAGGTGCAACCGCCAGGATCGGAATAGTTTGGCTCGTGATTACCCACGGCATAACAGACATATCCATCGCACGACTATAGACAATACCAATTGCTAACAAAATACCAAAGGTCGTGCCAAAAGCAAAACCAAGCAACGTAGCAGAAAGTGTAATCCAACCATGCCAGATTAGTGATCGTTTTGAGGTTATCTTTTTTAATACTGTTGTTTTATAAATTTCTTTTACTACTTGATGAGGTGCAGGCAACAAAGGCTTATCTTGGATCATAGTATCTGATACCATCTGCGAAAATGAGATTGTAGTGTCCGCACGTTTTGCTTTGTCATAGGCCCATGATGAATTAAGCCAAATAGTAGCCGCATACCAAATTGCAATTATCACTAATAGAACGGTCAAAACTGGCCCCACTTTGTGCCAGAAAAAACGAAATTTATTCATCAGCATGACCTGTCCGCAACCCATCACGAACTTCAGCAGCAATATCTAAAAATTCTTGGCTTTCACGAATATCTAATGATCGATCACGAGGCAAAGTACTTTCAATTATATTAGCTATTCGACCTGGACGGGGGGACATAACTACAATCTTAGTTGATAAAAATACTGCTTCGGGGATTGAATGTGTTACAAACCCAATTGTTTTCTGGGTACGGGCCCAAAGTTTTAATAATTGTTCATTTAAATGATCACGAACAATTTCATCTAAGGCACCAAATGGTTCGTCCATTAATAAAATATCAGCATCAAATGCAAGTGCACGAGCAATACTAGCACGTTGTTGCATTCCTCCAGATAACTGCCAAGGAAATTTCTTATCAAATCCAGAAAGCTCTACCAGTTCCAAAACATGCGCAACACGTTCTTCTCGTTGTTCTTTACTATAACCCATAATTTCAAGTGGTAACTTAATGTTACCACCAATTGTGCGCCAAGGATATAGACCTGCCGCTTGAAAAACATAACCATAAGCACGTTGCATACGAGCCTCGGATGCGCTCATTCCATTAACTTGAATCGTTCCACTAGTAGGTGTCTCTAATTCAGCAATAACACGTAAGAGTGTTGTTTTTCCACAACCAGATGGACCAATAAATGATACAAATTCTCCCTTTTTAATGTCAAGATTAATATCTTGAAGGGCGTGCACAGGTCCATCATTCGTTTGATATGTTAGCGAAAGCTCATTCGCCGAAATAACGGGATTATTCATTTAGATACCCGCCGGAATATTCAATGGATCACGAATAATTTGTCGTGGAGAATTTAAAGATTTCCATTTACTCAGCGCTATTTGAGCTGATTGAAATGCTGGTCGAGGTATGAACCTGCCACGACCAGGTTGAGGTTGACTATTTTGCCCCCAAGCCCAAATAACATCGCCCCTGCTGAGGGTAAAACGTGATTGTGCTTTAACTACAAAACCCTCAAAAACATTGTAATCAAGAACTGAATGGTGATTGCTTGGACTTATCGTTTTTGTGATTTTAGGATCCCAGACAACAATATCTGCATCGGCACCTTCTACGATAGCACCTTTTTTTGGATAAATATTAAGGATTTTAGCAATATTAGTCGAGGTAGCGGCAACAAACTCTTCAGGAGTTAAGCGACCAGTTTCAACACCTTCTGTCCATAACACAGCAAGCCGCTCTTCTAAGCCATTTGATCCATTAGGAATAATTCTAAAATCATCGCGCCCAGCGCGTTTTTGTTCTGTGTTAAATGCAGCGTGGTCAGTAGCAACAACTTGCAAAGAACCCGATTGCAAACCAGCCCATAAACTATCTTGGTGGCTTTTTGATCTAAAAGGCGGACTCATAACACGTCTCGCAGCATGGTCCCAATCTTTATTGAAATACTCAGATTCATCCAACGTCAGAAACTGAATTAATGGCTCACCATAAACACGCATTCCTTTTTGGCGCGCTCGCCGAATTGCTTCGTGCGATTGTTCACACGAGACATGAACAATATATAAAGGCACACCTGCAGTATCCGCAATCGTAATAGCGCGGTTAGCTGCTTCGCCTTCCAATTCTGGCGGTCGGGAATAAGCATGACCTTCAGGTCCAGTAATGCCTTGGTCAAAATATTTTTGTTGAAGTTCGGCTACCAAGTCGCCATTTTCTGCATGAACCATTGGTAAGGCACCTAGTTCACCACATCGCTTAAAGCTTGCAAACATCTCATCATCTTCAATCATTAATGCACCTTTATAGGCCATAAAATGCTTGAAGCTGTTGACGCCCATATCTACTGCGTCTTTCATTTCATTGAAAACATTTTCATTCCAACCAGTAATGGCCATATGATAGCCTATATCAGAACAAATTTGGGGAGCAGATTTTCTATGCCATTCATTTATAGCATTTTTAATACTACCATCAGCTCCAGGTAAACAGAAATCAACAACCATTGTTGTACCGCCACAGGCTGCCGCCCATGTACCGGATTCAAAAGTTTCTGCAGCTGTAGTTCCCATAAAAGGCATTTCTAAATGCGTATGCGGATCAATACCTCCAGGAATAACATACGCACCTTCAGCATCTATATATTCGTCACCTATAAGGTTTTGACCAATTTGCTTAATTACCTCACCTTCGATTAGTACATCAGCTTTGTAACTACGATCTGCAGTACATACAGTGCCGCCCTTGATGACTTTGGTCATTATGTCGTTTCCCCTCAAACATTCAGAATTTATTTATCTGTATTAAATTATGTTATAATCTCCGCAGTTTCAATAACTGCTTGCATCAATACATCGGCTCCAGCTACGGCCCATTCTTTTGAAATTTCTTCTGCTTCATTATGACTAAGTCCATCTACACAAGGACACATAACCATCGCTGTTGGGGCTACACCATTTATCCAACATGCATCATGACCTGCGCCTGATATGATATTCATATGACTGTAACCTAATCGTTCAGCTGCATTACGGACGGCTGTTACACATTTTTCATCAAATGTAACAGGATCAAACCCACCAACTTTTTCGAACGTTACGGTTAGCCCCATATCACTACATATTTTCTTGGCACCAACCTCCAAACGTTGCTCCATATCGTTAATAACGGATAACTCTGGAGAGCGAAGATCTACAGTAAAGACAACTTTTCCTGGAATAACGTTTCTAGAATTGGGATAGACATCAATATGCCCTGCCGCACCAACAGCATATGGCGCATGAGATAAAGCTATTTCATCTACTAATTCCAATACGCGAGCCATGGCTAGTCCAGCGTTTTTACGCATGGGCATTGGCGTAGAGCCCGTGTGACTATCTTTACCTACAATAGTAATTTCAGTCCAAGACAACCCTTGCCCATGGGTCACAACACCTATTTCTTTACTTTCGGCTTCAAGAATTGGCCCTTGTTCAATATGCAATTCAAAAAATGCATGCATTTTCCGCATTCCTACTTCTTCTTCACCACGCCAGCCAATTCGATTAAGTTCATCACCAAACGTTTTCCCATCAGAATCTGCACGTGCATAAGCCCAATCTTGCGTATGAACACCACCAAAAACTCCTGAGGCAAGCATCGGAGGCGCAAAACGCGTCCCCTCCTCATTGGTCCAGTTTGTTACAACAATAGCATGCTTTGTTTTGATATTTAAATCATTCAAGGTACGTAATATTTCCAAACCACCTAATACCCCTAAAATTCCATCATATTTACCACCAGTGGGCTGCGTATCTAAATGTGACCCAACATATACTGGTAAAGCATCAGGATCAGTTCCACCCCACGTAGCAAACATATTTCCCATTTGATCAAGGCCCATGGAGCATCCAGCTATTTCACACCATTTTTGGAACAGAGTGCGGCCCTTACTGTCTTCATCTGTGAGTGTTTGGCGATTGTTTCCACCCGCAATACCAGGGCCTATTTCGGCCATTTGCATAAGACTATCCCAGAGTCTGTCACCATTAATACGTAAATTAGAATTTAATTTAGACATTTTGGTCCCCCTTGAAGTTTTCTTGACTGATATTTTTTTGACTGTATGGTCAACTATTGTACATATCTGACCATACGGTCAAGTTTTTTTTGGGAGGAAGATCATAATCGCAAGCAATACTGTTTCATTTCAAAAATTCGCAAAACGATCTCAAAATAAAACAAATATTTTAGCTGCTGCTGAAAAAGTATTTGCTGAAGCTGGCTATGCTGGCGCAACCACACAGCTAATTGCAGATGTAGCAAATTTACCTAAAGCAAACATACATTATTATTTTAAAACTAAAGAGGATCTTTATCGTCAGGTAGTTTATAATATTTTTGATATATGGATGGAAGCTGCCTCTGCTTTTGATACAGAACTTGGTCCACGCGAAGCACTTAGTCGGTACATCGATAAAAAAATGGACCTAGCGCGCACTCATCCATATGGCTCAAAAGTATGGGCTACTGAAATTATTCACGGTGCACCAATAATACAAGATTATCTAGAAGGGCAATTACTTGAATGGTCACAAGATCGCAGCAAACACATTCAAAGATGGATCGAAGATGGTGAAATGGATTCAATCGACCCTGCTCATTTGTTATATATGATTTGGTCAACCACACAGCACTATGCAGATTTCGGCCATCAGATTGAAACTTTAAATGCAGGCAAGCCATATAGTGATGCACAGTGGCAGATTGCTAAATTATCGGTTAAAACAATTATATTAAAAGGAATTGGCCTTACTCCAAGTTAAACTGAAGCTAGGTAAAATATTAAATGGCTAGATCACAAACTACAAAAAAACTCACGCGGATACAGCGTCAACGAACAGATATAATTTTAGAAGCTGCGTTAGATGTATTTTCAGATTTTGGCTTTCGGGGCTCTACTATTGATATGATAGCCAAGCGAGCAAAACTATCTAAACCAAATATTTTATATTACTTTGACAACAAAGAAGCCATTCACGTTACAGTTCTCGCAAAACTGTTAGAAACTTGGTTAGCTCCACTGCATGCTATCAACGAAGACAACGATCCTATAGACGAAATTTGTAAATATATTGAGCAAAAACTTAATATGGCTCGTGATTTTCCACGTGAAAGCAAACTTTTTGCTAATGAAATCTTGCAGGGTGCTCCACATGTATTGCCTGAATTACAAGGCACACTAAAAGACCTAGTGGCTCAAAAAGTAGAGATTTTAGAAGCATGGTCGAAAGATGGAAAAATTGCTCAAGTTGATCCACATCATTTATTCTTTTCAATTTGGGCAACTACACAACATTACGCGGACTTCGACATTCAAGTTCGGTCTGTATTAGATAACAATACTAAAGATCCCTTTGACACAGCGGGCCCTTTTTTAAAGACAATGTTCAGCACAATGTTAACTCCTTGAAACTTTATCTTTAGTTTGCTCCTTAAGAAGAATAACTAAAGCAACAATTGTAAAAAAAATACCTGCAAAATCTGAAGATGAAGGTCCTTCTATCCCTAATAATAAATGCCAAACAATTACCCAGCTCGGCGTTAAATATGTATGAGCCATTACTTTTACAGATGGCAGTCTTAGCGCAGCATATTGAATTAATAAAAATGTGGCTGCACTTGCAAAAATTGCTAAATATAAAATAATAAATACATCAAGACTTCTAATGACTGCGAAGTTAGTACTGATTATTTCTTTAAATGCAAAAGGTAGCGAAATCAGTAATGCCCCTATAGTTATTGCAAATGTAAAAATAATAGGTGGTTCATCATAATTAAATTTTCGAACCAGTGGCACATATAGAGCGTAAAATGACATCCCAATAAAGAAAAGTATTTCGCCTCGCCCAACTTGAAATTCTAAAAAACGACTTAAATCTCCATTAAATATGACCCAAAGCGCACCTATAGATCCAATAAATAAAGCAATTAAAATTCTTAATGTAATTTTCTGTCGTAAAATTAGATAACCAAATAAACCACTGATAAATGGTGCCATGGTAAACTCTACAGACAAAGATATAGGTGATGCCGTTTTCAAAGCTTCAAACATCAAAACAAAATATAAGACTAAGCAAGAACCTAAAATAATATAACGTAGTGGTGTTTTAAAAGACAATCTACTTAAAGGTTGAGTTACTATAATTAATCCACCTAGAATAAGAGCAGTAATTGCAAACCTAATTACAGTTACAACGATAGGCGACAAACTGTTAATAATTAAACTGCCTAGTGCAAATGATCCGGCAATAAGTGCCGAAAAGCACAACATAGCAAGATGACCCTTAAACTCTTGGGTCATCTAAGGATATTATTCTGCAGCAAAAACACTTGGATTATTAGGATGCGTTGTCCAATCTCCATGTTCTTTTTCCACAACTTTATTCGTACGAGCATCAACCATGCCTGGCTCTTGTTGAACCATAGTAATGCAATTTTCTACAGGACAGACCTCTACACATAAATTACATGCAACACATTCTGAATCGATAACACTAAATTCACGATCCTTAGTCATCGCAATAGCTTGGTGAGAGGTATCTTCACATGCCGCATAACAGCGCCCACAATTAATGCAATCATCTTGATTAATAGATGCTTTGGATACGTAGTTTAGGTTTAAGTATTGCCAGTCAGTCACATTTGGAACTGCTCTTCCAACAAAATCATCAATTGATGTGTGTCCCTTTTCATCCATCCATTGAGATAGCCCACTGATCATTTCTTCAATAATTTTAAAGCCATAAGTCATTGCTGCAGTACAAACCTGTACATTTCCACATCCCAAAACCATATATTCAGCTGCATCACGCCAATTGGTGATGCCGCCAATCCCTGAAATTGGCAGACCAGAAGTCTCTGGGTCACGGGCAATTTCGGCAACCATGTTCATTGCTATTGGTTTAACTGCAGGACCACAATATCCCCCATGGGTTCCTTTACCATCAATTGTTGGATTTGGTGCCATAACATCCAGATCAACTGATATAATTGAATTTATCGTATTAATGAGTGAAACAGCATCTGCACCACCCGCTTGCGCAGCCGCAGCAGGCTGACGAACATCTGTAATATTAGGTGTCAGTTTTACTATAACTGGCTTTGAGTAATATTGTTTGCACCAACGTGTAACCATTTCTATGTATTCGGGGACCTGACCAACAGCAGCACCCATGCCACGCTCAGCCATCCCATGTGGACAACCAAAGTTTAATTCAATTCCATCTGCGCCCGTTTCTTCAACAAGAGGCAATATAGCCTTCCATGCCTCTTCCTCACAAGGTACCATAAGAGAAACAATAATTGCTCTATCAGGGTAATCTATTTTGACACGTTTAATTTCATCAAGATTTTTATATAAATCACGATCTGTAATAAGTTCAATGTTGTTTAAGCCTAAGACACGACGATCAGCACCATGCACAACTCCATAGCGTGGGCCATTTACATTAACGACAGGAGGACCTTCTGACCCGAGGGTTTTCCAAACAACACCACCCCATCCAGCTTCAAATGCACGCCGAACATTATATTCTTTATCCGTTGGTGGTGCTGATGCCAACCAGAACGGATTGGGTGATTTTATGCCAACAAAATTACTTGTAAGATCTGCCATAGTATTAACCTTCTTTCCTATTCTAGCTCAAAAGCATTGTGTTAATGTTAATTGCCGCATCGCGACCTTCAGCTACGGCAGTAACGGTAAGATCATCACCTCCCGTTGCACAATCACCACCAGCCCAAACATTTGGTACACTTGTACACCCATTTTCATCGATTTGAATTTTTCCACCTGACAAAGTTAAAATTTCAGATGCACCACTTAAATTTTGTCCAATAGCCTTAAATACTTGATCAGCATTTATATTAAACTTTTCACCTGTTTGTTCTAATTTCCCATTAATTGTTTCCGTATATCCAAACTCAACATCCAGACCAGATCCGTTTACCAAAACCTTTAGTGGTTGTGCGTTATAAATTATACGGACACCCTTGGATGTTGCCAGTTCTTGCTCATAAACTGACGCACTCATATTTTCTTTTCCACGGCGATAAACTAACGATACATTCTGCGCACCCAGAAGTTTAGATTGTACAGCAGCATCCACAGCAGTCATTCCACCCCCAATAACTACAATATTACGTCCCACTTGAACTTCAGATAAATTTTCTGTTTGGCGTAGGTCTGATATGAAGGTGACCGCGTCATCCACGTTAGCCATATTTTCACCTTCACAACGTAGTGCATTAACTCCAGATAAGCCCATGCCAATGAAGACTGCATCATAATCAGACTGCACTTGACTTAGACTGATATCTTTTCCGATTGCTTTATCATACTCAACTTTAATACCGCCAATAGATAAAAGCCAATCAAGTTCTTTTTGCGCAAAATCATTTATTGACTTGTAAGTAGCAATTCCAAATTCGTTTAAACCTCCGCCTTTTTTGCGTGCTTCAAAAATTGTCACGTCATGGCCATAAGTCGCCAGTTTGTGTGCACATGCCAATCCAGCTGGGCCAGAGCCAATTATAGCTATTTTTTTATCTGTATTATTAGCGCGTACAAATGGATGAATATTTTGTGACATTAGTCGGTCTGTTGCAAACCTTTGTAACCGGCCAATTTCGACAGGTTTACCTTCAGAAACCTCACGAACACAAACTTCTTCACATAATGTTTCTGTTGGGCAAACACGCGCACACATGCCACCTAATATATTTTGAGAAAAAATAGTCTTCGCTGAAGCTTCAGCCGTTCCTGTAGATATCTGGCGAATAAATAATGGAATATCAATAGACGTAGGGCATGCAGTCATACAAGGCGCATCGTGACAAAAATAACAACGATCTGAAGCAACTAATGCTTCATGCTTTGAAAGTGGCGCATGTAGATCGTCAAAATTTTCCACTAACGCGTTAGCATTAAGACGACCAGAAACTATACCTGCCGTTGACGTTGAATGATTCATTTTTGTCCCCCAAAATTATCACAACTAATTGTAGGATACATTTATTAATAAAATTTATCAAATGGTAAATTTTATTAAATCAAAATTATTATCAGATCTAATTTTAAAATCTCATTAATATTATTTTTCGTGAAAAATTATAGAGTTACAGTAAACTTAGCACCCCCCAAATAAGATGTTTCAATATCAACTTTGCCCTCATGAGCTTCAGCAATCTCACGGCACATAAATAGACCCAGGCCTGAACTATTTTTAACTACAGTATGTCCAATCCGCGATGAAAAAAATCTATCAAAAATTAGATCTCTCATTTCAATCTTTACCCCAGGCCCACTGTCTTCAACGATTAGCATCAAAGGCCTTCCCCATCTCTTTCGTAGAGATACACGTATTGACCCTACAGGCTTTGTAAAACTAATTGCATTTTCAATGAGATTAATTAAAATTTGAGCTATTCTATCTGGCAATCCATTAAAATAAATATTTTTTTGTAAATCCACTTCCAAAGTAATCTGAGATTTTCTCAATTCATCAATATAGTGATTAGTAATATCATCAATTACATTACTTATATTAAATTTTACTCGTTTTTTTGCTACAATTTCATGATCAACTATTGCTGCTTCCGAAATGTCAGATACAAGTTTGTTCATTCTGATTGCTTGATTTTTAATTTTTAAAAGTGCTTTTATTTTATGATCATCTTCAGCTTCTAAGTTATTCTCAACATGAGCTATTATAGAAGCTATAGGATTCTTTAACTCATGTGAGACGTCCGCTGCAAATTGCTCTTTATCTTGGAAAAGTCTTGTGATTTGTCCTGTTAATTCGACAAGATTATTATGCAAAAGTCCAATTTCATCTTTTCGAGACGCAAATTTAGATACAGACAAATTAGCCATTTGTTCTGCTAAATCATCTGGTGTTAACCTTTGATTTAAACGTTTTGATAGCCTTCTTAGTGGGAATGCTATGGAAAATGCAAGTATAAGCCCAAAGACTAAAGTAATTATACTTATACCAATCAAAAACTGAACTCTGAGCGCGTTCCTACTAAAGTATGCATCCCTTAAGTCATAATCCTCCCAAACTTCAACAAGTGCTACAGTTTTACGGTTAATTTTAATCGGAGCTAATACTCTAATGTCATATGTATTTTCTCCAGTTTTAATTACATGATATTGAGGATTAAATTTTGATCTTTTAGCAACTATTGGATCTGTTAATACCTGCGCATCAGTCAGAATTCTATAATAAGAAAACAATGTACCAATAATATCCCAAGCATACCATTTGGTTTTCTTACCCTGATTTCCAATAGCATCTAACGGTGAAACTGATATGGCCGATCTAAGAATAGGTCGGGTCCCATTATAATAAACATAGCCATCACCAAGCTTTGTTTGCCTTTCAAAGCGATAAACTTTGACTTTATGAATTGGTAAAAGTTGAGCATCATTGAAAGTATTAAACATTGCTAACATTATCTGAAAGTCATCTGTCTCATCATTTTTAAATAGTGGTTTTGCAATTTTACCCATGAAGGATGCCGAAGATTCTATCCTTTTTATTGTATTTGAAATATCATTCTTAACAAAGTCGTCTGAGCTAAAAAAGAAAAGCCACAGAGCTATGAGAAACATTAACAAAAGGCCAAATATTTTTGTTAATATACTATGCAATAGCTCAGGCCTTTAGCTTATAGCCCAGACCATGGACTGTCGAAATAATATTACACAACTTATCAATACTTTCAAATTTTCGACGTATATTTCGAATGTGACTATCAATTGTTCGATCACTTACATAAATATTATCTTGGTATGCTGCATCCATAAGTTGTTCACGCTTTTTAACAGCACCTGGCCTTTGGGCTAAACTAATTAAGAGCATACATTCAGTAACAGTAAGATTAACAATTTCATTTTTCCAAGTTACTAGATGGCGGTCTATATCAATCGAGAGTTCATTAAACACTATAGGTTTGTGAATAGCTATTATTTCTGGAGTATGGCGCTTTAAAACTGATTTAATTCGAAATAATAACAAATGTTTACTAAATGGTTTTGCAACAAAGTCATCTGCACCTAAAGTAAAACCAATAATTTGATCTTGTTCATCTGACTTTGACGAAAGAAAAATAACAGGAAGGTTTTGATGAATATTACGTGCTTGGGTGAGCAATTCATATCCATTCATTTCAGGCATTTTAATATCAAAAATCGCAATCTCAACATTTGTTTTTCTTATGAAATCAAGTGCTATTTTAGGATCAGAAAATGCTGAAACACGGTAGCCTTCACTTGAGAGCATTTCCTCAAGTGGATCCAATATTTCTTTTTCATCATCAACTATTATAACATGTGTCATTAAAAATACCTTTAAAACGAGCCTTCACATATAATTTTTAATGGAACAAGGATATTTGAAGAGCCTGCACAAAATATTCACATATATTCATACTGTTTGCAAATTTTCCTAGTTATTACTGCATATTCATCAATTACTAATACAATACAGGTTGGAAATACCTGAAGAGCGCCCCCTCGTGGCTCCCCTAGCAGTGTTACCTCCTGGCACTGTTAGGGTCATATAAAAGGATAAATAAATGTCTGGAATAAATTATGTTATACCAATTGCGATTTACACTATTATTTTTATATTATCAGTGTTTTTAACCAGATGAACACTTACATAAAAAAACTATTAATATGTTCATTTTTGAAATACCCAAATTTTTTAAAGATTAATGTTAATTTTAATGATGCGGGTTACTGGCCTCGGGAAAATAGACCTATAATTACTAATCTAAAACAAAAAAAGCTATTTGATCAGTCGATTGAAAAACATATTATAAATATACAAAAGAGAACGATATTATCTAATAAAATTTACGGTAATGCCATTTAATGGAACAACTAGTTACAATCATTATAATCGGTATTCTTTGGGCTTCCATTTTAGCTGCTATTATTTTTGAAATTATAATACCTAACAGATCAGAACATTTAATGCATAAACATAGCCATTTGATAAAGAAAAATTCTCCAGAAATATAATTGTTTATGTGTTACGGTATACGCAGAACTCATTAGGAAAAATATTATGACATTAGAACAATTAGTTAGTTTTATTGGCTGGATGCTTTTACTAAATATTCTACTTTTAACCATTGGGTTCCTAAAGATTACAATATTCAAAAAAATTGTAAAAAAAATCTTGAATACATTAATAAGTGACCACTCCAATAAGCTTTATTCAGAAATACCTAGGGCATTAGTCTATTATAAAATACTGATTATAATATTTAATTTAGTGCCATATGTAGCTTTGCAAATAATGCTTTTTTACTACTAATTTAATTTTTTTTGTAAATTTATACTAAAAATCATGACATTTTTGATATTGATATTCGATATTCTACGTATTTTTAATCGTTTAAAAAGTTAATTATTTCACAATATCGCCCTTATTATATAAGTAATAATTGACATAAGCCGCATAATGGCATCTGATAATCTTTTAGGGAGAAATAAATGAAACGTCGTAATTTTTTAACAGGTGCAGCAATTGCTGGTGCTAGTACATCTTTGGCAGCTCCGTCTGTAGCACAAAGTAAAATCGAAATGGCTATTGTTGCCACATGGCCACGAGACTTTCCAGGATTGGGCCTGCCAGCTCAACGCATGGCAGCTCGCATTCAAGAACTCACAGAAGGTGAGATCCAAGTAACTTATTTTGCCGCTGGTGAGAAGGTTGGTGCATTTGACTCATTTGATGAGGTAGCTTCTGGTAACTCTCAGGCATACATCGGTGCTGATTATTACTGGAAAGGTAAGCACCCAGGCTGGGCACCGTTTACTGCAATACCATTCGGCCTAACAGCTGGTGAAATAGATGCATGGGTAAAATATGCAGGTGGTCAGGAACTTTGGGATGAGCTAGCTGGCAGCTTTGGTCTGAAAAACTTTGCCATGGGTAATACCGGCGTCCAAATGGGTGGCTGGTTTAATAAAGAGATTAACTCAGCAGAAGACCTACAAGGTTTGAAAATGCGGATCCCAGGTTTGGGTGGTGACGTCTTAGCTAAATTGGGTGGCTCACCAATCTCAGTACCTGGAGGCCAAATCTATGAAAATCTTGTTTCTGGCGCGATTGATGCTACAGAGTGGGTTGGCCCTTACAATGACTACTTTATGAAATTTTATGAAGCAGCCAAATACTACTATTATCCGGGCATGCATGAGCCTGGTTCAATGCTAGCGCTAGGCATGAATGCATCTTGGTGGAGCAGCCTGTCTTCAACGCATCAAGCAATAATCGAAGCTGCATGTAACGAAGAAAATTCTCGTACATTAGCCGAAACAAATGCTAACAATGGTGAATATTTGAATAAACTAGTTAACGACCATGGCGTTCAGTTGCGTGAATTTAACGATGACATTTATGATAGCTTCGGCGAAGCCGCATCAGAAGTGATCGAAGAAGCCCGCGATCATTCAGAACTTTCAGCACGTATTTATGATAGTACTCTAAAAGCGCGTGAAGAGATCGGAGCGTGGACTGCATTATCTGATACAGCTTACGTAAATAAACGTAACAACGTATTGAATCGTTGATTTAGATTTTATCATTGGCTAAGGCAGAAAACTGCCTTAGCCTATTTTTATCCCAAAGGAATAACAATGGCTTCGACAACAGTCCAAAGTGAAAATGGTTTGTTTTCAAATCCGTTGTTCATAAGATCACTTGGTTGGTCAAATTTATGGGTTATGTTCGCATATTTATTTAATAACTTTGCTACGTTTTGGGGAGGCTTGCCAGGAGCATCTTTTCAAAGTGGCACCATTGGCGTGCTGCAAATGATGTTATATCCGGCAGCAGTTTTTCTTGCAGTAACACTTACATTTAATAGCCCCAAAACAACACTACGCCAAGACAGCAAGCGTATTTCCAATATGAATGCCTTTGTAATACGTGCAGCTTTTTGGATGGTTGTGTTGCTAGGCTGTGTTGATAGTATTATTGCCTTTCTTCGAGTAGAAGATATGTTGAATAATATTATAGGCGAAACCATGGGTAAGAACCTTGGGAGATCACAATTTCGCGGGCCCTATGTACACTTTCCATTAATGATAATTGGAGTTTTATTAGCAACTCGAACGAAAACCCTAGGCTTTCATTGGTTAGCACTACTTATTCTTATTGGTGAATTGTTGATCGTAATTTTTCGCTTTATTTTTTCTTACGAACAAGCATTCATGTCAGACCTTGTTCGCTTCTGGTATGGAGCACTATTTTTATTTGCTTCTGCCCATACATTATTAGAAGAAGGCCATGTCCGAGTTGATATCGTCTATGCAGGTCTTAAAGAAAAATCTAAAGGAAGGGTGAATGCAATTGGAACCATTTCTTTAGGAATAACATTATGTTGGATGATTATTTTAACTGGAATGGCACAGAAGACGTCCATTATTAATAGTCCAATCTTAAACTTTGAAACTACACAATCAGGATTTGGTTTATATTTAAAATATATGATGGCAGGCTTTTTAGGTATCTTTGCAGTATCAATGATGATTCAATTTGTAAGCTACCTCATGGCTGCTGTAGCAGATTACCGTGGTGAGGGTGGTAAGTACATACCGACTGGCTCAGGAGCTCATTAATGGAACTATTTTTTCTCTTTCTCCTTATTGTTTTAATGGCTACGGCACTGGGGTTTGGATATCCCGTTGCATTTGCTTTGCCAGGTGCATCAATTATTACTTTAGTTCTAGCTGGTGTTTCAGGTTATTTATTAACTGGTGACCAAGGTGCTTTCTTTAGTCAGGGAACCGCATGGACGTGGTTAAGTTCAGGTAATGCCAACCTACGCGGAACCTATTGGGAACCAGAAAGAGATACGTTAATTGCAATTCCATTGTTTATTTTTATGGGTATTATGTTGCAGCGCTCAAAAATTGCAGAAGACTTATTATTAACAATGGCCAACCTATTTGGACCTGTCCGAGGTGGCTTAGGCATTTCTGTTGTATTCGTTGGTGCTTTATTAGCAGCTACAACAGGCATCGTAGGAGCAACAGTTGTGGCAATGGGATTAATTTCTCTGCCAGCTATGTTACGTAATAATTATTCACAATCTTTAGCAACTGGGACAATTGCTGCATCTGGAACGCTTGGGCAAATAATACCTCCATCTATTGTTCTAATTATTTTAGCAGACCAGTTAGCCTCTGCTGCTGATCAAGGCTCTAGCATTCGTAAAGCTTTGCATAAACAAACTACTGGTGAAATTTCAATGCCATCTGCATTCGATGTCACATCAACATCGGCAGGTGAGATGTTTCTTGGAGCTTTTATTCCTGGAATAGTTTTAGTTGGTTTATATATGTTGTACATTCTGGTTTTTGCATTTTTAAAACCTTCTGCTGCACCAGCTGTCCCATACACAGGTAAGTACAATCGTGCATTTGCTAGAAAAGTATTTTTATCCCTTGTTCCACCACTTTTATTGATATTTCTTGTACTTGGTTCAATTATGTCAGGTATTGCCACTGTAAATCAAGCAGGAGCGATTGGTGCTGCTGGAGCTTTAGTTATGTCAGGCTATCGATTAACTGAAGGACAAAAAAATAGTTATTACCCTGCAATTTTGGCATTGGTTAGTTTATTTTCCATTGGTTTTATTTTGGCAAACTTTGATACAAATATAAAAGGAATGGATACTAATCGTGACCAACTAGGTGTCGCCTTAGCTGTAATCTCCACTATTGGTTTGGTTATAAGTTTAATTTGGAGTGGTTACCGCGCATTCAAAATCGAAAACACATTAAATGGTGTGATGATGGAAACTGCGAAAACAACCTCTTTGGTGTTTATCATCCTCTTAGGAGCCGCAATCTTAACAGCTGCATTTAGAGCCTTTGGTGGCGAACACTTAGTCAAAGAATTTTTAGACGGTTTAGCGGGTGGATTTTGGTCAAAATTTATTATTGTCATGGCAGTAATTTTTGTTTTAGGATTTTTCTTGGACTTTATTGAAATTGCGGTTGTTGTTGTCCCAATTGTTGCACCTATCTTGTTAGCTGATCCGGGTGCAAACGTTACCGCAGTTTGGTTAGGTGTAATGATTGGCTTAAATATTCAGACTTCTTTTCTAACACCACCATTTGGCTTTGCACTATTCTATTTACGAGGTATCGCTCCCGCAGCAGTTAAAACAATAAACATGTATAAAGGGGTTATTCCTTTTATTGGTTTGCAAATATTTGCAATGGTAATTGTGGCAACCTCACCAAGTTTAGTTAATTACCTTCCTAACCGTGTAGCTTTGTTATCAGAAAACTCACCACCCCCTCGCAATCCACAGCTTGCTTATTGTGTTGATCAGTATGTTTCAAATGAGATTAAAGCTAACGGTGATATTATTATTTCTGGTGTAGAAGCAGCTCGTTCAATCGACTTATCGATACTCCCCAATAAAATAGCCAAAAATACAGCGAAAAGCTTTGATAATGTAAGCATGGCTATAGAACAATTGCGTAGTGCCGAGATGATAAGTGTAAAATTAAAAGAAGCATCTGAACTGTTTCGTCCTATTCATAAATCAGTCCGCTCAACTGAGCGAAATATTCGTCGCCATGATGCTGAGATCAAAAATCTAAATGCAGATATCGAAGACCTAGAAGAAGGCATGTCTCCAAGTTACTATAAAGAAAAGATTACTGAACTAGAAAAAGAAAAAAAGTTATTAATAAAATCTATCCCCATAGAATGGTCTGATAAACTTGCTGATTTTCGTGCCCTTCAGGCAAAAGAAAAGTCAGCTTATCAACAGTACACAAAGTATGCGCAATCGGCATATCAGCCAATTGCAGAAATTAATCTTATTTTAGAAGCAACTACAGATTTTAATATGCTGCGAGATGATTTGATGTCTAGCAAAGCTCAAGTAACAAATAATGAACCTGCAGACATGGTAGATCCATTAAATGAACTTGGAAAACGCTTTAGTAAAGTCGCAGGGGCGAATAATATTAAATCAGCAATCTCCAAAGCTCGCCGTGCTCTTAAATCACGAACACCAAATAAAGAAAAAGCTCAAAAAGAATTAGATAAAGCGATTTCAGCCTATCAGAAACAAGAAGAATGGCGAACAAGAGGGGAAACTTATATATTACCAAATTTATCAAAGTATGAGAGCACTATGCGAAAAACTATTGGAATACGTGATCAAGCAAAATTAACTAAAAAACAGGCATTATTTGTGGCTAAATGCCAATCTGGATACCGGGATGTATCTTTAAACTTTTAATAAATGATAATGTAAAGAATAGTTAATTAGGCTAATAGGTTTTATTTAATATTAAAAATATAATTTAGTATAGTGTATATATGCCAAATATTTTCTATTATATTTATCATAAAGGCAAAGTTTTTTTCATTAAAACAGACCACAGTAAAAAAATATGAAATTTCTCATAGGTACCGTTTAGCTATTTCGTAAAGCCTCCTTTGTTGTTATGCAACTTTTGAAACGTCTTTGTTAAGCTCTATTAAAAAACCTTAAAATTTCTTTATATATAAAGGCATAATGTGACACCACTAATACTCGCCTCACTATCAGACCTTCACAACCTATCAGTGGACACTATCATAGATGTGAGAACTCCAGCTGAGTATGCAGAGGACCATATACCTGGAGCTGTAAATTTGCCCGTACTTAGCAATGATCAACGAGAAGAAGTTGGCACTATATATAAACAAGTCAATCCATTTAATGCACGCAAAATTGGTGGAGCATTAGTAGCTAATAACACAGCTAATCACCTTCAGGGTCCCCTTGCTGAAAAAAGTGGCGGATGGCAGCCACTGATCTATTGCTGGCGTGGCGGCCAGCGTTCTGGCGCATTTGCCACAATACTTGATCAAGTCGGCTGGCGAGTACACCTACTTAAAGGTGGTTACCAAAGCTATAGGCGAGAAATAGTAAAAACACTTTACGAAACACCATTAACACACAAATTAATTCTAATCGGTGGTGGCACTGGAACCGCAAAAACCGCACTATTGCATCAACTTTCGGCAAAGGGTGCTCAAATCCTTGATATTGAAGGAATAGCCGCCCACCGAGGCTCTCTTTTTGGAAAGATTGATAAGCCACAACCATCGCAAAAAATGTTTGAAACTAACCTTGCTGCAAAATTAGCTACACTCGATCCTACTGTAACTACTTTTGTTGAAGCCGAGAGTAGTAAGGTTGGGGACCGTTCAATTCCACCATCAGTTTGGGCTCTTATGGCCAATGCCGCACGGATACAGATTAATGCACCAATTGAAGCTCGTAGCCATTTTCTATGCAGAGCATACGAAGACATTACTCACGATAAAGAGGAATTGAAAAAACTCATAGATAAACTTCGGCCCTATCATTCAGCTGATCGAATAGATCAATGGCATGCACAAGCAAAAATAAATGATTGGCAAACACTGGCAACAAGCCTTATTTTATACCACTATGATCCACGATACACTAAATCTTCTAATACAAAAGATGATGCAGTTTACTATATCGAACTATCAAATCTTAAGGACAGCACACTAGCCAATACAGCTGAAGCATTGCACGCAAAGTTTAGCTAAGACGAATGTGCCCAGTACCTCTTGTCAACTTACCAATAATATGACCAGAACACCCTTTTACAGCTAACGCTTTAATTATGGCTTTACTCTGTCCTTCAGGTACCGCAGCTAGCAATCCACCTGCAGTTTGCGGATCATAAAGTAATGCATCTTCAATACCTTTTACTGGCGCATCTGCACGGTTAGAAGGCATTAATGTTGATGATACACCTGCATCAGATAAAGCCCGTGCACCACTAAAAGTAGGAATGGATTCTTTCCAAAGCTCAGCTTCCAAGCCTGAGGCATTGCAAATTTCTTGCACATGTCCAGCCAGTCCAAATCCGGTCACATCAGTCATCGCATGAGCAGTTTTTGTCAAAACTATTGCTTCACGATTCTGAATTTTTCCCATAATTGCAAGAGCAGCCGCAACATCGCAACCTTTAGCTTGGCCCAGCATATCTGCCGCTAAAATAACACCTGATCCAATAGGTCGGGTCAGAATTAACAAGTCACCAGCCTTTGCACCTGCAACAGTTAAAGGCATGGATTGTTTGGTTCCAGTCACTGTAAAACCAATTGTTAACTCAGCACCCATAGTTGTATGGCCACCCACAAGTTGCGCACCTGATGCGGTTAAAACCTCAGTTGCAACCTCCGTAATTTCTAATAACGTTCGTGCCTGTAATTCTTCAGACATTTGAGGAACAATAATTGACGCTAACCCGACTTGGGGTTGTGCACCCATAGCCCAAATATCTCCTAAAGAATGCACAACAGCTATTCGAGTCATAAGCCCAGGATCATGAATTAAACTACGTAAATGATCAGTACTAATAACCTGAAACCCACCGCCAGAATGGCGCAACACTGCAGCGTCATCTCCTATACCTGTCACAACATTATCACTTGGCTTCTTAACACTTTTTAAAGCACCTGATAAAATACCTCGGCCAACCTTAGCTCCACAACCTCCACAAAGTGGGTTAGCTCGCAGCATCTCTGCAGCTCCAATAGCAATTTCACCTGATATTTTAGGCGATAGCATTTTTGGGAGATCTACCAATCGATTCATAAATCTACGATCTATATGGTTCTTCCAACGCCACATAAACGGTCCCATTAGGGTAATCCCAAATTTCTCAGCTACAGCTGATTGGCCCCCCAATGAAATAAGTTTTAGAAAATTCTTTTGTGGGCGCCATTTTTTGCGTATTCCACCATTCAGCGCAGCGCGTATATTGCGATGCAATATTGGTGCTGCCCGCACGGCAAATACGCCAGCTTTTGGTAGCATCACATTCACCATAACAGCGCAATCACCAACAGCAAAAAGTGCACTATCACCAACCACACCTAGATCTGCATTTATCTTAATAAATCCATTTTTCTGTGGTAAATTAGTTTGAGAAATCCACTTATGTGCTTTACCACCTGCAGCTCCAACACAAAACGAAGCGGCGATAGGATCTTGCCCATCTAATAGCACCTGATCAATACAAACCTTCAAAACCCTAGCATTAGTTTTTATCACTACTCCAAGAGCATCCATGGCCATTAGCATCTTTTGACGAACTTTGCCCCCAACACCAGAAATCTGCACCCCAACTTCAATAACAGTAACCTGTGGAGAGATACCAAGAGCATGAAGAGCATAAGCCATAGCCATAGCCAATTCACAGCCAGCAATACCACCACCAATGACAGCTACATTGGGAGGAATTTTCCCTTGTTTTACGTTTTCAACAAAATCATTCCATTGCTGTGCATATACACCTAAGGGTTTAGCGCCAATCCCATATACATCAAAACCTGGTAGATCTATTTTTGCCGTAATACCTACATCAAAAGATGCAACATCATAAGCAACTGGATTTCGTTCGGCTAGCATCACTTTATTTTGTAATTGATCAATATTTACTACTTTATCTAAAATTAAACGCGCACCGGCATGACGGCACAACTTCACCAAATCAATCTCCAGATCACTGCTGGCATAGTGCCCGGCCACATAACCTGGCAACATTCCAGTATAAGGTGCTGTCGGCCCAGGGTTAATAACTGTCAATCGAGCACCAGGCAGTGGATTCATTCCCCATGCTTTGAGTACTAAAGCATGGGCATGGCCACCACCCACCAAAACTAAATCACGAGTAAAGGGCACAGTTTTAAGCACAGGATTTTTCTTCTTTTTGTTATTAGCACTGAGGATTTCGGTGCAGAGCATAAATGCTCTTTCATTTAAAGCTTCTATAACAGCCCGACTAAAGAAAAGACTAGATATATTATCAAAATGAAAATTTACATATATAAACTATATAAAAATTAATATTTTTTATATAAAACTGAAACCTTTAATTTTGATAAGTTATATATTTTATACTAAAATGTAGATGTGCTTTGACCAACAGATAACTTTAATGACAATACTATATTTTTATTGTACCAAACTAATGCCTAAATAGCGCTATAATGCTACTCAAAAAAAATTAGAGAACACTATGAAATATTTGATTGTTATAATAATAATAATAATTTTTACAATTGCATCCTATGTGCGCCTTGCTCATGTTCATCCACTTTTTAATATCCCAGATTCTAATTCTAACCAACTATCAAGCAATGGGTTTGTATTTATAAAAACCTATTCAGGAAGCACAGATGAACTTTATAAAATAATAACAAATATAGCATTAGCAACACCACGCACATTATTACTTTCTAATGACCCGTTACAGTTCGTAACTCGTTCAAAATTATTTGGATTTCCCGATATCACTGCCATAGTCATACAAGATAAAACTTTAATTATTTATGCAACTTCAGTATTTGGTCGGTTTGATTTTGGCGTTAATCGTGCGCGAGCCTTAAGATGGATAAGTTTAATAAAAAATTCTCTGCCTATGGATCCCAACCTTGATTGATATTGAGATGAATTAAACTAAGCCTAATTAAGGGCAACAGCCATATAAAATAAAATTATTTTGACAATATATAACTAAATAAATACCTTGAAATTTTACCAATTTACTTTTTTATAACTTTAAATGTTACGTATTGATCAAGTTCTATTTTTTTCAAATTCAGACCAAGCAGCTTCAAATGCATCAAAATCAAAACCAGGTTGGCGTGCTGGTTCCAATATAAGCTGTTCAGTCAATAATAGATTTTTAATCGCAGGCTCTAAAATATCAATCACGTCCTCAGGAATGATGACAGCTCCATGTCGATCAGCATGAATAAGATCACCTTCAGCTACCATAATGCCAAAGATTTCAACAGGCGTGCCAATCTCCTTAACGTGGACGAAGCCATGGCTTGGACCTATTGATCCCGCAATTACAGGATAACCTTCTGGGTTATCACCAAGGTCACGCATAACACCGTTAGTTAAAGTACCGGACAGCCCAAATCCTTTGTGAACAGTTGTGTTAATCTCACCCCAAAATGCTCCAATACAATCAGGAAAATCCAAATCTTCCACGACGGCAACAGATGGGGTTGTAGCATCAGCCATATATTTATAATAGGCCATCCTACGCTTTTTAATAACCTCAGAGGTTTCAGTTGGCGGATTAATTGCAGCAATTTTAGCTGTTCGGGCATATCCTACAATTGCTGGCTCATGAGGTGCACTACAGTGCATTGTACCTCTTGTAAAAGCATCGAATCCACGTTTACCTTGAGCAACTTCTATAGCGTTACATACCGTAGGAGTGTCTACTGATTGTAATATCTTTAGTAAGGAAGAATTCATTTTCATTATTTTTCCACCATCGCGGCCCCAGCAGAAAGACTGGCTAGTTTTGCATATGCAATCTCAGGATCTACAGCCCCAAATCCCGCGAAAGTGCCAAAGCCACAATCAGATCCAGCAATAACACGTTCTGAACCTACAATGTTAGTAAATCGCTCAATACGTTGTGCAACTAATTCAGGATGTTCAATAAAGTTTGTTGTTGTATCAACAACACCTGGCACCAGTACTTTATTATCAGGAATTTCAGATTTACGATCTCGGAAAACTGTCCATTCGTGAGCATGACGAGGGTTTGATGTTTCAAATAACAAATATTGCGCTTTTGCAGACATTAAAGTTGAAAAAACAGTATCCATTGGGATATCACAGCAATGTGGACCCTCATAATTGCCCCAACAAATATGAATTCTTACTTTATCTTCTGGTACATTTTGTAATGCATAATTTAGCGCCTCAACATGAGAGGCAGCCACTTTAATAAATTCTTTGTCAGTTAAGTCATTGAAAAGCATATGGCGAGATAGTGCCAAGTCAGGACAATCTAATTGCAAATCAAGTCCAGAAGCAACAATGGTCTCATATTCTTCACGCATAGCATCGGCTAATGCTCCCAAATATTCTTCACGTGTTTTATAAAAATCATTTTGTAAAAATAGTGAAATAACGCCTGGTGATGCAGCATTCATAAAACCACGTGTCTTATCATGATTTGCCATTGCAGATTTTAAATTATGAATATCTTTCTGAAGCTCACCCTGACCTTTAGACTTTACTTCACTCGTACACATAGGGCGAGCATATTGTGGAGTACCACCATCATCAGCAAGGCGTTCTAAAAAGGTTGGGAACATTTTAAGGTCAGCAGGTGCATTTCGTGGGCTGTCACCAGAAAATCCGGTGTAGCGGTCTTTTACATATGTCGCATAAGAAATTTTTGATGTTTCACCATCACTTACGATATCAATACCAGCTTTCGCTTGTTTACCAACAGTTTCATCAACAGCCACAGTCATCGCAGCATCAAATTCTGGTACATCAAATAAAGTTTCATTTTCGCGTGCAAATATAAAATCCACAACCGTCTGTGTTCGTGGGAGACTGCCAACATGCGAAGTAAGAATTTTAGACATAAGTATTTCTTTCATTTAAATTTAAGAGCCTACCCAAGTTGAGCCTGCAGGATCATCGTTTGAAACCACTCGATATAGACTGACTTCACCAGCCATAGACGGCTCAAGTGTGTGTGTAAAACCTATAGGCAACAAACAAGTATCGCCTGGGTTTAAAACAACACTCCCACTATCCCATTTCAGCGACCAATGGCCCCGCATAGGCATTAGTACAACAGAATTATCAAATGTTAATGCCTCACCACTTAATGATCCTCGTGTTATGAAATCAATATCAAAGCCCGGCTTGTCTGGTAAAATTGCACTTTCACCAATAACTTTAATCGGTAATTTTTCGGCTAGTCCCATTAGGTCAAGATACCTTGCCACATGGCGCGGGATGACATTGATAGCCAGAGGTTCAGGAATTTCCTTTAATACTTCGTCTGTAAGAACAGGCATTGGGGCAACACCATTAGGAAGAGCTTGGCTCTTTTTACTATCGTAGAGTTTACCATTGTCACCTAAGATTAATCCATGTTTTGCTGCATCTTCGATTACTTGCGGTGCCCACGTTACCCCGCCTCCTGCATCATCCCCACCAAGAACTGCCATTATCATTCCATAGTCAGTACCAATATTTTCAAACCCACGGAATATACCTGTTGGAATATTGATAATATCACCTTCTTCCAAAGTGACTTCACCAGCATCACCCCAACGCCCCCAAAAGAAACGCCAGCGGCCTTTAAGAACGAAAAATACTTCTGCTGTGGTGTGGCTATGTAATGAATTTCGGCATTTTGGCGGCTGGCCTGCTGCACCAATATTAAACCCAGGGGTATCATTGATATGAACATGTTGGTCAGGACTTTCAGAGACCCCACCACCAATAATCGTAAAGTTTTCTTTTTGATCACTACCAGGAGTATGTGCATCAATAAATGCTGTCTTACATGGTATTAAATTACCATATCGTACAATCCGCATTTCCATTTCTATCGGTGTCATCTGCTTATCCTGTCTTCATCATGATCTGTTTCCAAATCGAGGTTTCATCATATAATGTATATTCACGGCGGATACCCCACGGCCCAAATTCAACATGGCTGGCACCCATAACATGGACCTCTGCACCTGATGGTTTTCCAAAAGCACCCCAACCATCATGTTTGCCAGTTAAACTCCAACGTATTGCGGCACGTGGAGACATCATTGGGTCTTCTCTCCCAATTTGATGATCGATTGAGAAAATTGCAGATGGAAATGCGGCACGTAATTTAGCCCAAAAGCCATCAACACCATCTGTCGAATATAACTCCATTCCTCCAGGGTAAAATCCTGTTACTGCTCGATCATATTCTTTGGGAATAACACTTAAATCAGCACTCATAATCTTATTTAAAATATTTGCGTATTTTGAGCCCCATTCATTATCATTTCCACGACCAGTATATGGACCAACTTTATCGATTGATGGATGAAAAGGCTTTATACAAATATCTCTCCCGCCCTCACGCTCGATAAGATCAATTGCATATTTTTGTGGATCCCAACCCAACTGACGTACAACAGCACCTTGATCACGGATAAGCCACTCATCATTAATTTGATTATTGATTGCATGACAATCAGCTATAACTCGATATCTTAGTTTTGTTCCTGTTGCTTTTCCATATACCCCATCACCCAGATGAGTTGCTGTTGTCAAAATTCGATGAGAAGATAACATGCCCTTTTCTGGCGAACCTGACCAAATTACATCTTCGCCCAAAAGCCTACGATCAGGAAATTCTGCAAGAGTTGACATAGTTGCTCCAATTACTCCCTCATTCCCAAATACTATAGAGCCAGGAGATCTTACTGGGATATCTTTAGAGTAGTAATGATTAAGGGTGGCCAAACCTCGATTTTCCCAAATTTCTTTGGTGATGCCTAAAATATAATCTGGGAAATCGCTAAAGCGATCTGAGAAACCTTTCATGAGGTCCATCCTTTCGGTATTTTTGCAGAACTACGAATAATTAAAGGGCTTTTGACCTTTATATGCTGTGGAACTAATGCTGGATTATCAATTTTATTTAGCAAAAGAGAAACAGTTTTATCGACCATTATATTGGCACGTTGGCGCATAGTCGTCAGATCATATGCTGCTAATGCAGCAGGTGGTACATCATCATAACCAACAATACTAACTTCATCAGGAATTTTAATCCCAAGCTCATCACGCAATACATCCATTACAGCAAATGCCATTAAATCCTGCACCACAAAAACCGCGTCGGGATAATTTGGCTTGTCAAACATTTCACGTGCAACCTCTTTTGCACGCTCAACAGAGAAATCAGCTAATGCGTAGGCTGTTAGTTGTTTACTTCCTTCTTTAAGACCTGCACAAAATCCTGCTTCACGATCACGATGCGTAGATGCACCCTCCCAACCACCAATGTAGGCAATTCGTTCATGACCCGCAGCTAAAAAGAACCTTGATACAGTTTTCCCACCTTCAAAGTTATCTGAAGTTACAGCTGAATGATCATTTAATTCTTGTGCACGGTTAAATAGGACAACTGGGACACCGGCTGATTCACATCTTGCAGTAAGATCACTTGATATACTGACACTTGCCGCAATAATTCCATCAACTTGATAATCTAACAGTCCATCAATTACATGATCTGTAGACTCACTATCGTTAGATTCCATGAAGACTAATACGTGATAGCCAACTGCTTGCAATGCATTAGAAAGCTTTTCTAATGCAATTGGATAAAAATAATTATCTAAATAAGCTACGACAAGCCCAATAATGCGACTTTTCCCAGTAATTAGGGACCGGGCTAAAATGTTTGGCCTATAGCCTAATTCATCAGCAGCGCTGCGAACCTTCTGCATGGTTTTTGAACTTGCTGATGCCCCAGGCGTAAATACTCTACTAACAGCTGATTGGCTTACCCCAGCTAATTTAGCTACTTGAAATGAAGTGACCCGTTCAACCATTACTCAGCTGTCCAACCCCCATCCACAATCAGGTGTGTTCCAGTAACCAGAGATGAGGCATCAGAGGCTAAATAAACAGCCGCACCCATAATGTCATGAACCTCACCAACACGGCCAAGTTTGATTTTTCCCAAAATAAACGCTGCGCGCTCTGGATTATCAAACGTTGATTGGGTTAATGGTGTTCGAATAAATGTTGGACAAATCGTGTTGATACGAATGTTTAATTTACCCCATTCAATAGCCATGCTTTTAACCATACCTTCAAGTGCATGTTTGGAAGCAGAATAAACCGTACGATCAATGCCACCAACATGACCCATTTGTGATGAAATATGAATTATAGATCCACTAATATTAGCCGCATTCATAGCCGTTGCTGCATAAGAAGATAAAAAATAAGCTGATCGCAAGTTTAAATTCATTACCGCGTCAAAGTCTTCAGGCAGTGTATCCAGTGCTGGATTATGACGAGCCATTCCTGCCGAATTTATTACAATATCATATGGATTGTTCAACGCAGATTTGAGTGCGTTTAAATCTGTCTGGTCCAAGACTAACGCTTCTACATCCAAGCCTTTGCTTACCATTGCAGTAACTGTTTGATTTAAACGATCAGAACCACGTGCCGCGCAAACAACCTTCGCTCCTGCTTCAGCCATAGCTACAGCACAAGCTTGGCCAATACCAGATGATGCACCAGTGACCAAAGCCCGTTTACCTTCTAATGAAAATGATGGCGTCGATGGCAAGATCATTCGTCTTCTCCTAGCGTAAGACTTAAACGATTTATATTACGTGCTTTATTAAATTCTCGCAAACGAGCGAGCACATCAACATCTAGCTGTTTGTATATATCCAGTAAATCTAACAACACCCAATTCTCACGAATTTTGTTACTTTCTAGACGCCAAAAATCTAAAGAACGAATGGAAATTTTTTTCCCATTTGGAACAATACCCATCCATCCAGATCCAGTCACAGTTTGAACCATGTCTGGCCACCCAGTGACTGCAACATAGTCGCCTTCTGCGAAAAAGTGAGGTGTTACTTCATCAGGAAACTGACCTCGGTCAGGCATAGCATTAAGAAAAGGAATTTGGTGCCAATGTCTAAATCCAGATATTCCACGTGCTGTGCCTATACCTGAGGGCCCATACCATGTCATCTTAGGATGCCAGAAATGTTCAAGTTCCATAGCTTCAACTGGCTCAACTGGATGCCGGCTCAACGCAGTTAGCATATCCAAAACGTGTGCTTGGCTTTGCAAACTTCTTTCCACCTGATCAGTATAATCACTCATACCATCTTGAGTAATTGGCCCTGGAATATGCCATTCGCGGCCCAAACTAGGTGCCATTGGCCAAGCGTTGGCTTGCATCATCAATTCTGGAATATCCCAAATAGCTTGAACTTCAACTACTTTATTTCCAGAAAAACGGTAAAATTCATGAAAGCGCATGTGAGCCAAATGACCAGTTGGAGGTATATCTAAAAAAGGCATCACAAATGTACCTATATATGAACCACAGCATCCAACCCAGTAGTCTCCTTCAGGTGTTTGGCCACTAATAAAAATTGTATCACGACGTTCAATATCAGGCATTGCAACGATCAGAGGGGCAAAGCATTTATCATAAAATGTATCTGAAAAAAGATCACCAAACGGATGACACATATGAATTATTGCATCACGAGACATCAAAGAGTTCAATGCCGAACGTACTTCAAACTCCTTAAAATCGCGTAAACTAGCCAAAAATGGCTGCATTATTTTATAATTTTGCCCTGCAATATTCATTTATTCTTTTGGCTCTCGATAAACTGCACCAGTACCATAAGGTACATTAATTCCTCCATAGCGTCGCACACGAATATTACATTGCTCTGCATGCCCTACAAACCCTTCAAGCATGCATAATCGACTACCATATTCGCCCACTAACGTTGCTGCCTCATCTGTTGTTATCTTTTGATATGAATGGGTTTTAAGAAATTTACCAACCCACAATCCACCAGTATATCGTCCAGCCTTTTTTGTTGGAAGTGTATGGTTTGTTCCAATTACTTTATCACCATTGGAAACATTTGTACGCGCCCCAAGGAACAGAGCACCATAACACGTCATCTTATCAAGAAACCAGTCATCACGATCCGTCATAACTTGGACATGTTCAGAAGCAATGTCATCAGCTACTGCTAACATCTCATCGTATGTGTCACACAAAATAACCTCACCATAATCCGCCCAACTAACTGAAGCAGTATCAGCAGTCGGCAAAATCATAAGTATACGATCAATTTCACGAAGAGTATCTTCAGCCAATTTTCGCGAATTAGTGAGTAATACTGCAGGGCTGTTGTACCCATGTTCCGCCTGCCCCAGCAAATCAGTGGCACAAAGTTCACCGTCTACTGTATTGTCCGCAATAACCATCGTTTCAGTTGGGCCTGCAAACAAATCAATCCCCACACGACCAAATAACTGACGTTTAGCCTCAGCAACATATGCATTTCCAGGGCCAACCAGCATATGCACTGGATCAATTGTTTCCGTGCCAATTGCCATTGCACCAACAGCTTGAATACCGCCCATAACATAAATTTCATGAGCGCCACCTAGATGCATAGCAGCGATCACTGCTGCATTTGGCTTACCTTTAAATGGTGGAGTGCAAGCCACTATGCGCGGCACACCTGCAACAGTTGCCGTGGCCACAGACATATGAGCAGATGCAACCATTGGAAACTTACCGCCTGGCACATAGCAACCAACAGATTGAACTGGAATATTTTTGTGACCCAATATAACACCAGGCATAGTTTCAATTTCGATATCCAACATACTATTACGCTGCGCCTGTGCAAAATTGCGAACTTGCGTTTGGGCAAATTTAATATCCGCAAGCTCACGGTGTGAAAGCGATTCAATTAAATCAGAAATTTCTTGTTCCGATAATTTAAAAGAGGGGGGCGTATAATTATCAAATTTCTCAGAAAGATCCCTTACCGCAGCATCCCCACGAATTTCAATATCTTTCAGCGTCGCTTCAACAACAGCTTTTGTCTTGGCGTCATCTTCTGCACGCTCTGCATCAGGCTTACCACGTTTAAGATATTCTACAGTCATTCTTCATTCCCTGGTTCAGGCGGTTTTTTTTCACCGCGGTCAAAAGCTTCCCAGCCGTTTCCATTAAAAACATCTATGCCCAATTGTGAGAGCACATGAGGAAAATCAACCATGACCCAGTTGTCAGTGATCTTGCTATCTTCAACTTTCCAAAAATCCATATAACGAATTTGTATTTTTTTACCGGTAGGCTCTACACCCATAAAAGTACCAGAATGAATAGCCTCTTGCTTACCAAAAGCCGCAGCCCACTCACCCATGTAAAGACGAGCTTCATCAATACAAACTTTATTAGAAAAAGCAGCTTGAAAAGGCTTTTGCCAATTATCTTGAAACTCTTTCAGTCCCTTTTTAGTACCACAGCCAGTATTACCCATCCAACTAAAGCCTTGACTAAAAAAGTCTCCAATATCAGCAATGCGGTGATCATTTAATCCATCAACCATACCTTCAATCACTGCACGAGTTTCATTTGTTTTAGACATATCCGTATTGCAACTAAGAGCTGCCTGTTTTGGTCGTGCTCCGCTCATCCTTTGACGGCTCCCGCTGTTAGGCCACTTACAATTTGGCGTTGAAAGAAAAGAATTAATATAAACAGTGGTGCTGTGGCTGAAACAACTGCGGCAACAGCAAACATAACATTACCCTCAGTTTGAGTTGTCCCCAGAAAACTTGCAATTTTAGGCACCATAGTTTGATTAGCTTGGCTCAGTAAAGTAGCCGTCACCGTGAAGTCATTATAAGCTAAAAGAAAAGAAAATAGTCCAGTTGTAACTACCCCAGGCCACATCACTGGGACTATAACATGGCGGAAAGCTTGAAACCGAGTGCAACCATCAACCATGGCACTCTCATCTAAATCCTTTGGAATATTAAGGAAAAAACTATGTAACATCCATAATGTAAAAGGTTGATTAATTGCTACCATGACAATTATCCCAGTAGGAATATGACCCCAAAGGTTCCATTCAAAAAATGGAAGCAAATATCCTGAAACCAAAGTTATATGCGGCATTGCTCTAAAAACTAGTGCTAGCATTAATAGATAAAATGCGTATCTTTTTCCCGATCTCGCCAATGCATATCCACCTAGAGTTCCAAGCGTAAGAGAAATAATAACTACAGAAAATACAATAATTCCTGTGTTAATTGCTGCTACCCAAAAACTTTTTGTAACCCAAGCACCAAAATAGCCATTCCCTGTAAAAGTACCACCAGTTTCAGCTTGTGTTCTCACTCCGGTAATAGCGTTAGTCCAATCCGCTTTTGAAAAAAAATCACCCTGCACTTTAAATGAGCCCCAAAATGTCCAAAGAAAGGGAAAGCTTGCTGCAACCACCCAAACCATAACAAGGCTCCAAATGATCATATTTAAAACGGGAGCGCGTCGATAAGCTATATCTGACATTAAACTACCTTCCGGTTAAAGTCACGCCATGTACGGATCAGCACTGGAATTAACAAAATACTTACACCAATTATTGTCAGTACAGACGTTGCACCTGCAGATCCAAAAAACTGATCCTCGTTGTTAGAGATATCATTATAAATAATCCATGAAAGTGAAGTTGCATTTGCTTGAGCAGAAAAGCCTACTATTGGTTCAAATACTCGGAAATTATCCATTAACTGGATTAATAAAATAAACATAGTCAATGGCATTAAGTGAGGAAGAACAACATATTTTGTGCGCTCCCAGCGTGATGCACCATCTATCATTGCTGCTTCAATGGTATCACTAGGAACCGTCTGTAGTCCTGCATAAAATACAATGAAGGCAAATGGAGATGAGTGCCACACTCCATAGACCATAAGCATTATCCAAGTAAGCAATGGTGAAGCTTTTAAGGAGAGATTTGGATCATCAAAAATTTGCTGCAGAATTGAGCCAATAATACCTTGCGCATCAATCATCCAAAAAAGAATTAAAGATCCTATGAGTGGTGTGACTATCATAGGTAATAGCGAAACAAATATTGTAGGTCCCTTAATATATTTTGGAAGGCTATTCACACCCAACGCAATTAAAAACCCAAACATTAATACTAAAGGAGTTACTACAAATGTATAAGTAAGGGTAAAGGCAAGCGCACGATAAAATGGCAAATTTAAGGATTTAGACACAAAATCAGCTACCCCATCACTTAATTGCCAAGCCTGCCTAATTTCAGTGAAAGCCAAATGATTTCGGTTGGTATATGTCCCCAAACCGTTAAACTTCCCTAGTGGGCGATCATCTTTAAGCTTTGCAGTTTCTTCAACATCTATAACCAATTCTTTCTTACAGCCAAAAGGGCCACAATTTTCAACTTCATTCAAAACTGCTTCATGTTCTATATGAAGTGACTGCACGACTACTGAAACAATAGGCAACGCAATGAATAATAACATTGTTATTAATGAAGGTAATATAAACCAAAAAAAAGTACGGTTTTTCATCTTGATCGCCAAAAATAGTTAAAATAGGAGGAAGCGTTACACTTCCTCCTCTGAGTTTTACTTTAAGAAACCTTTTTCTTTAGCTGCTGTAGTATAAGCAGCTTCAACATCTGCTAAAGCTTGCTCTGCACTCTCAGTGCCTTGTAAGAAATCAGAAATTTCTCCACCAAGCGCGCCGTGCAAAGTTCCCATAAATGGCAACATTGGATAAGGCGCAGCACCGTTAGCAGCAGTACCAGCAACACCAGCAGAAGCCGCACTTGCTTCGTAGCCTTCAATAAGCCACACAGCTGCATCATTATTGGCTTTAACCATGTCAGATGAGATACCATTCATCATAGCAATAAATGTTGCTTCTGCGTCTGCATCAGAAACATTGGTCGAAATGCCAATACCATCCCACCAGAGTGTGGATGCTGGTCGTGCATCATTACCCCAAGTTGGAGCTGCAGTTAGAACTGTGTTAGATGAAACTCCATCTGCTGAACCTTCACCGTCAAGAACCGCACCACCGCGAGAGCCCCACATTGCAGCTAGGGCTAAATTACCAGCTTCCCATTCTGCTTGTGTCGCATTTGAGTCATAAGTAAGAAAATCAGGATTTGAATAAGCAACAAGTTTTTTGAGCATATTCAAAGTAGCAACACCATGATCGTTATTTATGGAAACCTCAGCTGTACCAGATGTGAACAATTCAGCACCAGTACCCATGTACATGTTTACAAACTCTTCCCCCAAGTTCCAGCCTGCCTTAGTATTTAATGCAACTGGGTATTCCATTAATCCAGCTGATCGAATAGCTTCAGCTGCAGCTAGCACGTCTTCGTATGTACCAGGAATTTCTTTAATTCCAGCTTTTTCAAGAATGTCAGTACGAGTAAACAAGTGCTGTGCATTTGCCATGAAGGCAACTGCCATTACTTTACCATCAACTGTAATAAGCTGACTTTTATTCAAACCAGCTCCATGCTTAGCCACTAAATCATCTAATGATTGAACCAATCCATCATTCATTAGCGTTACTAATGTAGAGTTGGACACAATTACCGAAGAATACTGAGACGGATTGGCTGTAAGTGCAGCAACCATAATGTCTTTGTGATCTTTAGTAAGATTGCTTTCTACTGTTACACCATTTCCAGCGCATTTTGCTGCTTCAGCTGTTACAGCTTGGATCGCAGGAAAATCATTTGAAAGAATGCTGACATTGCCACTGGAAATTCCACAATTAGCAATAGCTGTGCTTCCCAAAAGCGCGAACGCCCCTGCGAATGTAATTGTCTTTAGAAACATAAGTTACTCCCTATTTTGTTGCAGGTATTATCTTGAAAAATATACCTTTATGTAGCCCCCTTTTTTGGGGATTATTGTTGGGGCTTATCCCCCAATTCGCGCACCAGTTTGACTGTCAAACAAATGGCAAATTTCGTTAGGTACAGAAATACGAACCATGTCGCCAATCTTTACCCGATAATCTTTTGCTGCTTTTACTGAAACTAATTCACCATTCACACGAACAGTAATCATTGTAGCATCTCCAAGTAATTCCATAGTGTATACAGGAGCGTGAATTTCACCACCCACCTCAACAATGGATGCATCTTCTGCACGAAATCCTAATTGAATTAAACCGTCGTCCATATCTAGACCAACTAATTTAATAAGGTCTCCAGCAAACATACCTCCCTTAATTACACCAGTAATTAAATTCATAGCAGGAGAGCCAATAAAACTTGCTACAAATGCATTAGCGGGTCGATCATAAATATCTGTAGGGCTACCAACCTGCTGAACGATTCCACCCTTCATAACAACAACGCGATCAGCTAAAGTCATGGCTTCAATTTGATCGTGTGTGACGTAGATAGTTGTTACCTTCAGCTCATGGCTTAAATTTTTTATTTGTGCACGAGTTGAAACGCGTAATTTAGCATCTAAGTTAGAAAGCGGCTCATCCATCAAAAACACATTTGGCTCTCGGACAATAGCGCGAGCAAGCGCAACACGTTGGCGTTGCCCCCCTGACAATTCAGCAGGTTTACGGTGAAGGAAATCATCAAGCTCAACCATTGCGGACGCACGCATAACACGTTCGTTGTGTTCTACTTCTGGTATTTTACGGACTTTTAAAGGAAATCTAATATTTTCATAAACGTTCATGTTTGGATAAAGCGCGTAAGATTGAAAGACCATGGCTACATCACGATCTTTAGGGTCGAGGTCGTTAACACGTTTACCATCAATCAGAATATCTCCATCAGTGGCATCCTCTAAACCTGCAATCATACGCATAGTTGTTGTTTTACCACAGCCGGATGGGCCAAGTAACACAAGAAATTCTTGGTCCCTAATGGTCAGATTAAAATCTTCCACACCAACAAATGTGCCCCAACGCTTTGAGAGATTACGCAATTCGATTTCAGCCATGCAGTCCTCCAAGTGACTATTAGTCATCTTTTGCATACGTTTGCAAAAAAAGATAGACTCCAATAACTGTTTCTGCAAGAATAATTTTGAATAATTCAATTATGTATTATATTCTAGAGCGAATATACTATTTATAAACCAAAAAGAGATATCATATGACGGGCTTCCATGATGAAAAACGTATAGTTTTAGAGTATTATAAAGAATTAGATACTGCTCCGGCATCAGGAATCACTCAAGTCCTACAAAACCACACAACACCTGAATATATTTGGCGTGGATTTCATCCCTTTCACCTTCAAACAGATGTAAATAAAGTATCCGAGTTATTCTGGAAACCTTTTAGGAATGCAATAACGCACATGCAAAGGCGAATGGATGTTTTTTTTGCTGGAAAAAACTTTATTGATGACGGAAATTCTGTTTGGGTTTGCTCAATGGGGCACTTAATGGGATTGTTTGATGCCCCGTGGCTGGGGATTCAGGCAACAAAAAAAATGATAATGTTACGCTATGCAGAATTTCACAAAATTGAAAATGGCAAAATTGCTGAAACAGCATTTTATTTTGATATTCCTCACTTAATGATGCAAGCGGGTTACTCACCATTTCCTGAACAAAAAGCAGCACATATGGTACAGCCAGGCCCTGCACCGCACGATGCATTACTATTTGAAGATGCAAATCCGAACCAAGGCCAAAGCACCATGGACGCAATGAATTTTATGATTAATGACCTTGGTGAGTGGAAAAGTGGATTACCACTGGTAGATGAGTTAGCCCGCAGCTGGCACGATGACATGATATGGTGGGGACCCGCCGGTATTGGCGCGACATACACCATAGCACGATATGCAGAACAACATTCTGGCCCCTTCCGGGCAGCGTTTAGTGATAGATCAGGAACAGGCCACATAGCTCGCATTGCAGAAGGCCATTACAGTGGTTTCTTTGGTTGGCCAAACTTTAGTGCAAAACCTACAGGTGGATATTTGGGATTACCACCCAGCGATATTTCTAGCGAGTTTAGGGTCATCGATATATATCGCCGGGAAGATAACAAATTAAAAGAAAACTGGATATTTATAGACCTGCTCCATTTCTTTAACCAGCAAGGCGTTGATTTGCTTGGTGAAATTCAAAAAGGCATTGAATGAATACTTTTTCTACACTCAAACTATTTACAACTATTAATATGTACATTGCCCACTCTCAAATGGAACAAAGGCGCGTTAATGATGTAAACACATTTGAGCAAATAATTCAGAAATTAAGAAAAATAGCTAAATTATTTAAATGTGTTGAGCATGGATATTAATAGTTTACAAACATCTCGCTGGATACTGTTACCTGGAACTCTTTGTACAAGTGCAGTATTTGATGGTTTTCTGGATGAATTGGGTGTCCCCACTAATCAGCAATATACAAAAAAGTTAGCTTCACCAAAGATAGAAGACTATCATTCTTTTTTTAAAAATGATGTTTACAATGGAGATATCATCTGTGGCTTTTCATTGGGAGCGATTGTTGCAGCACACCACGCTGATATAGTTCACAATGCAAAAGCAATAGTTTTGTTTGGTATTAACCCCCTACCAGATGACAAAGAAAAAGCCAAAGCACGTTACGCACTTCAAACAGATGTTGAAAATCAGGGTGGACGGGCAGCAATGACAAATCGTTTGTCAAATATACGCGGGATTAATCCTGAGAAGGTCCGAAATAAAATATTAGAGATGGCAGAAAAAAGCTCTCTGGATATTAAAGCCCAAACTACTCTTGCAATGTCACGACCGGGCGCAGCCAATCCACTAAGTGCTTCAAATATTCCCATACTTGCACTTTGTGGGACAAATGATGATCAAGTAAAACCCCAGATGGCGGCAATCGTAGAGAAAATGGCCCCAAATGGACAGTCGATCCTTCTGCCTGGCTTAGGCCATTACGCTCTACTTGAAGATCCAACGGCTTGCGCAAATGCCATACGAATAATGATGAAAAAAATTAAATTAGTATAGATTTAGTTTCAGCTGTAACTAACAACACAGATATTGAATATTAAATAAATAGTCTCAAAATTAAACATAAAAATTAGCTTTAGTAGTTTTTAAAATAATCAGAAGATAAATGCTCAGTGACAGTTGTGGCACCAGAAAAATCACTTTTCAGTGCAAACGCGCCAGGAAATGCAACGCATTGGAGATTAGCGGCCAATGCAGCCTTCATGCTAATAGCCGTATCCTCTATTGCAATACAGTCTTGTGCATCTAGTTGCAGACAGGACATAGCTTTTTCGTAAATATCTGGACTAGGTTTAGGGTTGGACACCATTGCGTCGTTACCAACAAAATCAAAGTCAGAGTATTTTAATTGATTACTAACAGCAGAAAAAACAGTATTAATGTTTGATTCAGATGTTGAAGTTGCAAAACCTAGCTTTATTTTAGAACTCAAAGCGTAATTAATGACATTAAAAACACCAGGCCGAAGAAGCATTCTTTTTTTAGCCATTAAAGCATCAAAAATTTCTGTCTTTCGTAAATGTAATCTTTTTGCATCTACTTTAACACCTAATTTAGTTGCATAATTTTGAATTCTTTGACGCCCACCTGAATTCTTTAAAAAGCTCTTATAAGTATTTGTGCTCCAATTCCAGTCAAGGCCAGCTTCAATAAATGTGTCGTTAAACGCCTGATGTTGAAGCTCAGATGTTTCAACTAGGGTACCAATAGATCCAAAGATAATTGCTTTGACAGTCATAATTAATGCCTTTTTTGAGATAATAGCTAAAAAATAAGACATTGGAATTATCGTATTATTTTATAGGTATGTGTAGTTTCTTAGATTTTTTATTAAGGATACTTAAATACATAAAGTGATTTTTGGGGGGAAGTATTTAATAGGAATGATTTAAGTAACTCTATTTTTTAAAAAATCAATTACTCGCAACAAATCAGCTATAAGTAATTCTATATTAATAATTAGAATTAAGGCTTTCATAAACGATGGCGTTTCCATAGAAGACATGGCCTCAACATAGTTGCATTTGTTATTAATACTGTTAGTTCTGCCCAAAATATTAATGGAATAATTGCAGGTCTAAACTAATAAAACTATTCAAATTAATTAGAATTACAGGAATTATCTTATGACAGCTATAGAGGCCATAATACTTTTTGTATCTGCATTTTTTGCAGGTATTGCAAACTCGATCGCAGGCGGCGGTAGCTTCTTAACGTTTCCAGCACTAGTCTTTGCTGGAGTGCCTATAATTGCAGCTAACGCAACCAGTGCATTAGCTGTTTTTCCTGGATATCTAAGTGGCGCACTAGGCTTTATGAAAGAGCTGAAAACATACCCAAAAGGCCAATTTTCTTTATTAATCTTCATATCAGCATTAGGCGGTGTTTTGGGATCATTACTGCTATTAAGAACGCCAACAGCTTTATTTTCTTTTGTAATACCATGGTTGCTTGGATTTGCGACAGTCATGTTTGCCTTTGGGAATTTAATATCAAAATGGGCAAAAAATACTACTGGAAAAACTAGCATTAAAGGGAATTTAGCAACATTATTTGTTTGTATTTATGGTGGATATTTTAATGGTGGATTAGGGATAGTTCTCTTAGCTTTATTTTCAACTCTGGGAATGCGTGACATTAATCTAATGAACGGTTTGAAAAATGGAATGTCTTTTGCATTATCTTTTGCTTCAGTCATAACATTTGGATTAGCTGGTATAATATACTGGCCTCAAGCCATTCTTATGATGGTAGGAGCTACAATAGGTGGGTATTGCGGTGCAATCGTAGCGCGCAAACTTTCTGCAAAAGTCATAAAAACTATTATTGTTGCAATAGGAAGCATAATGACTTTTATTTTTTATTTGATGAGTAATTAATAAAAACTTTATACTAATAGTTTAAACTCTAAGTAAAATCTTAAGATAATTAATATAATCAGTTTATCAGTATTATAGACAGTGAAGTAAAACGTAATCAGTCTAAAACTTTTAAGTTTATAATAGAACTAGTTATGTCAGGTTCCATTAATTAATTCAACTTTAGTCCCCTAATATTAATCTATCACTTAATGTAGCTTTGTATCCTTCAATAGTGGCAATAAGCCTAATCTCATAAAATAGTGCCTCTAACTTTTCTCCAGTATGTTTTGTACAATCAGTTTTAGAAACAGTCCTATTAAAAAAGACTTCATCAGTATTTATCGTTGGAATAATCAATGCTTTTGTTTTTGTTTCAATTGCAAAATCACGCATTAATTCAACAAAAATGTCCATCTTATTTTTCCATGATTTATAACTAGATCCTTCACAAACGGACCCCATAGCTAGCTCAAGTCTAATATCTTTAATAAATTTTTCGGTTATTAATTTTTCTTGTGAAGGGCGTAGTTTCTTTAGGTAATTAAGCTCTGTTATCAGTTCTAAATTACTTTTCTTTCTCAGTTCATCAAAATTACCAGCACTTATTGATCCACATACACTAAGACAGGTTATTCCTATTAGGGTTTTTATAAGTATGTATTTAAAGCTCATGCCCTCTAAACAAAATTGTATTATATTACGCATTTTTTAACCCTTTTTATTAATAAATCTTATTAAACTCTTTTATCTAACCATAAACATAAAAATGGCGACTTTTGTAAAAAAAATTTAAATCATAACTAACCTTTTCAGCGTTTTATGAAGTTATTAAAAGTTTGATTAATTTTAAAGTAGATATTTGAGTCATTAACATGTTCAGCTACGTGGAATGTTTTGGACTACGCCCAACCGTAAGAGTTTTAGCTAGAGTAATAAACACACCAAAAATCTTACAATACTTTATTGTCAGCTATTAAGTATATTTAAAAACCTGTTATATATTAAAACTACGTTACATTTAATCGCCCAACTCCAGCACTGCGTGTAATCAAACGAACAATTACACTAATTACAATAATAAGAAGAACTAGCATTAAGGTCACAGCACTTGAATGCTGCGACATATCCATTTCCTGGTAACTAAATATTAAGCCCGTTAAAACCATGTTGCCAGGTGAAATAAGTAAAATAATTAGAGATAATTCTCGCATTGCGGTAATAAACGTTAACAACATTCCTGCAACTAGCCCGCTCATAGACAAAGGAATGATAATACGAAACATGCGCCTAAACCAGCCGATACCCTGTACACGAGCAGCTTCCTCTAGCGATTGGTGTATTTGCAGAATTGCAGCAATTCCAGTACGTGAAGTAAAGGGCAAGTTTTTGATCACCGTGATCAATACAAGAATAGTAAATGTGCCATAAAGTGCAGGAATAGGCCCAATATTGGTTGAGAACATGCCAATATAAATTGCTCCTAATGCAATTGACGGGAATATGTATGGCGCAAAAGCAATAGCTTCCAACCATTTGGACAAACGTGCACCGCGCCCACGAACAACGGCATACCCTACCAAAAGGCCAAGTACTCCATTAAATAAGGCAGCAGCAAAGCCAAGTTTTATTGAATTAAATAATGCTTCAAGAATTCCCTTATTATGAATTATGCCAGGTTCCCCATAAGCCAAATTAATATTACCTTTCCCGTTCCAAAAATAAGTTGTTAAATTTGAGATACTATAATTTCCAGGAATAAGAGTTAAAGATTCCCACAGGAGCAAAATTAGTGGTAATGCTACCGTCATACATAAAAATAAAATAACTAAAATTGTTATAGGCCAGCGCATTTTTCCAAGATCACTTTCACTTTTTCGAAAGCCTTTTCCTGTCATAGTTACATAGCTCTTGCGGACACCAATGATGCGACTATTAATCCAAATAAAAGAAATTGCCAAAACGATCAAGACTAAAGCCAGAACGAATGCATCACCTTGGTTACGCGCGTTTATTGAGGCATAAATTTGTGTAGAAAAAGTAAAAAACCGTACTGGTAATCCTAACAATGCAGGTGTACCAAATGTTCCCAAAATACGAATAAATGTTAGCACAATAGCTGAACCTATTGCTGGCATCAGCAAAGGCATGGTGATAACGCGAATTCTCTTCCACTTACCCATTCCACTGGTGGCTCCAGCCTCCTCAAGTTCACTATCAACTGTCGCCAAAGCACCTGATATCAGTAAATATGCATAAGCATAATAATGTAACGCAAGAGTAATAACGATTGGAAAAATTCCGTATGCAACCCAATCTGGAGCTTGGATACCGGTCAAATAAGTAAGTAACCCTTCTGATCCACCGATGCGGTCATTTTTGAACAAACTAAGCCAGGCAATAGCCATTACCCATGAAGGCATCATATATGGAAACACTAACATTGCACCAAAAACGCCTTTAAAATGTACATTTGTTCTAACCATTAACCACGCAAGGCTAAAACCAACGACCAATGCAATAGCTGTAACCGCAAACCCCATCTTAAGACTGTTAAGCAATGGTTTATAGAATAGTGCTGTTGAAATAGGTTGATTAAACACTCGATCTATATGGAATAATGTAAAACTACCCACGACACCGTCAGGTTCATAGGAAAGATCATAGCTTTGGAAAGTAAATGCATCTTGGATAATTTGCAATAATGGTACCAGCACCACAAAACTTAGAAAACAAAGCGCCAAAACACCAATAATCAGTTCAGGTCGAGTTTTCAACCTATAGGCCTGATAAGAAATATTTTGCACAGACCAAAATGCTGGCTTCCCACTACCTATAGGTGCTTTTATCATTATGTTAACTAACCTCATTTCGCAAATTTTCTTGCGTTTGTGTATCAAAAAAGCTTAGCGCATCAGTCTCAAAATCAATCCAAAGTGGAGTATTTTCTGATAATGTGATAAAACCAGTTTGTAATAAAGTTATAGGAATATCTTCCGCTTTAACCTCAAGTATTGTATTAGCACCAGTAGGTTGTAATATACCGGTTGTAACTTCTTGCCAGCCATTTTTTGCAGTTTCAGATACCTTTATTTTTTCTGGTCTTATTCCTGCGATTAAATTACCACCCCTATTTGCTATAGTAGTAGGTAAAGGAATTGAAATAGCACCACAGTCAAGCATACCGTTGGAAATAGTACCTTTAAATAAATTGATGCCAGGATCACCAATAAACTCAGCTACAAAGATATTTGCTGGATGATGATAAATATCATATGGGGATCCTTCTTGCATTATTTGCCCCTCATTCATGATTATAATACGGTCAGAAAGTGTTAAGGCTTCTATTTGGTCGTGAGTAACATAAACAGTTGTGGCTCCAAGATCACGGTGCAAACGCTTTAAACTAGCACGCATCTCTGTGCGTAATTTAGCATCAAGATTAGATAATGGTTCATCCATAAGCAAAATGGATGGCCTCAAAGCAATTAATCGAGCTACCGCAACCCTTTGTTGCTGCCCACCTGATAACTCAGAGGGATATCGTTCAGCATAACCTGTGAGCTGTACCATATCCAATGCGTTTTCTAATCGCTGGGCAATTTCAGTTTTAGATATTTTTTGCTCTTTTAAAGCCAGAGTAATATTTTTTGCAACTGTCATGTGCGGCCACAAAGCATAACTCTGAAATATCAGCCCAAGATGCCGAGCCTCTGGTGGAACAACTACACCATTGTTACGCGAAAAAACCACTTTATCATTAAGTTTAATGGCACCTTGATCTGGCTCCTCCAACCCAGCGATCATACGCAGGGTTGTAGTTTTGCCGCATCCGGATGGTCCTAGTATCGTTAGGAATTCACCCGGCTGGACGGTAAGGTCAAGGTTTTTCACCACGACCACTTTACCATAGGACTTTACGATCCCATCGAGAAGTATCTGTCCCATTTTAAGCGCCCTTTATTGGCTTGCGTGTATATTCCAAAAATCACGCAGTTTAGGCCCTTGCTCCCACATAAATTTAGCAGAAACATTCCAACCCTTCATTTCATCCCAGATTTCTCCACCTTGAGGCAATGGAATATCACTACGAGGACTTACTGAGCCTGCATCGTGATATGGTGCCAATCCCTGAAGTAAATCAAAGCTTGCTCCCTCGATGTATGGTTTCTCAAGTTTGGTATCTAGATTTATGTCTGTACTTCCTAATAGATATGCAATCAGAACCTTTGCTGCGTTCGGATTTGGGGCATGTGCACCAATTGACATAAAGGTAGGAAAAACTAAACGTGAGACAGGATCTAAGTCTGACAAGATTGCATTCACATTACCTTTAGATTCATTACGAGAAATGTATGTCATACTTCCCATAACAATTAGCGCATCATCTTGGCCAGCTTTGCCAGAAGCATCTACTAATTTTGATCCTGACTTATAAATTACTATATCATTAGCTAACATTCTGCGTACAAACTCATAACCAGCATCAGGCACGCCATCACCAAGAATAATATCTTCTCCAGTTAAACGTTTATATGCTGCAGCCATTTCTTCAGGATTTTGAACTAACGTTGCTAGCCCCATAAGTGAAGATCCTGATGACATTGGGTTTTTTATTCCTACACGACCACGATATTTTTCTTGTGTTAATTCCCAAACATTGCTTATTGGCGCACCATCTGGATGTACTTCCGTATTATAGAAAAAAACCATAGCTTCATTTACACGAACAAGTAATGGATCGCGATTTTCCGAAGGAATTCGGTCTACATAATGCGAAGGCACATAGTTAAATATACGGTTTTTTCCTAAAAGCTCATATATCACCTGTCCTGAATTACCTGTTGTAATAACATCAGTTGTAAAAATACCTGCATCTTGTTCACGTACCGTTTTTTCAATCGTCTTAACTGAGCCTAAATCATAAACGGTAAGTTTAATTCCAGGGTAAAGAGCTTCAAAATGATCAACTAATTTTGCAATTCTACCAGAAGCTGTGTAAACAGATACCTCACCTTCTTCTTTGGCTGCAGCAACAATTTCATCCCAATTTTCTTGGCCAGTTGCGTGCGATCCTAGTGAATTCTCCATCAACCATGCATCAAGCTTTGCTGATATTCCATCAGCTACAGAAAATGTTGCCGTTGTTGAAAACAACGCAATTGCAGCAGCTTTTGAAAGTGTTTTTAAAAGATATCGTTTTGTTAACTTCATAATTTAACTCTCCCTAGATTAAATAAATTTTATGTGAGTATATGGAACACTAAAAGATATCAAATATCAACAACGAATGTTCGTTTTATATCGTTCCAGTGCTAATTCAAAGTTTATCTAGTGACAGATAAATGATTTTATAATAAGATTATTAAACAAAAGGATTAACTTTGCCATAGAGGTTGCCGAATAATTTAGTATTTATTTTCACTCAGTGTCATTTTGCAAATCACCACAATTAAAAATTTTAAATATCATACAGATGAAGGAACAATGTGCATAATTATAATAAATTATGGCTACCAGTAAGTTAAGATGGCACAAATAATAGATAATATATCAACGATAGCTTCAAACTATGATGTTATAGTTTTAGACCAATACGGAGTGCTGCATGATGGTAAAGCTCCATATGCTAATGCTATAGAATGTCTTAATAATCTTACCAAAAATGGCACACGCTTAGCTGTGTTATCAAATTCAGGAAAACGAAGTGACACAAATACTGCACGCATGGTAAGTATGGGTTTTGCACCATCTTTGTTCGAGTTTGTGATGACCAGTGGGGAAGCAATGTGGCAAGATATTTTAAACAGTACAATTGTTGAGCAACATTTTTTTTCAATAGAAAGTAATTCTGGCGATGCTATTAATTGGGCTAAAGGTCTTAATATAAAGTTTGAAAATTCGGTAAAAACTGCTCAAGCAATTTTACTAATGGGTATACCTGATGACCATAGCACCCTCCAGTTACAGGATATCTTAGATCAAGCATTTACTATAAATTTGCCAATATATTGTTCAAATCCTGACTTATTTAGTCCGCGCGCAGGAGGCCAGATAGTAGTTTCACCAGGAACTTTGGCGCACTTATATCGCAAGCGTGGTGGCAAAGTAATATTTTATGGTAAGCCACATAAACCTATTTTTGATGGATTAAAAAAAGAGCTTAATGCAAATCGACTTCTAATGGTTGGAGATAGTTTAGATCATGACATAGTTGGAGGACACACTGCCGGTTGGGATACGTTACTAATACAAAGTGGAATATATGCGTCTGATTTTATAAATAACAATCATGACGAAGTACTTAATAGATTAATTGCTAATAATGGCTGCAAGTCACCTACATATTTTATAGAGAGCCTAAAATGAGCAATATACTCAACTTTAGGGCTATCAAAATAATTTGATTATAATGAAAAGGAGACCCAAAAAATGAATGAATCGATCTTGTTTGTTACTGGTATATCAGGCGCAGGAAGAGCAGAGGTTATGAAAGTTTTGGAGGATCTTGATTTTTTTTGCATAGACAATATGCCATTAGTATTTCTACAAAATTTGACACAACTTACTTCCCTATCAACTAAATACAAACAACGCCTTGCAATAGCTGTAGACGTACGGGGGCATGACTTTTTTTCAAATTTTTTAACAACCATTGATAACTTGCAAAATGAAGGTGCATCACACAACATTCTATTTCTTGACTGTGATGATGACGTTTTGGTTCGCCGCTATTCTGAAACCCGCCGACGTCATCCCATACAAAAAAGCGATAGTCTATATGAATGCATAGATGCCGAACGTATTCTTTTAGCAGAGATTAGGGCTCGAGCTAGTTTCATATTAGACACTTCATTAATGAAAACACATGAGCTAAGAAAACGTATAGGGCAAATGGTTTTACATCGTGATGTTAGCCTTGATATTATTGTGAACATTATGAGCTTTGGATTCAAAAATGGAGTTCCTTTGGATGCCGATTTTATGTTCGACGTTCGTTTTCTAGATAACCCTTATTATGAAACAGATCTACGCTCCAAAACTGGATTAGATTTGGCTGTCTCTGAATATGTCTTCTCCCAACCTAAAGCACATGAGGCAGTAGAAAATATCTTAAACTTAATGACGAACTGGATCCCCTTGCATGCGGCAGCTGGAAAGACCTACTTAACTTTGGCCATAGGGTGTACCGGAGGGCAACATAGATCTGTTGCCATCACTCAGGCTTTAGAAACCAGTTTGGGCAAACTTTTTAATTCAGTTACCACAATCCATCGAGATATATAATTACTATAAAAATATTTTTGAAATTGGCTCAATAAGACTTAACAAACTTATAAAAAATTAATATTTTTAATACAAACAAGATATTTATTTTATTCAGCAATATCTTCTGCCCAAAGCTCTGGCTTTTCATCAATAAACTTAGACATTAATGCAATACATTCAGGATCATTTACTATGATAACCTCAACGCCTTTTGAACGTAGAAATTCCTCATTACCACCAAAGTTTTTGTTTTCGCCAATAACTACTCTTGGAATACCAAACTGAATAATAGTCCCACTACACATCATACAGGGACTCAATGATGTATAAAGTGTTGTATCACTATAAGTCTTTTGACGACCGGCTTTTCGCAATGCATCCATTTCGCCATGTGCAATAGGGTCACCTTTTTGTACGCGTTGATTTCGGCCCTGAGACACAACCTCTGATCCTCGAGCCAAAACAGACCCAATAGGACACCCTCCCTCATCAAACCCTGATTTAGCCTCATCATAAGCAATACGAAGCAAACGCTTGTCATCATTATTCATAGATAATTATCCTTTTTTTAAAGTATAGTACCTGAGTAATAAGGTAATTTTTCAACGCTAGGTTGCCAGAGATTTTTTTTAATTAATTCATCCATATGATCAGCTATTTCGTCTAAAGTAGCAAACCAAACATTTCGTTCCGTCATAGTTTTATCTATCCAAGCTTCAACTTGTTTCCAGCGGGCTAGCCTCCCAGTTAAAAAAGGGTGTAAAATCATCATAAAAAACCCACCTGCTTCATATTGAGCTTCAAACTCCTCCCAAAAGCCAGATAATCCTTCACTGGGTGATTTGACTGGCATCATATATCCAATTTCGTCATAGTGAGCAAAGGGCGGCCAGTCATCCGTCCCCCAATGGACAGGCATTTCAAAAAGTGATCCTTGTGATGTTTCCAAAGAGTAAGGAATATCATCAGCCATCATAGAACTATCATATCGCATACCATGCTCAATCATCAAATCAACTACTTCAGTTGTTATGTTATAGACAGGTGCACGATACCCTCGCGGAAGCACACCACAAATGCGCTTATGAGAATCTAAGGTACGTTCAAACCATTCTCTTTGCTGTCCACGCGTTTTTATTGGATCTTCATGTATGTATCCGTGATGTCCAATCTCATGGCCACCCTGAAGAATTAATTCTATGACATCAGGATAAGTTTCTAAACACCAACCAGGTACAAAAAATGATTGCCTTAATCCCAAACGTTTATACGTGTCTAGGATCCGTGGAATAGCAACTTGTGGTCCGTATCGCCCCATAGAAATTGGATATAGCCTGTCAAAACTATCACTTGGCTTTGCAATATGAATAAGACTGTCTGCATCCATATCAAACGTGATTGCTACTGCACATTTAGCTCCATTAGGCCATGGGATTGGGTTTCTTATCATAGGACTAACTCACATCTAAAAGATGGGCACTTTGTGCGCTCCAACTTAACCAAATATCACTATCAGGCTTCAAATCAAATTTGGATAATTCTCGCTCTTGCATTTGGACTTTAAATTCTTGATTACTATTATCTTCAAGGAAAAGCGTCACCATAGAGCCAACAAATTCTTCTGATATTAATTTACAATGAACACTATTTTGAACTTCAGGATTAGAATGTGATAAGTGCACAAGATCCGCTGAAATAACAAAACTTGCTTTTTGTCCTTTAACTAATTTGTTTGTTTTCAAATTTACGGAAAACGTTCCTGAAGCTGTTTCTATATGAGCACCGAGGTTGGTTAAGCTGAAAACAGTTCCTGATAAAATATTATTTCTTCCCACAAATTCAGCTACAAACTTATTTTGTGGTGAACGATAAATATCTTTAGGGGTTCCCACTTGGGAAATTTCACCATTACCCATGATCACAACTCTATCAGCCATGGCAAATGCTTCAGATTGCGAATGAGTTACATAAACAAAGGTAATTCCAAGTTCACGTTGCAACTGCACTAATACAGCTTGCATTCGGATTACTAGATGAGCGTCAAGAGCTGATAAAGGTTCATCTAATAATAGAATTTTAGGCTCTAAAACTAGTGACCTAGCGAGAGCAACACGTTGTTTTTGTCCACCTGATAAAGTGGAAATATCACGCTCTGAAAAATCTATTATGTCTAGTTTTTCCAACCATTCCAACGCTCTTCGTTTGCGTTCTGATTTATCTATTCCACGCATTTTCAAACCAAACTCTACGTTTTCAATAACTGTTAAAAACGGGAATAATGCTAAAGATTGCCATACCAATGGAGTGTCACGCTCATGGGGCTTGACCTTATTCATAACCTGATCATTCATATAAATTTTACCAGTTGAAGGCTCTTCTAATCCAGCAAGCATTCTCAATGTTGTAGTCTTGCCACATCCAGATGGCCCCATTATAGCTAGAAACTCACCTTCATGTATCTCAAGATTTATTGCTTTAACTGCGACAAAGTCGCCAAAAAGTTTTTGTACGTTTTTAAAAACGACGAGAGGTTTTGTCATGTGTTTGTACTTTTCATTTGGCGATAAACAAAGAATATCTGAGCTAAAATTACAAGAGACATAGAAATCAAAAATACGAAGGTACCAATAGCGTTAACTTGTGGATCAATATTACCTTGTACTATTTCGAGAATAACAACTGGCAAAGTTTTATTAAGGCCAGAGACAAACCAAGATATAGCAAATTCATCAAATGAAACCGCTGCCGCCAAACATAAGCCCGAGATAATTGCTGGCTTACAAAATGGGATTATTACATATCGCATAGTTGCCCATTCAGATCCCCCTAAGTTCCATGATGCAGATTCCAAATCGGGATCCATTTGGTTCAGACGCAACCGAATGATCGCCATTGCAAAAGGAGCCGTTAAAACACTATGCGCGAACACAATTGACCAAAGCTGTCCAGACATTCCTAATTTTGAAAGCCAAGCCAACATGGCAAGTGCCATTATAATTAAGGGAATGGTAGGTGGAAGCAAAATGAGTGCAAGATATGGACCTTTGAAGCGAAAATTATAGCGAAAATCAGAATAAGCAGTACAGAAACCAAGTATCGTTGCAATAACAGCCGTCGAAGATGAAACAATCAAACTGTTCAATGCAGCTTGCCAAATATCAGGATCATTCAGGATTTTTACGTACCATTCAGTAGAAAAGTTACCAAGTGGGATTGTTGGAAACCGTTGAGAATTAAATGAAAAAATTACACTAAATAAAATCGGTGCAAAAATAAATGTAAAAATCACACCAACATAAGCCGCCAATACGATATTTAAAATACGATTTGAATTCATTTGCTTGCTTTCTTCCGATATGCCAATGCAATACCAATAAAAGCTACCGAAAATAATGTAATCATCATCACAATAGCAACAACAGCAGCGCGCGGCCATTGTTGTCCAGATTTTGTAGTATCCAAAATAAGAATTGGCAAAGTAGGTTCTTGTGACCCACCAAGATAAAAAGGCGCAACAAAATCACCAAAAGATAATATAAAACAAAAAATAGCAGCAACAATAAGTCCTGTTTTTGACAACGGAATAATTACCTTCCATATAGTTGAAAGAGGTTTGCAACCTAAGTTCCTTGCTGCTTCAATCAACGTTCTATCTATATTGGCCATAGTTACTGTTTGCAAAATAACTACTAAAGGTAAAGTCAGTGTCAGATATCCTACAAGAGTGCCAAAGTTAGTATTTAACATTGTAAAAGGGCCAAGGCCAATATATCCAAGCAATGCATTAACCACCCCCTTTTCAGACAAAATAACAAACCATGAAAATGTTCTTACAAGGTAACTAGTAAAGAATGGAATAATCAGAAGAAATATAGCCCATCTACGCATTTGTTCACTGGCCTTAAATGCAAGCGCAAACGAAGCTGGAAAGGCTAGCACCATAGCAAGAATAGTGGATATACTAGCAATAGTTATAGTATAAAAATAGCTATCCCAAAAATAGTTTTTAGAGAACATTTTTGACCAGTTTATAAATTCAAAGGCCTCCATCATACGGTAATTTTTTACAAGAAAAAATGACATTGCAATCATAAAAATTACAGGGCCCACAAAAAACAATAATTGCCAAATAATAATAGGCAATCGCCATGTCATTGCATAAATATCAATTTTTCGAGATTTTTTAATGGGCATTCAGCAATCAGCTCCAATTGAGTGGGCGAAATAAATTCGCCCACTTAAATTCATATAATTTAATTAAGAATTTTTATATTCAGACCAAAAATCGTTCCAATCTTCCAAAGACTGTTGTTTTGGAATATCGCGATAGTGAATACGGCCCTCATTTATCAAAGCAATAGGCTCATTAGACATCCCAGCCATTTGGTGAGATCGTTTTGCCTCAGCAGGGTCAGCCTCAATCAATGCTGCTCGGCCACCTTTGGTAACACAGAAACCTGGATAGGCTGCCATCTGTGCAGATTTAACCTGCCCCACTGGAGAAAGCATATATTGGATAAATTTAGTTACCATTCCAGCTTTCTCACTCCCCTTGCCGATACAGTAGCTTTCGGTAAATTGGATTCCACCTTCTTTAGGAATAGCTGAACCAACAGGCGCACCATCTTTTTCCAAGACACCAGTTATCCAATCACCTATACCACACATTGCCAACATTTCTCCATTTTTTAGACTATTAAATGTGCCGCCATAGTCAAAGAATCCACCAACTTGAGGGCGTAAACTAAGCGTTTTCTCTTGAACGTCACTCCAACTAGCATCACTTAAGTCCCATAGCTTTGAATTGTTGCCATTATAAAGACTAATCATACCTAGGCTTGGGAGGTGCCAATCAAAATGACCTACTTTACCTTTCACTTCTGGTTTCCAAAAACAAGAATAGCTTTCAGCTTCTTTTGCTGAAATTGCATTTTTATTATAAGATACGCCAAGATGACCACCACGTAACATCATAGAGTATAGCTTTCCATCCGCCCAATGGCCTGGGAATTTAGTAAAATCTTCATGTAACATATCATCAAATGGATAATCTGCAGCATTTAATTCTTCGATATAGCCCGCAGCATTTAGCTGTTGTACAAATTCTCCATCAGATAGAATTATATCGTATGTTCCTGGAGGCGATTGGGCAATCAATGCCATCATATTGTCACCACCAGCATAGTATTTTGACACGAATTTGACATTGTTTGCAGCTTCAAATTCAGCCACCATATCTGGCTCACCATGGCCGTACCATGCTAACATATTAATCTCAGTTGTGGCCGCCCAAGCACGACTAACAAATGGTGTTGTTAAGACAGCAGCTCCACCTATTTTCAACAGATTTCGTCTATTTGGCATTATAAACATTTTATCATTAGTATTCTTTACCATTTCTTATCTCCTTGTTGCAGCTCAGCCTTTTATATCAAATTGTTACCTTGCACAGTGAGGACGATGGCCAGACGGCCTCTATTAAAAATAATACTATTGAAAGGAAATCATAAATGGAAATTTATGGTTTATATAGTTCCATTAATTTTATTAATACTAAATATCCCCATTGATTTGTTTGTTTGCAAAAATTTCTTTTATTTGTTCTATGATTGTATATCCTGAAATACCTAACTGCGCTTGACGTGCAAATAACCCAATGTGTAATGGTTCAAGACTTGGCAATCCATCTACTATAGAAAGGCTAGTCATACCTTTGCGAAGTGTTGGTTCAGTTAAACATGAAAAACCCAATCCATCACAGACTGCTCTTTGCAATGCACCTATACCTGGACTTGAAAAAGCAATTCGCCACCTTAACCCTGCAAGTTTCAAAGCTGTAGTCATCCGGTCTCTATAAACGCAACCGTGAGGGTGAACGACCAAAGGAATTTCTAAATTAAGTGGTGGTGTAAAGTTTTTTGCACCTACCCATGTAGGTTTTTCTGTCCAATTTTGAAACAAAAATTGCTGATCATTTCCTTCAAATAAAGCGACAGCAATATCAATTTCATTATTTCGTAAAAGCTCAATTAAATTCCGAGAAAGATCACATCGTATTTCAATTCTCAAATCAGGATTATTTTTTATAAGTTCTGTTAATTTTGCTTGCAATAAATTGACAGCATAATCTAACGGTAATCCTACACGTATAATTCCACCTTTATTTAGGGGCTCAAAACGAGCAATTGCGATATCATTCAATTGTAAAATTTGCCTAGCGTATACAGCTAAAGATTCTCCTTGCTCAGTAAGTGAAACTTCTTTTCCAACCCGCAAAATTAACTTATATCCTACAAGCTGTTCTAACCTTTGAACCTGAAGACTTATAGCGGGCTGTGTACGTCCCAAAATATTTGCAGCTTTTGTAAAGCCTTCAACTTCGACAACAGTGACAAATGTTCGCAACAAATTAGTTGGAAGATTAATAATTTTCATATTATTACTATAAATAAAATAAATATAAATAATAGTTTGATTTAGAATTATTATAACTTTTATTTTTGAAAACCTAAAACCTACATTTTATTTAGGAAAAGCTGCTTCAGGTTTATACGTTTTAAAACTTTCTAAATACTGAGCGTTTGCTTGTTCTTGCCACTTTGTATTTGGCTGAATTGCAGTAATACATTTGTATTTCTTACGGTATCGAGCTGTGTTTTCATTGTCTTCCATAACAACGGCTACCATGCCAGCTACAATTCCCTTTTGTTTTTCAATTAATTGCACTGCACCTTGCATTGTTCCACCAGTTTCAACCCATTGGTCAACTAGCAGCACTCGGGTGCCAGGGGCATAAGCAGGCAATCTCATTTCCATTGATTGAGTTTGCCCAGAATAATTAGTCATTGCAGCGCTGTCTGTAGCAACACACAATTTTCCAGCTTTGCGAATAGGTAAAAAGCCACACCCGATACGAGTAGCAATACCTGCAGCTAAAACAAATCCCATTGCGTCTAATCCAGCTACAACATCAACATCCTTGGGATCAATATCTTCACAAAGATCATCAAGTAAATCATGAAAGGCGCGACCATTGATGTAGATTGATGTCGGATCAAGCCACGCAAATTTATTACCTTTTGTGTTAGGTGCCATTATTGAAAAATACCACCGATCATCTCTAGGGCCTTTGTTTATAATCATAATTCTATCCTACACTTTCAATAGCATTTATAAGGTTTTTTAATTTATTGGGGTCTATATTATAAAAATCACAATCAAAATTTATTCCAGTTGCAACCATAAATAGGTCTACATCATGAATATATTTTTCTACATTTTCTGGCGTAATTCCAGATGCAACTGCTAAAACTGTTTCTCCACAACTTTTTCTAAAAGTTTTAATTTTTTCAACAGCTGCAGCATGGCCAGTTGCAATCCCAGAAGTCACAACTATATCCATATGCTTAGAGGCTAGATGTCCACTATAAGCATACTCTTCTGGTTCAACTTTACGTTGTTTTTTAAAAGCAGTACCGCCAATATATAAACCTTTCCAGCCACTTTTTTTACGCACTTTATCAATTCTTATTGCATCTACTTGGTCATTCTCTGCGCGCCGTTCATCAATACAAGCATCATCAGCCCAGTATCCATCGACTTGAATACCTTCAGCCTCTAGCGCTCCTAAGATTGGGAAGGCAAATTCACCAGTTGTTGCAAGAAAGTTAACTCCAATCCAATAATTAGAAAATTTCGCCCGTATACTTTTAATAATAGGTAAGAGTTTTTCTTTTTCAAAATCATGATTAATAAGAAATACACCAGGGCAACCACAGTTAATTGCATTGAGAATATTTCTATACGTTTGATTATGGCTTAAAACATGAATAACGGGAAAAATAATTGGGCTTTTACTACCAAACTTCAGATGAAATTCATTTCTATTCATTGTTAATCTCTATTAAATTTATTTCTATCAAAAAATTCATACGTCTAACTTAATTGTATGCTTTGGATTAGAAAAATTTATTATGGTAATATATATATTAAGAATCTAAATAGTATGAGATTTTACTTACTTTCTAAAACTAAGTTTTGCTTATACATTTAACATCAAACCTTCCAATAATCATGCACACAATAAAACTAATTATAATAATGAAAAAGAACATAAGTGGCACCACACCAGAATGCTAAATTATATCCATTTTCTAGAAGCTAGTTAATGCGTATATAAATGCAATATGGACATTTAAGATAAACAAAATAAAAAGAGCCAAAGACCAGAATTTTACTTTTAATTATCCTTGAATAAATAGATATTCTATTTAATAAGTAATTATAAAATCGACTATTTTTATAACTCACCAATATAAATTTTTTTGATGTAATTGCGCTTTGGATAGTAAAATGAAAATAGAAAATAGAATAAAAAATAGTTTGTTAAATAAAAAGATTTTGATTCAAAAAACTGCTTCAAAAAATGATATTAAAAAGTTTTTATCCCGATTTAGGGAAAAATATGAATCAATAAATTTAATCAGAGTTGGAAGCAAAAATGATGGTGGTTATTTAGTACCAAACTATTTACAAAATATTGAATATTGTTTCAGCCCAGGAGTTGCTGACTCAGCAGAGTTTGAAGCTCAATTAAGTAAAGAGTTTAATATAAAATCATACTTAGCTGATGCAAGTGTTGATGCAGCTCCAGTGGATGATAAAAATTTTAAATTCCTAAAAAAATTCCTGGGTTCTAGATCGCATGGTGAATTTATCACTCTTTCAGATTGGATAATTGAATCTGTCCCAAAAAGTGACTCTAATAAGATATTACAAATGGATATTGAAGGAGGAGAGTATGATGTTCTTACTTATGAATCAGCCGATTTATTAGCCCAGTTTTCATTTATTATTGTAGAATTCCACGGATTAAAAAATATTTATGAAAAGCATTTTTTACGTATGCTTTCAGCTATATTTGAAAAATTTTATATAAACTTTTCAATTTGTCATGTTCACCCAAATAATAGTAGTTCTATAGAAACAATGGGAGATATAGAAATTCCTAAAGTCATTGAAGTAACATTTATTCGCAATGATTTAGTTAATGAGTTTAGTTCGAACGAAAAAGTCTTTCTTCCTCATGTATTAGATGAAAAAAACTTAAAAGATTTAGATGATATGATTATGCCGGAAATATGGTGGAAAAAAGACTATGTATGAATTAATTATATAGCAATTTGGTAATTTTTACTTAATATTTAAATGCCATATTTAGATTAACTGTAAACGTTATATCAAGATATAGATCTGACTTTTATAGAAATTCTATCAAGGATCATGCTTATTAGATATTATTTTGATATTTAATAAGTCAAAATATTTGAAAAAGTGTCCGCCTCTAAAAAAATTAAATACTAATAATGCAAAATAACTATTTTAGTTTATGAATTTGAAACCAATTCACATTGAAATGCTATTTCTTTTGGGCCTTCTTCTAACCCTTCCACCAAATCAATTAGGTGAGATGTGGCAGTACGCACCATTTTTTGGAACGGTACTTGCACTGTTGGAAACTTATATGATTCAAGCTTTGACAAAAAGGTTCCCCCAAAGCCAACAACTTGTGGTTTCTCGCTTATTCCTGAAAGCAAGATTGCATCACGAGCAGCAATTGCTAAAAGATCGCTTACACAAAAAATCCCATCTGGAACTTTTGGTAATGAAAGTAATTCATTTACTGCTTTAATTCCATTTTCGTAATCATTGGCTCCAGCAATTCGCGCCATAGGCTGATATCCATATAGCTCTTCAATACGTCCAACAAATCCTGCCTGTCTTTCTTGCACAATTGTCGCCTCTGCTCGCCCTCCAATAAAAGCGGGACGCTTGCAACCATGTTCAAATAGATAATCTGCAACAGCACTTGCGCCAGCCACATTGTCACAATAAATAGCACTGTATTCAAGCCGATGTGTACGGCGCCCAACGACAACAACCGGCTTATCAAGTTCCGCACCACGTTGAACTAAAGATTCGGGCAAATGAGAGGCCGAAACTAAAAGGCCGTCTACCTGATATTGCAGAGCAGCATCAACAGACTCTACTTGCTGACTTTCCTGATCAATATTCAAGAGGAGAGCATGAAATCCCCGCTTCTGCGCTTCAGAACTAACAGATCTAAACAGCTCTAGTTGTTCAGGATCATCAAAATTATTAATCAAAAGCCCAATAAGATTTGATCGTCGTCCTGCTAACGCGCGCGCGGCTAAATTTGGTGAATAATTTAGCTCGGCGGCTGCACTTCGAACTAATTTTCGTGTTTTTTCTGCTACAGAAAGCTTGGGATGAAATGCCCGTGATACAGTTGTTAGGGACACACCCGCCAAGTTTGCCACATCCTGCGCCGTTGAGCGGCCATGGGTTGGTCGACGTGAGCCTTTGGTTTTCATTTATTTCCCTTTTTTATCAGTTCTGTATGCCCCAATGCCTGCATGATGACAAGCAACCCCACGCTGAGAGGCAAATCTTTCTAAATCTGGCTCCAAACTGCTACATATATCGCTAGCCTTCCAACATCGACTTAGAAACTTACAACCAGCGGTACGTTCCAACGGGCTTGGCAGCTCTCCAGAAATATTTATAATTTCTCGAGCAGCACGAATATTCGGATCAAGTATAGGTGCCGCAGATATTAGCGCTTTAGAATATGGGTGCTCTGGGTTAGAAAATATATCCTCGGATGGCCCCTCTTCAACGACGCGCCCTAAATACATGACAGCTGTTCTGTTAGCTATGTGACGGACAATCGTCAAATCGTGCGCAATAAAGATTAAAGCAACTCCCGTGCGGTCCTGAATGTCTTGAAAGAGATTTACAACCTGGGCCTGAACAGAGACATCAAGCGCTGAGACGGCCTCATCACAAATCAGTAGTTTAGGTTCACTCGCAAGCGCACGAGCGATTCCAATTCGTTGCCGCTGCCCCCCAGAGAATTGATGCGGATAACGATCCAAATCTGACGCGTCCAGACCAACTAGCTGTACCAACTCCGAAGCGCGATCCCGCCATGCCTTTTTGGGTAATAGGTCAGGAAACACCACCCATGTTTCAGATATAATTTGGGCAACAGTCATATGCGGGTTAAGTGATGAATAAGGGTCTTGGAAGATAAATTGAATGTCACGGCGTGCTTGCCGTAAGTCTTCAGCACCAAGCTTCAGGAAATCACGCTGCTTAAAACGAACTTGCCCACCCGTAGGCTCCACCAATCTAGCCAAGCATTTAGCAAGAGTAGATTTTCCACAGCCAGATTCACCAACAATCCCAAGAGTTTCTCCTGCCGCTACACTGAAGCTAACTCCATCAACAGCTTTTAATTTGAGAGGTTTTGATAAAAAACCACGGCTAGGAATTAAATAACTTTTAGTAAGATTTTTTACAGAAAGAAGGGGCTCAAACATTAGAACTCTTCTTTTTAAAAATATCATTTACTCTTAAGCAAGCACTGGCCCGACTTGGTCCAGAAACGAAGAGTTGTGGCCGATTCAACCGACACATTGGTGCCGCAAACTGGCAGCGTGGGCGAAACGAGCAACCTTCAGGCAATTTAGTTAGAACAGGAGGTGAGCCATTTATAATACCAAGCCGGTTAAAATTATTGGTCACATCAGGCATTGAAGACAGCAAAGCCTGCGTGTAAGGGTGATATGGTTTTGCAAACACTGCATCAGTCAGCCCAGTTTCTACTGTGCGACCAGCATACATAACCATTACTTTATCCGCCTGTTCTGCAGCTACACCAAGATCATGCGTAATAAGGACAAGGGCCAGATCAGCATTTTTGCTCAGTGACTTTAAAAGCTCCATAACTTGGCGTTGAACTGTCACATCGAGCGCAGTTGTGGGTTCATCTGCAATAAGAATTTTAGGGTTAAGCGCCAGAGCCATAGCAATCATGATCCTCTGGCACATACCACCAGAAAACTGGAATGGATAATCGTCAACACGGTGACTGGCATCAGGAATGGCGACACGCTCCATCAGTTCGATTGCATATTTTCGACCGTTAGCGCGATCTGAACCTGTGCGTGCGCAAAAAACTTCAGCTATTTGAAAACCTACTTTAAGAGAAGGATTAAGCGATGTAATAGCATCCTGAAAAATCATAGAAACACCAGAGCCACGCACTGTAAAAAGTGTAGATTGGGGTGCATGTACTAACTCGATTCCACAAAACCTAACACTCCCAGAAATCATTGCAGGAGGAGTGGATAATAGTCCCAAGATGGCCATTTGCGATGCACTTTTTCCTGATCCAGATTCTCCTACAATGCATAACGTTTCACCAGGATTAACAGTGAAGCTGACTCCATCAACTGCTGCTACCTCTCCCTCAAAAGATTCAAAAGTAACGCAGAGATTATCAACTTCAAGTAACGGTGCAGCATCGTCATAACCAGGTAAATCGTTAATATTAATCATTTTGATTTCCTGAATTTAGTGCGTTTAGCCAACCATCGCCAACGCTGCACAGGGTCAGTTATGGCACGAGCCCAGTTTGCTAGTAAATTAAGACTAAGTGCAGTAAAAAAAATCGCTAATCCTGGAAAGGCTACCAGCCACCAAGCTGAGCGGATATGCTCACGTCCTCCAGAAATCATCAGGCCCCAAGATGCATCTGGTGGCTGCACTCCAAAACCAAGAAAACTCAGAGAAGCTTCTGATAAAATTAGCACTGCAATCTCAAGTGTAAAGAGCACTAGAATTGGAGCCATAACGTTAGGCAAAATATGCCGAAGAATAATTCTTCCACTCTTGCAGCCTTGTGAAACCGCAGCCTGCACATAAGCTGAATTACGGGCGTCCAGTGCTAGACCTCGGGCCATACGAGCAAAGACCATCCAATGTAGAACCAGAAATACAAGAACTAGATTACCAAAACCACCGCCTAAAATAAATAGAACAAAGAGCGCAACTAAAAGTGATGGCAGTGAGAGCATACCGTCTACAAGACGCATAACTATATCTTCTAAGAGCCCTCCATGATAACCAGCCATAAGGCCTGCAGTAACTCCTACAATAGCTGACAACACAGCACCTAAAACACCCACTGATACAGATACCCGAGCGCCATAGATTAAACGTGTAAATAGATCACGGCCCAACTCATCGGTGCCTAGTAAGTAAAAATCTCCTCCCCGGCCAATCGACCCCGGTGGTAGCATACGATCACGTAAATTCAGCCCTGTTGGTTCATGCGGCGCCAAAAAGTCAGCGCCGAGAGTGAACACGATCAGGAGCAATACAAAGCTTAATGCAAAAAAAGTTATATAATCCTGCAAGATTGCCCGCATGTAATCGTTCCAACCAAGCTGAACTTGACGGCTTTCATCAACATCAGTTGGTGAGAGTGGTTTTGATAAATCAACCAAGCTAACGCCCCCTGCCCAGTATGATTTCAGGCTTAAAATAACGATAACTAAAGTCCACCAGAAGGTTAACTATAATGACTAGTGCCGCAACAACAGCAATGCTCGCCTGGATAAGCGGTAGGTCACTTCGTGATAGTGAATCAATGATAAGTAAACCTACACCAGGCCAAGCGAAAATTTTCTCAACCAAAATTGCCCCAGTCAATAAAGCCGATGTTTCATCACCAATCATTGTTACAATAGGAATGGCTGCATTTTTTAAAGCATGATGATAAACTATCCGGTGATTTTGGACACCTTTTGCCTGGGCAGTAATAATATAAGGTTTGGCAAGTTCATCCATCATTGTACTGCGTGTTACTTGTGCGATGCGCCCAATCGGTCGTGCTGCAAGGGTCAGTGCTGGCAAGATAACATGCTGAAAACCACCATAGCCTCCAGTAGGAAGCCAACCTAATTGCACAGAAAAAAGTACAATTAACATTAAACCCAACCAAAACTGTACAACTGACACTCCAGCAAGGGATAAGGCAGTGACGATCCGATCTGCAATAGATCGGGGATGAGCCGCAGCAGTCACGCCCATGAATATGCCAAGTGGAACGGCAACTACTAAAGCTGAACCCGCCAAAAAGAATGTGGCAGGTAGCCTTTCTAGCACAATATTGATAACGGGTTGCCCAAGTTCTTTCAAATCAATTGCTGGAATAACAGAAAAGCCAAATCGATAGCTTACTCCAAGATCACCAGTCAGTAATCTGCCAATATAATGTAAGTACTGTTGCCAAAGGGGATCATTTAACCCAGCAACTACTCGCAATTTTTCAAGTGCTGCAGGAGTGGCACCAGGACCAAGCATGTTGAGAGCAGGGTCACCTATCATACGTCCAGCAAAGAAAACAAAGCTAATAGTGACAAGAAGAAGAAGAATAGAGTTAAGTATGCGTCTCAGTGTATAAGGCATATACTTTTTGACCTCTTTTATCCCAGTGCTGGCCGCTTACCGGCAAACCAGCACCCGAAAAGTTATCGTTTATTATTGAGCGGCTCCAAGATAAACGGCTTGGAACCTATGATCACTACCAAAAGTAAAGTCGATGCCATCTTCAACAAGATAGCCACGATCCAATAATGCCAGCGGCACAATCAAATGTCTATCATGAACTGTTTGTACTAGTTTGCGAAGTTTCGCTGAACGATCTTCACCAGTACTTTTTAGAGCATTTGCTAATTCAGCATCAAATGCCTCGTTGCAATAGACAGAAGACCGCGACGATCCAGTTGGATCATCTATGCTAGGACAAGCATAATTTGACTGCAGTAGAAGGCCGTAATCATTTGATGGATTGCCCTTCACATGGACTTGCATCATTTGGCGACCCGGTTCATTTGCGTAACCAGCTATCCTTACCCGAGGGTTAAACTCTTGCGGTGTCTGAACCTTTATCTCAGTTTTTATCCCTACAGAATTTAGCATCGCACCAATAGCTTCCACCGTTGGCCTTATTCTAGGCGTAGAACTACGACCAACAACTTCAATCTTAATACCATCTACATCTACACCATCTGCTTTGGCTTTGGCTATCAACGCAATAGCACCCTCCGGATCATAATCATAAGCAGTAACATCTGGATTATATCCTACAGTTCCTTTCGGCCCAAGCTGACCTGGAGGTACTGAAGCTAACCCAACTAAATCAACAAGCCCCGCAATATCAATAGCCTTAAAAATAGCTTCACGGATACGTGGATCTTTTAGGCGTTCATCGGCATGAAGCGAATGATCAAGTCGCCCATAAAGATACGTAGTAGATGGTCCGGTAATACAAGAGTAGCCATCTGTTTTTTTAGCACGGTCACATTCATCCGAAGATGGAAACATCGCAATCTGCGCTTCGCCACTTTGCACCATGGCCACTCGTGCGGAGTCTTCTGATCTAAATACAAATTTTAAAGATGTCCAATCTGGTTTGATTGTTCCATAGGCGTCATCAGAGCTCAAACCCCACCAATCTGCATTATAATTAGCTGTCCAATATTGTCCAATCTGCCACTCACCAAATGTATATGGACCTGTTCCAACAGGTTTAGAAAAATGTTCTGCTGGATTATCTGCTATTTGTTTAGATGAAGAAATACCATTTAACGATAACCGAAACTCCAAAAGTGGATCAGGTTCACTTGAGCTAACTTCAACCACACTACTATCAATAACTCTTGCAGTAATCTCACCTGAACCAGCAAATTCTTGAATAGTAAATGCATTTTTAAGACTCCAAACCCAGTTGATCGAGTTAGCAACCGCGGCAGCATCCATGCGCGATCCATCATGGAACACAACACCCTCACGTATTGTTACACGAACCGTACGGCTATCAACACGTTTCCATGAAGTAGCAAGGACACCTTGCAAATTACCACTAACCGGATCTTGAGCTATCAAAGTCTCAACAACATTGCGAAGGCCTGGGGCATTTACCTCTTTGTAGGCGCCCTGCGCAGCTAAATCTTGCGGCTCTTGTGCAACCGCCACTACAAGCTCACCCTTCATTGGAGCCGCAAACATTACTTGTGTGGACAACACCAACGCCATAGCGACGGATGCAGCATAGCGGAAAATAGTTTGATTACGTGTCATATATCCAGTCATAGTTTCCTCCCCGGGATGTCTATATCAATTTTGTACTATCATAATAATATTAAGCAAGCGCTTTCATAAAGTCAATGGTTTCAAATATCTCACTATTTACGTCATAATATATATTAAAATATGGATATAATTAATATTAATAAGTATTTTCTTCTTGCTTTAACTTATAGCTTCTGTAAAAAAGAAAGCGCTACCATTATTAAGTTTTAGAGAAAGTATGATGACAAAATCAAACATTAAAGGCGGGTTGGTGTTGGCATTAGTTGGTGAATCTGGCGCTGGCAAAACTACAACCACAGCTATAATTGAAGAAATGGGATTTGCCCCACTTGCGCTTGGAAAATACCTGCGCGAGACGGCTATTGCCGAATACCAAACGCCCGAGCGAGTACAAGTACAAAACCTTGCCCGTAAGATGCAGGCCATTCATGGCGACGATTACTATGCTCGCATTGCCCTATCTGATCCATCATTTCTGCAAACTCGCAATGTGATTATTGACGGTTTACGCAACACAGCTGAATTAAAATATACAACCCAAGCTGTAGCAGACACAGGCCGTAAGCTTTTTTTAGTTGCGCTCATGGCTCCAGATGAAGCACGCTTTTTACGTGTTGTAGGCCGTGGTCGCGCTGGAGATCCCCTAACGCGTGAACGCTTCATAGAAGACGATGCGCGCGCATCAGGCAGTATCGAAGATGGATTTCAACAAAATGGTATTTTGATTGGTATGGCTCAACATACCATTCACAACACAGGGAATATGCAAACACTTCGCCACCGAATTGGAGAAGCTGTAGAAATTGCATACCTATCAATAAAAAAGAAAATCAACTAATGACAGACCTTTCTAAGCGTTTACATATAGGCAGAAAAATAGCAGAAAATGGTGCAAAACTTGCTGCTGAGTACTTTACACGTCGCGATACATTAGTGAATGACAGTAAACTTGCACCACTTGATCTTGTAACAGAGGCTGATAGGGCTGTTGAAAATTTGCTCAAATCAGAACTGGCTAAAGCATTCCCAAAAGACGGATTTTGGGGCGAAGAGACTGGTGGTGATCTAAACCGGTCTCTCTGGGTTGCAGACCCAATTGATGGCACCTCTAATTTTGTAGCAGGCTTACCTCTTTGGGGCACATCACTTGCTTATGTAGAGGATGGTGAAGCCAAACTTGGATTTTTAATATTTCCAACACTTGGCACAACCTATGAGGCAACTAAAGGTGGTGGGGCATTTAGGGATGGCAAACAGATCTACACATCCAATGATGATAGAATGGATTGTGCGCGCATAATTTTTGGTAGATCACCAGCACTAGATCCAACCAATCCTTTGAGATTTGCCAGTGGCGTATTAGCTGAAGGAGCCGTAATTTATGCATTTAATTGTTGCATTTTTAATCTTTCTCGCGTCGCTGAAGGGGCGTGTCATGCCTACTATGAAGAACACGTTCATCCATGGGATTATGCAGCCGCCGGGCTTTTGGCCCGCGAAGCCGGTGCAAATATAATAATGGATATGTCCCCAAACGCATATATATCTGGTGGATCTTTACTTGCGTCAGCACCTGCTCTTTGGGATGCAGTTAGAAAACATGCAGCAATGTAAACAATTAAAATTGTGCAGCAGCCTTTTAGAAGCATTAATTTATCTTAAACTAAAACGAGAAGTCTTAGGCACAATTTTATAACTCTGAAACACTAAAACTTTTTTGTAAATATGCCACGTTGCATGGCCAAATACTGGTAGTACTAATATCAATCCTACAAGAACAAAAATTGCCCCCCAAAACAAGCCAAAACAAATAATTCCTCCCCACAAGATTAAGGGGACAGGGTTAACTATGACCGCTTGCAAAGAGGCTTTGATTCCAGAAAGTGCGCTCACCTCATGTTCGAGCATTAGTGGAAATGCCACAACAGTTGTAGAAAGTGCTAATAGTGCAAAACAAAAACCTAATCCATTACCCACCACGATAAGCATCCAACCCCGCGGAGTTGAAATAACATCCATAAAAAACCCAACAATAGAGACTGGATATTCATTACCATACAAAAAAGTATACAAAGTATTAGCGGTGACCATCCAAGTACAAAAGAGGCCAGCAAGCATAATACCAAGAATTAAAATTTCTAAAATTGCAGGTGATTTTATCGTCTTAAAAACCTCGGTCCAGGAAGGATCAAGGCCTTCTTCCAGTCTTCGGCTTACTTCATAGAGAAATAGAGCAATAAAAGGACCAAGCAGTGCGAAGCCAGTCAACATTGGAAACAGTAACTGTATCCAATTTTCGCCAGCCATAAATAAATACAAAACAAAGCCCATAAAGGGATAAAGTATAATAGCAAAAAAATAATGAGATGGTTGGTGTAGAAAATCTTGCCAGCCGAGATGCAGCGAAGCCCAAATATCTTTTGCAGATATTTTATTTACACCAATTTCAATTTTTCTATTATATCCAGTCGTAACTAAACAGTATTGAGACATTACCAAACCTCCAATTAAACTAGCCAAAAGATACAAGTCTCTTGGTTTTGGAACCGTTTTCCCCAATATTTTTATTCAACTTCTTTCACCCGGATGGGGTTAAACGAGCGATGAAATTATGCTATCTATTAATAGTGCTCCAAAAATCCAAAACAAATACCTTATCGAATATACAAAGAGCTTTTTTTCATTTCCAAAAGAAGGGTCATTCGGATTGACCGTCAAAACCTTCCAAGTATGCCAGATAAATATTGAACCAATTATTGCAGCAAAAATCCCATAAAAAAAACTTGCTGAACCTATCATCCAAGGCATCATCCCAACAGGTCCCAAAGCTAACGAATAAACAAAAACTTGCCGTTGTGTTGACTGCCGTCCTGCAACAATAGGCATCATTGGAATGTTGGCATTTTCATATTCACGGAATTTATACAAAGCCAGGGCCCAGAAATGTGGTGGTGTCCACAGAAATATAATCATAAATAATATTAACCCCTCAATTGTAACAGAGCCCGTTACCGCCGCACATCCAATCAGAGGCGGAAGTGCACCAGCGGCACCACCAATTACAATGTTATGAGGCGTTAGGAATTTGAGCCACATGGTATAAATTACCGAATAAAATAAAATTGTGATCATCAATAAGAGTGCTGCAAATAAATTTGTTGTGATTGCAAGCAACACAATAGATAGGGCAGCACTTATTAATCCAAATAAAAGCGCTTCTCGCGAGGATAGGCGACCAGACGGTATTGGTCTGTTTGCTGTGCGTGACATCATTGCGTCAATGTCGGCATCATACCACATATTTAATGCGCCAGCTGCGCCTGCTCCAACGGCGATCGCAATAATGGCAAATATAGCCATAGTAATATTTATACTCCCAGGTGCAGTCATCATACCAACAACTGCAGTAAAAATGGCTAACGACATAACACGAGGCTTTGCTAGAGCCAAAAAATCTGGCACCCTACTGAAATAATTACTTCTAATATAATCCATTAAGCCTCCTATTCACATTGTCATTTTAAATTATCACTTGGCCTCATACGAAAATATTGCAAAATTTTTATAGCTTTTGGCTAGAACTAAAAAACAAATTTATTTCTGAAATGTAGACGTTAAAATAATAATTGATTGCTTAATTAACTGAACATATTTACTATAATTTATTAAAAAGTCCCCTAAACCTGTCTTTTGCCTTGCCCCGATGTTTAATTTTAGAAGCTTTTTTCATAACACCTTCTGAGACTTCACCAACTTGGATCAAGGCGATCATCCCCATTTGATAATGAGGCTTACATTTAACCCCATACAACCCCTCAATATCTAATTTAACTATCAGCTCTTTATTCATTTTACTTTTGAACTTTTCAGCACCTATGGGGATCATGCCTTTTATAGTTTCAGCGTTGTGCCCTTTTGAAGTTGGAATAAATTTTATGCAGTCTCCTGGGTCTGCCAGAACGAATGATGGTTCAAAAACCATTTTCATCTTGGGATCTGTTTTGCTTTTATTTAACATCTTAATTTCGTGGACTTTGCCGTCTTGGCAATCAGCTGCATATGCTGCCGAATTTGAGTTACAATATATTGCCACTAACACGATGGCCAAGCACCTTGAGAACATTGTTTTACCTCACTTTTTAACTGATCAGGTTACTTTTTCTAAAACTGATAACTGTTTATATCAGGCCAGATTGAAGTCGGGATTGAACAGTGGATTATCGAATTTTATCCCCCATCGAAAAAATTAAACCGTGTAAATACAGTATAGTTGGATTCAACAGCCATAATCGCTACAAAAACAAAAACTGCTATTGGAGGCAGAAGAACAGCATAAGTTAAGGAAAGCCTTTCCCATTTAATATGCATAAAGAATGCAAGGATAAGACCTGCTTTTACGATCATGAAGAACAGGATCAAAGTCCAGCGCAAGTAGCCCTGGAATGACATGAAGTCGACCATATACGAGCAGGCGCTTAAAATAAACAACCAGACCCAGACAATAAAATAAACTTTTAAAGGATGCGCTTGATGGCCATCAGCAGGCATTTCTCTAGCGTTATCTTGACCCTTATGACTTTTATTAAATCCAATCATGTTAAATCCTTACCAAAGATAGAAAAATGCAAAAATGAAAACCCATACCAAATCAACAAAGTGCCAATATAATCCCATAATTTCCACACACTCATAATCACCTTTACGACTAGTGAAAAAACCTAACTTTTGAGTGTCATAATCACCTCGCCAAACTTTTTGTGCCATGACAAGAAGAAAAATTACTCCAATGGAGACATGGGTTCCATGAAACCCTGTTATCATAAAAAATATTCCACCAAACTGCGGCGCACCCATTGGATTACTCCAAGGCCTTACACCTTCAGAAATTAATTTGGACCATTCAAAAACCTGCATACCTACAAATGTTGCTCCCAAAAGTGCTGTCACGAGTAACATTATAGCCGTTAGCTTTCGATCTTTTCGATAACCATAATTTACAGCCAATACCATTGTGCCACTGCTTGATATCAAGACAAATGTCATAATTGCAATAAGTAGGAGAGGGAAATTCGTATGCCCTATGTGCAGTGAAAAAACTTCGCTGGCATTTGGCCAACCTACTTTTGTGGACATCCGTGAAGTCATATAAGATAAAAGAAAAATGCTAAAAATAAACGTATCACTAAGCAAAAATATCCACATCATTGCTTTACGCCAACTTACATTTTTGAATGCACGCTGATCTGATGACCAGTCCTCAACTAGGCCAGGCAAACCCTTAGCCCTATTCACAGAATTAGCTACTTTTACTTGCCCTGTATTGGTCATGAAATTACCCTTTTGCAAAGTTCAATAAAAGGATCGTAAGTCCAGCCCAGCATTACAAATATCATTGCGCACCAAATAAAAAATAAGAAATGCCAATATAGGGCACATAAATCTATTTTATTAACAATTTTATGTAATTGTATGTTGCTCCGAGAAAGAGCAGTTGTATGAAAAAGAACAGCTAAACCACCAATAATATGCAGACCATGTAGGCCAGTGAGCACATAAAAAAAACTACTTGAAGGGTTGCCGGAAAGGAAAAACCCTTTTCCAGCTAGTTCGAGCCATGTAATTAATTGCCCAATAAGAAAAGCTACAGTTAATACACATGCATTTGTTAGCAGATACCTTACAGAATTATTGTTTTTTTCGTTATGTCGAATATTAACTGGCTTGGGCGCCCCAATTTCCAGCATCTTTACTTGTAAGGCTTCACGACGGGCAGCAACCAGAGCAAATTGCAGATAAAAGCTTGCCGCCAATAAAAGAATGCCGTTGACCCAAATCATATTAGGTAGAGGAATTGAGCGCCAGTCTTCAATTTCTTGGCGCATGAAATGGCTACTAAATAATAATGTGAAAAGCATTCCAACGACTGCTAGAATAACTAAGAGACCTACCTTGGCTTTTGGTAAAGAAACTCGATGGGAACCATGATCCAAACTATCCAATCCGTTTTCAAGCCAAGGTTTTGCCCCCAATCGTTGATGTGACAACCACCATATAGAGGTCGAGAGAACAACTGCCAGAAATATTAGGACAACAGTCATTATGTCGAGCTTTCGCTATCAAGGGGACCAGGATCATTCTGGGCCAAGAAATCTTCTGAGGCGCCGGGAACACTATAATCATAGGGCCAACGATAAACGAGTGGAAGTTCTGGGCCAAAATTACCATGGGCAGGAGGAGTATGAGGCGTTTGCCATTCAAGTGTGGTTGCTCGCCATGGATTTGGTCCTGAGGGACGCCCCTTTCGAAGACTCCAAAAGAGATTGTATAAAAACAGAATCTGGGCAATGCCTACGATAAAAGCTGCCAAACTAATGAAAGAGTTCAAGGTTGCAACAGAATCTGGAATAAAAGCGGCATCTCCCAGTTCGGGGTAGCGTCTTGGTACCCCGACTAATCCGATATAGTGCATGGGAAAAAATATTAAATATGACCCTACAAAAGTAACCCAAAAATGGATTTTACCAAGACGTTCATCCAACATACGTCCTGAAATTTTTGGGTACCAATGATAAATAGCTCCAAAAACAACAAGAATTGGAGCTACTCCCATAACCATGTGAAAATGTGCAACAACAAACATTGTATCTGACAGTGGGATATCCACTATGACGTTTCCAAGAAATAACCCCGTAAGGCCACCATTTAAAAAGGTAACAATAAATCCCAGCGAAAAAAGCATGGGAGTGTTCAGGTGAATATTCCCATTCCAGAGCGTCAGTATCCAATTATAAACTTTTAGTGCAGTCGGGACAGCAATTATTAACGTCGTTGTAGCAAAGAAAAATCCAAAGTATGGGTGCATTCCACTGACGTACATATGGTGTGCCCAAACGATGAAACTAAGGGCTCCAATCCCAACAATTGCCCATACCATCATCCGATACCCAAAGATATTCTTTCGAGCGTGCGTCGAAATTAAATCAGACACAATTCCAAACGCGGGCAGTGCCACGATATAAACCTCTGGATGTCCAAAGAACCAGAAAAGATGTTGAAAAAGAATAGGGCTCCCACCGCCATAGCTAAGCTGGTCACCAAACTCGACCAAAGACGGCATGAAAAAACTGGTTTCTAACAGCCGGTCAAACAACATCATAACAGTTGCTACTAGCAGCGCTGGAAATGCAAGAAGCGCCAATACTGTAGCGGTAAATATTCCCCATACTGTTAGGGGAAGCCGCATCATTGTCATCCCCCGAGTTCGTCCTTGCAACACTGTGACCACATAATTTAGCCCACCCATTGTAAAGCCCACGATAAAAAGGGCCAGCGACACAAGCATAAGGATTATCCCAAGCCCCTTACCCCCCGGGGTTCCAGAAAGGATCGCCTGAGGGGGGTATAGTGTCCACCCCGCTCCAGTTGGTCCACCAGGAACAAAGAAACTTCCAACAAGGACCAATACTGCCAAAAAATAGATCCAAAAGCTAAGCATATTTACATAGGGAAACGACATATCACGAGCACCGATCATAAGTGGGATCAGATAGTTACCAAACCCTCCAAGGAACAAGGCTGTGAGTAAATAAACCACCATAATCATTCCGTGCATCGTAACAAATTGATAATAGGTTTCAGGTGTAATAAAGTCGAACATTTCTGGAAATCCAAGCTGCAGTCGTATCAGCGAAGACAACACAAGAGCCACTAAACCAATTGCAATCGCAACCCCAGAATATTGAATAGCTATTACTTTAGCATCCTGAGAAAAAACATATTTAGTCCAGAAACTTTTTGCATGATAAAGCTCCACTTCGTCCACTTCGGCAGGTGGGACACTAGGGGGCGAGGTATTTTTGGTCTCAACCATAATTAGGGATCCTCCACCAATTTAGTAAACTCTATTCCTGTATTTGTAGTCATTTCAGCAAACGTCGTCTGTTCGCTGATCCACAGATCATAGTCATCGTCTGTATCGATCAAAACAGTACCGCCCATATACCCATGGCCAACACCACAAAGTTCCGCGCACAACACATCATAGGTTCCTATCCGAGTAGGCTCCATCCAGAAGTAGGTAATCATTCCTGGAACCATATCCATTTTGGCACGAAATTCTGGCACATAAAAATTGTGTAATACATCCACTGACCTCAGAAGCATCTTTACTGGCCGCCCAACGGCTAAGTGCAAGTCATAGCCATCAATAATAATATCATCCTGACCATATGGATCCTTGGGATTAATTCCCAATATATTGTCTTCACTGATCAGCCTGTTATCAGCAGTACCCAACTTTCCATCAGCACCAGGCAACCGAAAGCTCCAAGACCATTGCTGCCCCACAACCTCAACTTCTGTAGCTTCCTCTGGGACATTTACAAACTGAAACCAAACGAAAAGCCCAGGGGCTAGCAAAGCTACAACACCCAAGCTTGTTAAGATAGTTAGCCAAATTTCAAGTTTAGTATTTTCAGGTTCGTAGGCTGCAACCCTACCCTCACGATATTGAAATTTATATACGCAGTATGCGACAAACAGTAAAATCACTACATAAACAATTCCAGTAATCCAGAAGGTGAATGATATCATGTCATCCATAAACCCCCAGTTTGTCGCAATGGGGGTCCACCACCAAGGACTGAGCAAGTGAAATACTACTGATCCAATAACTATAATAACGATTGCAAGAGCCACGCCCATACTTATTCCCTTTTGCCTAGCCGTAATCGGCTGCCGGTGAAAACTGGAGTCTGTACTTGGTCTTAATTTAGTTTTAATTTAGCTTTAATTATCAATTAATATTTAATTATTAACTAATGTTTAATTATTTACTTTAAACATTCATATTTGCTTATATGATTGTCGTCATAATACCTAACTTATGTCGATAGGGCGTTTTGTCACACCCAATATGCTAATCTATTTCCATCCAGCACTGCAAAATCATCGCTCAAATACAGATACAAAAGAAGCAAACTTTGACAAATAAGACCTTAATGAGTATCTTAACAATATATTTATAAATAAAAAATTTAACTTATTTTTACTTAACTAGTAATATTAGTTTGCTCCATTAACACCCCAAGGGGATATTTAGTGCTGAAGCCAATTTTAACATATGCTGCGCCTACTTTAATAATTGCTGGCATTTGGCTAGTGAGCTTTGAATTTTGGCCTGAAGAAATAGATAAGTTTTCAAAATGTCGAACCAGTCCCATTACAGGAGTTGCCGGATCCATTGGAGGTCCGTTCACTCTTATTAATCAGAAAGGTATAATGGTAACAGATGCAGACGTTATAACAGAACCATCACTGATTTACTTTGGTTATACATTTTGTCCAGATGTTTGCCCTCTAGACGCAGTGCGCAATAGTGACGTTGTTGATATTCTTGCCCAAATTGGGAAGTCAGTGACACCTATTTTTATCTCAATAGACCCACAAAGAGACACGCATGAGGTCATGTCTGAATATTCCAACTGGCTTCACCCTAAAATGATAGCTCTGACAGGATCACAAGAGCAGGTGAAGGCCGCTAGCAAAGCATATGGAACTTACTACAAATTGCACTCAGATGAAGATAAAGAATTTTATCTTATTGATCATTCAACTATGAGCTACCTCGTTTTTCCAGAGCATGGGTTTGTAGAGTTTTTCAGGCGGGACCAGAGTGCTGAAAAAGTTGCTGAAAAAGTTGCTTGCTTCATAAAAAATTCTTAGTAAAAGTTATCATTAAAAACCTTAATTCAAATATAGCAACCTGAAGTTAGGGGTATATTATTAAATGCATAACACTATTTTTAGGTCTAAAATTTAAAAGCCCATCCGCTTAATCAAACATAATTAACAAGTCAGAAATTCAATTTGAAAATATATTAAGATCAAAGGATTTATAATGATGTCACAACAAACTTACGATCCATCACAACCCGATGGTTATAATGATACAATAAAGAAACCAATATCTGAAGATGGTATCGCAGAAGCCGGAAAACGTTATATAATTCCAGCCAGACAAGGGCGAGCCGTTCGTTTGAAGCAAGAGCAAATTATTGCTATATATAACCCAAAGGGTAATCAGGTTTGCGATTTTTTTGCTATTATTGACGGTTCAGAATCTGAATTTCTTTCTATGGAACATAGCCGCACTGCTTTGGGGCGCGTCTATGTAAAAGAAGGAGATATATTGGTAACCAATCTCCGCCGCCCCTTAATCGAAATAATTGAAGACAGGTCCCCAGGCGTACATGATATATTAATGGCTTGCTGCGATCACGCCCGCTATCAGCAGCTTGGAGCAACTGAATATCATGACAACTGCGCAGATAATTTACGAATGAGCCTAAAAGCCATCAATGCTCCAGTTAAACATGTACCAAGCCCGTTCAATATCTGGATGAATATTCCAGTTACTCAAGAAAGCGGTGAAATTAGCTGGGATCCTCCAGTTTCAAGTGCCGGTGATTACATTAGATTAAAAGCGCACAAAGATTGCATAGTAATAATGGCCGCCTGCCCGCAAGATATGACCTCGGTAAATGGCGTTGGCGTACAACCATGCGAACTAGAATTTGAATTAGAAACTTTGTGATTCTTCTTGATAAAACTAAATATATAATAGTTAGAATAAGTACTATAAATAGAACTTTGATTTTATAGAATGTATATCCGTAAAAATTATGTCAGCATTAATTTTTTTGCTTCTTCTGTGTAGCCCATTCTGTGCAGTTCTGCTGCAGTGCGTGCTTTACTCAATGAAATAAAAAATGAGTTAATACCATTAAAGACACCTGATAAAGGTATTAAAGTGTAATTCATAATTGCTGTTGTCATTATTCTGATCCTTTTTTTTATTATTTGAATATGATTTTATTTTGGTCAGAACAATAAACATATTTGCAATCCCGCTATGCATAATCTGCAAACAAATTCACACGTTTTACTTTTAAATTTGAGTTACCTAATCAGGGACTACCTGTTGCTTTGAAATTTTGGTTACTCTATTGTTCTTCAATAGTTTTGTCTGACAAAATAAACTACAGACATGTCCTATACGCGTTTCAACATTACCCAAAGTAATGGGCATGGATACAATGCTATAAATGTGTCCATAGGCCCGCAATGTTCTGTGTTTATTTGTAGGTATTGTTGTTTAAAACCAATTCCATGGATCAACCACTAGTACAGGCAACCCAATCATAATAAATACGATTATAAATATGCTTAATGCAAATCCCTCAAAGTTCTTTTCAGTATTATTACTCATGTTATTCCCAACTCTTTAAAATAAATTAGAAATACTAATATCCCATACAATTATCATGTCATTGTGACACTACAGCACACTTGAATATAAAATACCGAAGTATGTGGATTTAAATAAATTAATGATCAACTGATCAAATATTATAAATTAATAATTCAGATATATTAATAATGTTAAGTAGTGTTTCTATTAGTAACGATGGCTAATCCAATGAAATAGAACTTGAAAACATACAAGAATCTATTGAAAATATTAGCTGGAAGCCAGAACTCTAAGGCACATTGGTTTGTGTTGGACATGGTGTCGTGCTGAACTAACATTAAACATAATTTATAGTAGATTTAAGCCCACGATTAGATCATGATTGTGCATGGCTGCGCAGACGCCAAACAAGCGGAATTAGCAGCGCAATTAACACACCACTAATAAGGAACGGTGCACCAGGAAGATAAATGCCATCTTCATCCACAAAAACTTCGAACACGCCAGTCATTATCAGCGGCGCAAGGAAGGCTGCAATGGAGGCCAGTGACGCAATTACGCCCTGTACAAGGCCCTGTTTGTCTTCATCCACTTTGTTCGCTGCCATGGCAGTTATCATTGGTGGTGACAGATCAGACAAGGCAGCGAAAATTAGCACAAGGGTCAAGCCTGTAACAGTTGAAATTAAACCAAAGCCAATGAACCCAATTAAGGCGGATAAAATACCAATTTGTAATGTGCGAAATTCTCCCACACGATTAATGAAAACAGGCATCAGCCCACCTTGGACGCCAGCCAAAAGAATGCCATAGCCTGCCAATGAAATGCCTATTGTGAAGGACGACCAATCAAACAATTCACGTGTAAAAAAAGCCCACAAGACGGGGTAGACCATATTGGCAAATTCAAACACAAATAGACAGATCAATGGGATAGCGAGGCCGGGTGTTTTGAACGCACCAATAATAGCAGTGAACGGATTAATGTCGCTAAACCAGAAAGGGCGGCGTTTTCTAGGTTCAAGGCTTTCGGGTAAAACAAACAATCCAAATAATACGTTAGCCGCCGACAGGACAGCAGCAATCCAAAAGGGAGCCGTGATATGCAATTCAGCGGCGATGCCCCCAATGGCTGGGCCAAGTACAAAGCCAATACCAAAGGCTGCGCCGACCATCCCAAACCGCGCCGCGCGCTTTTCAGGGCTGGAAATATCGGCAATGTAGGCGGTTGCCGTGGTGTATGTCGCGCCTGCAATACCCGCAAAGATGCGGCCAATCAGCAGAACCCAAAATTCAGTTGCCAACGCCATGACAACGTAATCAACAGCAAGAATAAACAACGCCATTAGTAAGACAGGCTTGCGCCCGTAAGCATCTGACAAGCTTCCAATAATGGGTGCAAAAATGAATAGAGCACCCGCATAGGATGCCATTAGAACACCGCCCCAAAGGGCACCTTCCCCAGTACTACTAGCGCCTACGCGGTTCATCAAGTCCGGCATAATAGGGAATACCAGACCAATGCCGATGGCATCAATCATAAGGGTGATGAGGATGAAGGCATAGGCACGATTTTGCATCCCGTTATATGGCGCACTCAAGTAGCTTCTTGCAAGTACGAAAAAGGTAATGAAACGTTAATTCTTGAGGCGAGTTTTGTAGGATCCCAAAAGTATATCTGACAAAACTAAATTCCATTAGATTTTGGATTTGCATTTACTTAAATATTTCTTGATTATTTTACTCGGGTATTGACTCAACCGTAGAGATTACATTAAAAAGTTATTGTTGACTGTTTTACTCAAGAATAGATATTAAATATTATGCTCCAAAAGGTAACATTAAATGAGTTTTCTTGAAAAATTTAAATGCCAAAGACCTCCCAGTCAATTAAAGAAACTTCCTCAATTGAATATGATTATTAGAACACCACTAAATTTATATTCTGACTTCGTCTTAAAAACATCTAATTATTAAAAGAGAGAACATAGAGACATGAAAAATATTATACTAAGTACATCGATATTTTTATTATCATCTAGCATAGCATTTGCTGATAAAAGTGCTGTTATTGAAAATTACGCAAATATAGCATTAGCTAAATTTGAAGACAGCGTAATTACTGCAAAAAAACTACAAACTTCAGTAAATAATCTAATAGCTTCGCCATCTGCTGAAACGCTTAATGCAGCAAAGTCTGCTTGGCTTCTATCTCGCAATCCATATCAACAAACAGAAGTTTACCGATTTGGTAATGCAATCGTTGATGACTGGGAAGGTAAAGTAAACGCATGGCCATTAGATGAAGGTCTTATAGATTACGTAAGCGCTACTTACGGAGGTGCCACAGATGAAAACGAATATGCAGTTCTAAATATTATAGCTAATCCAAAATTAATATTATCTGGCATGTCGATCGATGCTACTAACATAACACGTGAATTACTTTCAGAAACCCTTCATGAAGCTGACGAAGTGGAAAGTAATGTTGCAACTGGATACCACGCGGTAGAATTTCTACTTTGGGGCCAAGATCTAAATGGCCATGGGACGGGTGCTGGAAACCGCCCTTGGACTGACTTTGGAAAAGAAAATGATTGCACAAACCAGAATTGTGACCGCCGAAGTTCATATCTCAAGACTGCAACAGACTTATTAGTATCTGATCTCGAATGGATGCATGCACAATGGCAAACAGGCGGAGATGCTCGCTTGGAATTAACTAAAGACGTTAATAATGGATTAATTGCAATGCTTACTGGAATGGGTTCATTATCATATGGCGAACAAGCCGGAGAGCGTATGAAATTAGGACTTATGTTAAATGATCCTGAAGAAGAGCATGATTGTTTTTCTGATAATACACACAATAGTCATTATTATGATGGCTTAGGAATTCAGAACGTATATTTAGGTACATATAAACGAATTGACGGAAGTATTGTATCTGGCGCGTCTCTATCTAGTCTCGTTGCAGCTCTAGATGTAGATGCAGATATTGCTTTAAAATCGGATCTTACTTCAACAATGGTTGAACTCGGCAAATTAAAAGAAGCTGCTGATAATGGCTTTGCATATGATCAAATGTTAGAAAAAGGTAACAAAAAAGGCGAAGCTCTAATATTGAATGCTGTAAATGGGCTAGTTACTCAAACAAGATCAATAGAACGTGCAACTATAGTATTGGGATTACAAAGGATTTCCTTTGAGGGTTCCGACAGCTTAGACGATCCTAACGCGGTATTTAATTAATGTTTAATTAATGTTTAATTATAAAAACAATGGCGCATATTTATATGCGTCATTGTTTATTATACAGGGTCTTTAATGGGTTTTTTTATAACTTTTTTTATTACGTTTTTTTATAGTATTAGTGCTGTTTCTGATACCCTACCGGATCCAAGATCTGATATTATACCTCGTACAAAAGAAGAATTAATTCGTATTTCAAAAATAACATTACCAACAACTAATTTTTCACAAGCTGAAAAATTTGAAAATAATTCTGCTGGTGAAACAACCGCTCGTATTCTCAAAAATACAAATGCATTTTCCCAAAACTCTGCCAATTTATCATTTAAATCTGAATTAGATTTTAAATTAGGCAATGCATTATTTCGCAAACTTTGGGTCTCATCTCCCTCATCAACACTTGCCTCTGACGGACTAGGCCCAATTTTTAACGCACGCTCCTGCCAGCGGTGCCACCTAAAAGATGGCCGTGGGCATCCACCTAAGAATGGATCTGATAGTACTGTTTCTTTTGTCATTCAACTTGTCCGCCCTGAGTTTAACTCAAAGTGGAAAGATGAAATAGAGGGATATCTTGGGGGACTTCCTGACCCAACATATGGCAATCAACTTCAAGAGTTTACTACAGCCGGTATTCGTGCGGAAGGTAGTTTTGAAATAGAGCATATAAATACTGAAGTCTATTTAGCCGATGGTACTATAGTAAAACTTCAAGAACCCATCTATAAAGTTAAAAACTTGGGCTACGGAAAACTACATTCTGAGACTATTATTGCACCAAGAATAGCACCCCAAATGATCGGATTAGGCCTTTTAGAAGCAATTCCAAATGCTGATATAATAAAACTTTCTGACCCTAATGATAGGAATAGGGATGGTATCTCTGGGCGTGCAAACTATGTTTACTCTCGAGATCTAAATGAAATAACTTTAGGGCGGTTTGGACTAAAAGCCACATCAGCAACACTAAAGGATCAATCCGCAGTTGCTTTTTTTAATGATATTGGAATATCTTCTTCGCTATATCCTGAAGGTTATGGTGACTGTACAAATCAACAATCTTTATGTCAGAATGCACCAAATGGGAATACTCAGGTTCATAATGATGTTGAAATATCTGATCAAGCACTTGATTTAACTGTTTTTTATACACAAAATCTTGCAGTTCCCAAACGTCGCAACAGTGATGATCCAGATGTATTATGGGGCAAAAAAATCTTTTATAAATCTGGGTGCATAAGCTGTCATAATCCAAAGTTTGTAACTAATAGATTAAAAGAAAAAACAGCTCAAAGTTTTCAATTAATATGGCCTTATACCGATATGCTACTTCATGATATGGGAGATCGGTTAGCTGATAATGCTACGGCCGGACGCGCTTCGGGTAATGAATGGCGGACACCTCCACTATGGGGAATTGGATTAACAAATCAAGTAAGTGGTCATACACAATTTTTGCATGATGGTCGTGCTAGGAATTTATTAGAAGCTATTTTATGGCACGGAGGAGAAGCAGAATCTTCCCGAAATAAAGTTGTGGAATTAAATAAGAAAGATCGCGACTCATTAATCTTATTCTTAGAGAGCCTGTAATGCGTATTTTAATAATACTTTTCTTACTCAATGGAACCCTTGCAACTGCAAACATTGATAATACCAATGAATTTACAAAAGCTCTTTACAGTAACTTATTTACCACTTCAAAATTATTACAGAGTAAAGCGCAAAAAGATTGCAGAGCGTCTGCACTTAAACATGAATTTAACGTAAATTTTGATGCTTGGATTGCGGCTAGTGTAATTCAATTTGGTCCTATTCAAAAACTTGGAGGTTCAGCTATATTTTCATTTTGGCCAGATAAAAAAGGGTTTACTTCAAAGAAAATAAAACAATTAATTAAGACACAAGATATTTCTATTTATGATAGTAAAAAATTCAAGGAAGTATCAGTAGCTGGAAAAGGGTTTATGGCTCTTGAACGCCTAATTTATGATGATAATCATAACAGTTATAAGAAAAATAGTTATAAATGTTATTTAGTTAAAGCTATTATTAATGACATTACCATTAATGCACAGGAACTTAATAATGATTGGCAAGGTACATTTGATAAAGAACTTTCTGCAGCGAAAGTTAACGCTGGAAAACAATTTTTAAATCAAAGTGAAGTAGCGGCTGCTTATTTGACATCAGTACTTTCTGGACTCGAATTTATTGTCAGATATCGAATTGGTAGGCCTTTAGGTAAGTTTGATAAAACTAGACCCAAGCGCGCCGAGGCTTGGCGTTCGTCACGAAGTTTACGCAATATACAAATTAGTTTACGTACATTATCTGAAATCTCAATAAAACTTTCAGATGAAAGTCTCTGGGATACAAAAGAAAAATTTGCTGCAGCAATACGGTTTTCCGAAACTCTAACAAACGAAAACTTCCAAAATATAGATGAAATATCTCTTCGCTTTCAATTGCAAACTTTATCAACATTAGTAAGTGTCACACATAAAGCTACATCAATAGAGCTAAGCCAATACCTTGGAGTTGTTTCAGGTTTTAATGCGCTAGATGGAGACTAGTATGGCATCACGCAGAAATTTTTTAACAGGCATCATAGCCTCGTCATCATTTCCTAGGCTCTCATGGGCTGATGCGGGTAACCCAAAATTTTTAGCAGCATCAAAACTTCCAAACGGTAAATATGTATTATGTGGAATAAACGCTTCAGGTGAGGATGTCTTTAAAATCCCACTTCCTGGACGGGGTCACGCAGCATCAGCACATCCAACATCACCTGAAGCTGTAGCTTTTGCAAGACGCCCTGGACGCTTTGCTTTAGTGATAAATTGTATGAATGGAAGTATAATAAAAAAACTTACACCTCCAAACAACATACATTTTTACGGGCATGGGTGCTATGTTGATGAAGGCAGAATACTAATTACCTCGGAAAATAGAATTGATACAGGAGAAGGATTACTGGGTCTATGGGATTCCCAATCTGGTTACAAACGAATTGGTGAAGTTTCTTCTGGCGGCATTGGCCCCCATGAAATCAAACAACTGCCAAATGGCAAAGGAATTATGGTTGCAAATGGAGGCATACGTACGCATCCAGATCATGGACGTAAAAAACTAAATTTAGATACGATGCGATCTAACATTTCACATATTACCAGTAACTTTTCTTTAGATAATATATTTGAATTACCAAAAGATTTATATCAGAATTCCATTCGTCATTTAGATATATCAGACAGTGGTGAAGTAGCTTTTGGAACACAATGGCAAGGTGATCCAAGTGATCCAGTACCACTTGTTGGGCTGATAGATTTAAACCGTAAGATAGGTTTAATTAAACTATCCCTTGCGCAGCAATTAGAGCTCAAAGGCTACGTAGGTAGTATTGCTATAAGTCGAAACTCGCAGGCAATAAGTGTAACCTCTCCTAGAGGGGGAGTTGCACACATCTATGAAGACCAAGTACTTACTCAAAAAATTTGGCGGCCTGACATTTGTGGAACTGTATCTAATTCTAATAGTTTTGTGCTAACATGCGGATCAGGATTATTTATAAACCTTCAGTTAAATGGGCAAAACATAAAGATTAAGTCAAATAAAAGCTGGGATAATCATATTATTGCCCTTTGACCCAATTTTTTAGTGTTAAGTTTCGAAATTAAAGTCATCAAAAAATTCCATAATAGCTTGGATGACACCATACCCGATAGAACTTTTACGAACATGAATACCAGCCTTGCGTCTTGGCATTCCGTGCACAGTTGGACGAATGATTAGACCAGCGTCATTGATTTCTGGAGCAAGTTGTAACGGCGCTGACAATGCATATTTCCCTTGCCGTACCAGTTGGAGACCTGCATTAAATGAGGTCGTCCTGACATCAACTATAAATTGAGACAAAGACTTTGGGATAAAATATTCTTCGATTTTTTTTTCTGTTTCGTGATCAACAGTAAAAAAAACCCAATTATAATCTTTAAGCCAAGAAGGATCTACCCTGTCTTTACTAGCATTTGGATCATCTGCACGCAGCACGATACCGTGCTCAACGTTAGTAACGTATTTTACATATGTTGAATCATCCAGGTTTTCCGGAGTTATAATGCCCATATAGACGTCTATAACGCTCTCACTAAGCATTTTACTCGTTGCATTATCTATATTAGTTGAAAGTTCAAAACGAATGTTTGGAAATTTCAATTTAAGGCTGCCAATCAACTTTGCTGCATAGGTTAAGTGAAATAGCGTTCCTGCGCCAAATCGAACAACGGACATTCCCGCCGACCCAATGATTTTGACTTCTTCACGGCATTGTTGGTATTCATTTTCGATTCTTTTGGCACGGGCAAAGAATGCCTGCCCTGCTGCAGTTAATGTCATCCCACGCCGATGCCGTACAAACAATTTGGCACCAAAGTCGTATTCCAGATTAGCGATACGCTTAGTAACTGAAGATTGTGTTAGACCGATTTGTACAGAAGCTTCAGTGAGATTCAAATATCTTGCAACTGCTAAAAAAGCTTCCAGATTTCGATCCATTAAACATTCTTTTTTTTGATGACTGACTTCTAAAATTCGATTTTACAGAATGTCTATTACGAGTCAAGGTAAGATAATCTGAAGTCTTAATTTTTAATTGCTTAAGGAAAATACATGAAGACTGTTTTTGTTTTATTTGATTCACTGAATCGTCTGGCACTTGGAGCCTACGGTGGTACTACGATTTCAACACCTAACTTTGACAGGTTTTCAAAAAAAGCTGTTACCTTTGACAAACACTATGTCGGTAGCTTGCCATGTATGCCAGCACGGCGTGATATGCATACAGGCAGATTAAACTTTATGCATCGGCATTGGGGACCATTAGAACCATTTGATGAGTCTTTTGCGCGTATATTAAGCGATAACGGAATCTATTCACATCTCATCTCTGATCATCTCCATTATTTTGAAGAGGGTGGATGGGGTTATGCAAATGCTTTTGACAGCTTTGATTATATTAAAGGGCAGGAATATGACGCCTTAAAAGTGCTCGTGGCGCCCCCTATTGAACGCTACAAGGAAAAATTTGATGAGCGGCATTATTCTTTAGAAAAGCTTCCAAATGGTCCAACTCTTACTCGGGGCAACTCAGATAAAATGGCTTGGAAAAAATCACGAGCTGCAATTTCTCGCGATTTTCTTACCGAAGAGGCAGATTTTCCAACCGCGAAATGCTTTTCTGCCGCGTTTGAATTTCTTGATCTTAACAGCGAAGCTGATGACTGGTTCTTACAGTTAGAGTGCTTTGATCCACACGAGCCATTCGTCGCACCTGAGCGCTTTAAAAAAGCATATGAACAAGGCTATAATGGCAAAATATTAGACTGGCCAATGTATGAAAATACGTCCAACTCACCTGAAGAAACCGCAGAAATACGTGGCAACTACGCAGCATTAGTTGCGATGTGCGATGAGTATTTTGGCAAGTTATTGGATTATTTTGATGCTAATAACCTTTGGAAAGACACAACACTTGTTTTGACTACTGACCACGGCTTCTTGCTGTCTGAACACGAATGGTGGGGCAAAAATCGCATGCCGTACTATGAAGAAATCTCTCATATTCCATTAATGATATGGCATCCTGATCACGCAGACCAAGGCGACACGCGTCGTGAGAGCTTGACACAAACATCAGACCTTATGCCAACATTTCTTGATATTTATGGTTGCTCAATACCTCCCAGCGTTACTGGCACGTCACTGTTTCCTATATTAGGACAAGACATTCCAGTACACAAAACAGTTTTACTTGGCATGTTTGCTGGACCAGTTTGCGTGACAGATGGGCAATATACCTACTTTCTCTACCCTGATGATCTAAGTGGTAAAAATCTAAATATTTATACTCTTATGCCCACACATATGCGATCGCACTTTGACATCAGCGAACTACAAACCAGCGAGATGACTAAACCGTTTGATTTCACCAAAGGGGTACCAGTTCTAAAGATTAGACTTGATCCCAAAAATAACCAGATTGGCGCAGATGGGCACAGTTTAGGTGACTGCAATACAGCACTTTACGACCTTACCTCAGACCCAAACCAACAAAACCCTCTTAATGCACCTGACATTGTTAATACTCTTGTTCGCAGGATTTCCCATCATTTTGCGCAACATGACGCACCAAACGAACTCTACGCCCACTTTGGGCTTAACCCGCCACCAAGCAATCGTAAGGTGGCTACCTAAACTAAATAATTTAATTCAACTGGAGAGAAATTATGAAATTTTTTAGAAAAATACGAACAGGTTTAGCAACTGTTGCCATCGTTACAATTGGAGCAAATGCAGCACTTGCAGATTTTCCAGAGCGCACTATTGAGATAATTCATCCTTGGGGCCCAGGTAAAGCGATGGCAGTAAGCCAACTTATTGCACAAGCAATGGGCGACGAACTTGGCGTAGACATGCCAGTAATTTCCACACCAGGTGCTGCTGGTACAAAAGCACAAATCACCGCAATGGCACGGCCCGCTGATGGTTACACAATCTTTGATGGTTATGTGGCTCCATTGGTTTTGCAACCAGTTTTGGGCAACGCAGACTGGAATTATAGCGATTTTAAACCACTTCAAGCTGCCGTATCAAACGCATTTTCAATTGGTGGTCGAATTGGCGAAACCCGTTGGTCAAACTTTGAGGAGATGATGGCTTATGGTCAAGCTCACCCAGGTAAGTTACGCTATTCATCAGGGTCAAGAAATAATTTGCCCCATATGGTTATAGCAAAAGCACTACAATCCTATAATGTTGTTGCGCAGAATATTCCATATTCTCAGGATGGAAACGCAATTAAAGATCTTAAAAGTGGCGTTCTCGATTTTGCATTTGTGAATGTTGGCAACTATATTCAAGATAAATCTGCTTTCAACATTTTATTGGTTCTTTCCGAACTTGACGGAGCAAAAGCATCCTATGACGGTGCTCCAAACATCATTGATCTGAGTGTTGACCTTGGTCTTTCTGGCTTGGCTCCAATGGGTTGGACTTGGTGGATCGTTAACGCAGACACACCTGATGATGTAGCAGACAAACTGCGCGATGCAATGGCAGCAGCCATGGCACGACCTGATGTTCGCGCAGCCATTGAGGCAGTTGGGTTTGTACCTCTTGATTGGAACCATTCAGAATATAACGATATCGTCGGCCCAGTTGCTGCTCAACTTGGGGCCATGGGCAATGCGTTGAAGTGGGAAGTCGAAGAACTCGGCAAACTTAACTAATAAATACGATCTCATGGTAATAAACGCAAAATTCTTAAATTGGCTCGTAACTGCATTTTTTGCTGTTATTATTGCAATAGTCTTTCAACAAATCGCAACGTCAATGACTGAACAAGGGATCGCCAGCGGCGGTCCCTACAATAATGGCGCAGCTTATCCACGCTCTATCTCTATTGCAATTATGATCCTAGTAGCTGGTCAAATCTTTGTGGATCAATTCATTGCAAGCAACGCTCAAAAAGAAAGTAATCTGCACACGATCAGAGACCTGCGTCGTCCAGCGATGCTGCTTATAATATTTGCGGTTTATCTTGGGTTATTAAAATTTCTTGGCTATCATCTGACAACCACACCACTCATTTTTATAATTATGTTAATTTGTGGTGCCCGCAGCATCATAAAACTACTATTCGTTGCTATTCTAGTAGCATTCTCTTTTGCCTTTATTTTTGAAGAATTTCTCAGTGTCGTCCTTCCAGGCGGTATTTTTAGCTTTAATATTCCTTGGTAGGTTCACAATGCTTCTTGAGTCTTTAACAGCAGGATTTGATCTGTTTTTCACACCACTGGCCATTGGCCTCACATTTATTGGTATTCTTATTGGATTACTGGTGGGGGCTTTGCCTGGCCTTGGCCCACTGATGGGAATTATTTTGTTGCTACCCGTTGCAATCTCCTTGCCACCTATTGCTGCAATGGGATTTTTAATTGCAATTTTTGTGGGTGGATCATGCGGCGGTTCAATTTCAGCTATTCTGCTCCGCATACCTGGCACACCTTTAGCTGCCGCAACTCTTTTTGATGGCTATCCCATGGCCCAAAATGGGCGTGCCTCGGACGCCATTGGAATCGCAATCACTTCTTCTGCCATTGGGGGACTGATCGGTGGTATTGTTTTGATTATAGGCTCACCAATTCTTGCACGGTTCGCCAGCGGCTTTGCTCCCCCAGAATATGCGATGCTTGCTATTACAGGACTTTTTGCTATTGCAATCATCTCAGGTGGTTCACTGTTCAAAGGACTAACTTCTGGATGTTTAGGTCTACTATTAGCTACCATCGGCACTGATGAATTCTCAACTGGTTACAGGTTTACTTTTGACTCTTATCATATGTTAAATGGTTTCCATATAGTTGCCGTTGTTGTTGGGCTATTTGCAGTTTCTGAGATGGCCCTCCAAATTATGGGTCGCGACTTACTCAAGATACCTGATGTCAAAGTCGCCCGTCCCGGTTTTAGATCTATCTTTCTCACATTAAGACATTGGAAAAATTTGCTTAGATCATCCAGTATCGGCGTCTTCTTTGGGGCCTTGCCAGGCGCTGGAGGCGTTATTAGCTCATTCACGTCCTATGCAATTGCTAAAGCTTGGTCCAAACCAGAAGAAAAATACGGCGAAGGGGCGGAAGGCGGGGTCGTTTCAGTTGAAAGCGCAAACAACGCGACTGTAGGAGGCACACTCGTTCCCACACTAGCGCTCGGCATTCCCGGTGATGCATCTTCAGCAATGCTTCTGGGGGCATTGCTTATCTTAGGGTTTATTCCCGGACCAATTTTATTTGAACAACAACCTGAAATTGTTAGTGGCCTGTTCATGGTCTATATGGCTTCGAATGTCTTTTTATTGATTGCAGGTCTTCTGGTGACACCTCTTTTTGTGTATGTACTGCGTATTCCCAAATTCTATTTGATCCCTATTGTTTTACTGCTTTGCTCAATCGGGACATTCGCCCTGCAAGCTTCGGTCTTTGATCTCATGGTCATGCTTGGATTTGGATTAGTTGGAATATTATTTCGTGCAACAAACTATCCATTGTCACCAATCGTTATCGGCTTGATCTTGGGGCCAGTCCTTGAAAACAACCTACGCCGCGCTTTACTCATTTCTCAAGATGGATACTGGATCTTCGTTGAGCGTCCAGTATCAGCCGTATTGGTGACTATTAACATTGCATTGGTCATTGGTGGAATTTGGTATGCTCTTCGAAAGATGCATATTAAGCGCACTGGAAATGACTCAGGTGCCTGATGATAAAAATATAAGATTTCAATCATTGTAAAATGTTTTAAGTTTTCATTAGCTAAAACATAATTAAGTAGAAATTTTACTGGCCAGGGACAGTGGTAGAAATTTCATTAAGTAAGTTGCCGCAAAAACCACCGGAAGCAGAAAACCCCGAGCCAAAGGCAACAAGAGGTGGCGACTGGTATGGATTTGGTGGTGTCACCCATATATCGATACCAACAAGAATAAAAAGACCAGCCAAAGCAATAGTACTAGTAAGTCCACGTGTCATTAACTTGGCTCCAACCCAACAAAAAACCTGATGCGAATGCCTAGAAAAGCGCCCATAAAAGCAGCAATAAACCAAACCCACCCATGCAGGCTACCGGTCGAAATACCAGAAAAGAATGCACCGACATTACAACCAAAAGCCAGTCGTGAAGCATATCCAAGAGCAAGACCCGCCACAATTACAGCAAACCATGTTCTTAACGGATAAGATGGCACTGGCTGCGATAAATCACGGTTGCGCCAAACTGAAACACCAACTGCTCCAATGACCATACCAATATTGGTTAAAGATGTATAATCAGTCAACACACTGGAATTAAGCCTGCCAACCGAACTAGACGCCGCCCAAAATATAGAACTAGATATATCAAAACCAAGCATAACTGCGCCTTTTGCGGCCCATAACCCAAGTCCATACACGACGCCCCAAGGCTGCCCTGCAACCAAAAGATTACAAATAGCGAGTACTGCTATAAGAATAGCTGCTATTATGTAGCGTCGTGGCAGACCTCTTGAGCCTTTTTTACCCAGCATAAAAAATATACCTGCCGTAACAATTAACCCTATCAATGTAGCAACTAACCCAGTCCCCCCTTTCAGCGTTATGATTGGAAGCGTACCAAGATCAGTCCACCAGAAGATATGATAAGCGCCAGCAAAGCTACCTAAAGCAAAGAATGGCAAAGCTACTAGACTGACTGGGTTGCCTGAACCTGCGTTTACCAGTGTTCCAGATCCACACCCTAAAATAATTTGCATTGCAGCACCAAATACGAAAGCACCACCGATCATCGCCCAACCAATTGGAGCCTGAGCACCACTCAATTCAGTTGGGTGCGCAGCAAGCATTGGTATTGCTACGCAAGCAACTAAACCAATTGCCAATAGTTGGGCCAGTATTCCCGCTGGTTCACGGTGCAAAATCATCGCACGCCAAGGCCCTGCAAAACCAAACCTAAGCCCTTCTAAGACAACACCAAAGCCAAAACCGGCCAACAGCATGATTCCAAATCGCACCCCAGAAAATAGTGATACAAGAACAACAAGTATAAGGGCGGTTAAAATCAATGCTATCCGAAAAAGTACCATACGCATCATGAAATCTGCGCTTGGTACTCTTAGTATCCTCAACTTTTGCCTGTCAATTTATTAAATAAATTACGGATTATACTAGGCTGATTTTTCATTTTACCATCTGTTTTGGAGTATTCTACCATCGAACCTGGGTAAAGCTTCACGTTTGCAATACCAGCGACTTCAGACATAGCAAACCAATCAGTGGCCGCCCAGTGGCCTGTGTTACAAAAAGAAACAACCGCATCACCAGCTTTAATTCCTAGGGTTGATTTCAAAGATACATCATCAATGCTGTGTTTCAGCACCGCTGTTCCAGAATTAAAAAATTCAGTATAAGGCAAGTTTTGCGCTTTAGGCAATGTACCCGGTCGTGCAGCAGCTTTATGTGCTTTTTCTCCCACAAAAAACGCTGGTGTGCGTGCATCAATGAGCTTTCCCGGTATATCACCTGAGGCCATCTGTGTGATCTCGTCTACACTTACAGACCAAGTGTTATTCCAAGTAATGTCAAGTTGGGTTGGTTTTGGAGCTATCACCACTGTGGATAATGGCAAACCTGCATTCGTCCAAGCAAGCAAGCCACCGTTCAAAACAGATAATTCTGTAAAGCCAGAGCTTTTTAACGTCCAATAGACACGAGCAGCAGCCCCAAAATCGGTATCATCATCCCCATGTGAGACTATCACAATAGCACTTGATTGCTTCAATCCTGAAGCTTCATAAACAGCTTCAAGCTGCATTATTGGTGGAACCTGTCCAGGGTTTTCTACTGGACCACGGAACAAATTATAAGGTGCTGCAACTGCACCCTCAATGTGTCCTAGCTGGAAACCCTTGGCACGAATGTCCAAAATGAGTGGGTTTTTAGTCATAGAAGCTAATTCTGATGGTGTAATTAGCGGGCTTAGATCACCAGAAAAGGCTGGTGCTGACCAAAGCCCAACGAAGCTAACTAGAATTATTTTGAAGAATTTATTCATTATCTATTATTTCCTAATTTTAAAATATAATTCTCTAATAATTATAAAATTAACATATTCAAGGAAAATAAATAACTTATATTAATATAAAAAGAAATATTATTCTAAAAAATTACTCTAAATAATAATCACAATCTTAATATAGAGACTCTTTTAAGACATAAGTTACTTTAATTATTCCAAAGTAGAAAACCACTTTTATTTAACAAAGAGTGGAATATCTATGAGTTGTTTGCTTGATGCCTAATTCCATCAATAAAAAGCTGCAAAAATCACCATTAATAAAGCAAATTGAAACTGCCTTTTATCGAAACAACTTCATCGGACTTTGATCAGCTTTTTAACGATTTCGTCGATGTTGCAGTCGCAAACAGGGGCTTTAATTGAAATACTTGACTGCCTACCCACAACAGTCAGCGCGTTTTATACGGTGACAAACCAAATTTGACGCAAAATTGGATTTAAAAAAATTCCACAAAGAGCTTCACTAGCCCTTTTAGACGCAAAATATTATTTAATGATGCGCGCATCATATAACATCTTAGTTCAAATCATAAAATAAATCTTTGCAATATATATTGCAAAGATTTATAATTATGCTATTTATATTGCATAACTTAATAATAGCTCAATAAAAAGGTCTGTGACTTATTGGAAAACTTTAAACATCTTGTTGAATCATATGATGGTAAACTAACTACTGCAGATCGTGATTTAATTTCCATTATATTGAGTGAACCATCAGAAGTTGTTTATTTATCGTCCAGTGAATTAGCAGCAAAAGCAAATGTCCATGCTTCAACAGTCGTGCGGATGGCTCGCAAATTAGGCTTTGAGGGTTATCCTGATATGCGCAAAAGCGTACGCTATGATGTTGATCAAAACTCCGGATTTGCTAATATTAGCCAGCAGCGCCGCACGAGTATTGCTCACGGCTCCAACCTTGCAAGTCTAGTTGAAGGTGAGATGGCTGCGCTAGCAGCAGTACTAAACTCTGTATCTCAAGGACAAATTGATGAAGGAGCGCAATTGTTGGCCAATGCTGATGTTATTTATCTGGTCGGTCGAAGTAGTGCGGAACCCCTCATGGTGCATCTTAATCGCCGTTTGCGGCGTGCAGGTTTAAGGGTTGAGACTTTATTGAATTTGCAACGTCGAGATATGGCTGAGCGATTAATAAGTCTGCAAGAGAATGATGTAGTTATAGCTTTTGGTTTCCAAGCTCCAATTTCTCTTCCAGCCAGTTTTGAAGCTTTGATAAAGCATGCCCAATTGATAGGAGCCAAAACAATTAACATCGGGGATACTTCTATTCTTACCGTCCGCCCACGAGCAAATTTGACCTTAAGTGTTAGCAGACCTGATGAGGGGGCAATGCAGTTGCGCTCTGGAGTAATGATAGTGTGCGAAGCACTTGCAATGACATTAGCAAATAAAAACCCAGAGCGGGCACTTTTAGGCCTCGAATCTCTTGAGCGACTGCGCTCAGATATGCAGGGCGAATAAAAACCCTATGGCATTTACTTTTACAAATTCTAGTAAATTTAACTCAAAATTAGGCCGCGCCATGCGTGACCCTGTAAGTATTGTTATGTTAATACTATTGGCAGTTCTTGCTTATCTTGTAATTTGGCCATTTTTCCAACTCGTTATCAATACGTTCACATGGAGTGAAGGTTCTCGTAGGATCTCACGCGAAGCCGTTCCAGGTCAGTTTACTTGGTTTTATTGGCTCCAAGTGACAGCCGGGCCAATATCGGGAAAAATGTTATATGGCCCACTAATAAATACCTTAATTACAGGAATTATTTCAACAATTCTTGCACTAATAGCAGGTGGATCGCTTGCATGGTGCATAGTTCGATCAGATATGCCTGGTAAGCGTTGGTTGCAGCCAATTTTGACATTACCTTATATATTACCATCATTTGCAGTTGCATTGGCGTGGGAAACTGTATTCCGAAGTCCCAAAGTGGGTGGTCAGCCTGGCTTGTATGAGGCGATTCTTGGAATAGCTCCACCCGAGTGGCTCTCATATGGCGTTGTGCCCATTTCAATTACGCTTGCTATTCATTATTTTCCGTTTGCTTATCTTCTTGTTGCAGGTGCGTTGGCAACTATTGATAGTCAAATGGAGGAAAGCGCACTTATTTCTGGTGCTGGCAAATTAACGATTTTGCGACGCATCACTTTTCCAGTTGTAGCACCAGCATTTGTGGCTGCAATTATATTAACTTTTGGTAAAACGATTGGCCAGTTTGCTTTACCATTTTTACTTGGTGCACCAACCCAGTTTCATACTGTTGCAACAATGATCTATGCAAACCTTGCACTTGGGCTGGACTCAATGGCTTATGTGTTAGCTGTCATTTTGATTGCAATGTCATTAATATCTATTTGGCTGTCAAACCGGTTTATCAAGAAAAAATCAGGTAGATTTGAAACGATTAGCGGCAAAGGATTTAGATCAAGAGAAATTGCTTTGGGTAATTGGCGTTGGTTTATTTTTTCCGTCGTATCTTTATTTGGTTTTGTAGTAGGAATTTTGCCAATAATTTTGCTAGGCGTACAATCAGTGATGCTGATTGATGGATTTTATGGGCTTGAAAATCTGACATCCCATTTCTGGATAGGTAAATCTAATTTGAATATTGCAGGAGGTGAACCTGGAGTTATTTATAACAAAATCATTTTAGGTGCTACATGGAACACCCTAAAATTAGCTTTCCTTTCGGCAGTTTTTGCATCCGTTATCGGCATTATTATTGCCTATATAGCTGTACGTCGCGCCAACAATCCGTTGGCAGTATTACTTGATCAAATTGCCTTTATCCCATTCTTATTCCCAACCATTGCGTTTGGTGCGATGTACCTTACTCTGTTTGCGGTGCCAGTTGGGCCAATTCCTGCACTTTATGGAACTTTTACACTTTTAGTACTAATCTCAGTTGTCAGCCGTTTGCCGTATTCTGTTAAAACTGGGATTACAGCAGTAACTCAAATAGGGCAAGAATTGGAAGAAGCTGCAGAAGTTGCTGGTGCAAGCTGGGGACGAAGGTTTCGTAAAATAATTATGCCTCTTGCTAGCTCAGGTATAATGTCAGGAATGATGGTCAGTTTTGTTGGGGTAATGAGAGAATTATCACTAATCATTCTGCTTATAACTCCTGCAACACGTGTTTTGATGACAGCCGGTTTTGGCTATGCCGAAGAAGGATTAACCCAGCTAACAAACGCATTAGTACTAATCGTGGCGCTACTAACAATTTCTGGTGAACTAATTTTATGGAAAATTGGCAAGGGGCGCATGGCGCGCTTACGCGAAAAACAATCTTAAAGGGGGGGGGGCATTATGGCAAAAATTTCAATTCGTAACCTTACAAAACGCTATGGCGATATGACAGCGCTTAATAATGTTTCGTTAGAAATTGATAATGGTGAATTTTTAGTGCTTTTGGGGCCTTCTGGTTGTGGTAAGACCACATTATTGCGCTGTTTAGCTGGTCTTGAAACTCCTGATAACGGTGAAATTATTATTGGTGATGAAGTTATTTTTTCGTCTAAAGAAAAAATCATGTTACCTCCTGGAAAGCGTAATCTTGGCATGGTGTTTCAAA
>ENA-OSJC01000023-OSJC01000023.1-marine-metagenome-genome-assembly--contig:-NODE-23-length-152061-cov-6.002059_pt1 | contig 152061 bp, 141 predicted proteins | sample MGYA00237885_ERZ534234 | MGnify/ENA primary metagenome ERZ534234 (study PRJEB26413, sample SAMN06343907) | marine metagenome | isolation source: coastal waters | place: Atlantic Ocean: West Antarctic...
GATCGGAAGAGCACACGTCTGAACTCCAGTCACGAGTGGATCTCGTATGCCGTCTTCTGCTTGAAAAAAAAAAGATGCTACTGCAAAAAGCAAATACATCTAGAAATCCAAAAAAACAAACTCCAATGAGTGAGTTTGTGATACATCCCTGGGAAAAAAAGGATGAATTTAAAGATTTGCGCATGTTCCCTTTTGAGATAACACAGGCACATCTGTACCCTTTTGTTCCTAGAGCCCATGATGTAGATCAAGATATGCACAGAGGTTTGGCAGCCATCGCTAGTGTTGTTTCTCAAAACACCTCCGTACACAATGCAGCTACAAAACTTTTAAGAACATCAGAGTGGGATTTTATGGCCGTATACTATGATATGATAGACCATTTTTGTCATTCTTTCATGAAATACCATCCACCAAAATTACCAGGGGTAGAAAAAGAAAATTATGACATTTTTAAAGAAGCAGTAACAGGGTCTTATATTTTTCAAGATATGATGTTGGAGCGTAAGCTAAAGCTCATTGATAAAGACACGACCGTTATTGTTATGTCTGATCATGGTTTCGAATCTGGAGAAAAAAGAATACTAGAGATGCCAAAAGTACAGGCTGCTCCCTCCCTAGAGCACAGACAGTTTGGTATGTTTGTAGCTGCAGGGCCTAATATAAAAGAGAATACAAAGGTGTTTGGTATGGGCTTAATTGATGTTGCTCCAACGATATTACATCATTATGGATTGCCAATTGGTAAGGATATGGACGGTAAGGTGATCCTTGATATTTTCAAAGAAACCCAAGAGCCTGCCTATATTGAAAGCTGGGATAAAGAACCTGGAGATTTTGGAGATCTTAAAGTGTCAACACAAACAGATGCGCTCTCTGACGCCGAGACAATGGAGCAACTCGTTGAGCTTGGATATGTAGACAAACTAGATGAGAAATTTGAGGTAGCTATAAAAAAGACTAGAATAGATTTAAAGCACAACTTAGCGAGAGTTTATTTGGGTAAAAAAGATTTTGCTTCATCTAAAAAATTACTTTTAGAACTTTTAGAGGAAACACCCCCTACAGATTTGGCTCCTTTTTACATGAATTTGATAAGCATAGCTGTTTTAGAAAAAGAGTTTGTGTTGGCCAAAGAATATCTTCAAAAAGTGAAAGACTCGAAAACAGAAATAAATTATAATTTAGATTTAACAGAGTCTTATATTTTATCTGAAATTGGTAGACCTAAAGAAGCTCTTGCTATTTTGAATAAAAGCACTACTGTTTCTGGGCAAATATTGTACAAAAAAGCAACTCTTAATTTTGTATTGGGTAATCTAGATACCGCAATACAGCAATTGGAGAAAGCAATAGAAAAAGAACCTGAAAAGGCAACCTACTATACTTTAATGGCAGAAATATTACTGCACAAACAAGAGTATGAGGAGGCAGCAGAGTATGCTTTAACCAGTATAGAGATTATTAAGTATTTCCCGAAGGCTCATTTAATACTTGGTCAAGCGCTTGAAAAACTTGGGGATATAGAAAATGCCAAGATTGCTTATGAGATGGCAAATTCATTAAAGCCTAAAGAATTTCATAAGGCAAAACAATCTTTGGATAATATCATAAAAAAAGAAGCCCTAGATATCGATTACACGGCAGAGGTTTCTAATGTATATCAAGAAAATCAAGTAACAATAGTTTCTGGTTTGCCTAGATCTGGAACCTCACTTATGATGCAAATGCTTGACAAAGGAGGGGTTGATATCCTTCAAGATCAACTCCGTGAGGCAGATATCTCAAACCCTAAAGGGTATTATGAGTACAAGCCAGTGATGTCATTGTACAAAGACAATAGTTGGCTCTCAAAGGGACAAGAAAAGGCCGTTAAAGTTGTTGCGCCGCTGCTTAAATATTTAGACTCAACCCTTCGGTATAAAATCATTTTTATGCGTAGAGATTTAAATGAAATTATCCAGTCTCAACAAAAGATGATTGGCAAAAGTGAGCAGGAGTTTCCGGTTACTTTATATAATAAATATCAGAAATTAGTAGCCAATGTTACCCTTTGGGATAAAAGCGAGCCGGGTGTAGAAATATTATACGTTAACTATACAGATGTTTTAGAGAACCCTGCAACAGAGATAGCGCGCATCGAAAAGTTTTTAGGTGTTCCAGTTGATGCACAACAAATGATAAACTGTGTTGATGTTTCTTTGTACAGAAATAGAACAAAAGCTAAGAAATAGCCTGTGCTTTTTATCTACTATAAATAAGCTCTTACTATTTAACGTACTTTTGATATGCCAATGAAAACAGTAGCACAAATAAAACTCCCTATAGAGAAAGAGATGGAACTCTTTGAAAAGAAATTTTCAAATTCCATGACCTCAAAAGTTTCGCTGCTCAATAAAATCACACATTACGTTGTCAACAGAAAAGGAAAGCAAATGCGCCCCATGTTTGTGTTTCTTATCGCTAAGATGAACAATGAGGGCCAGGTTAATGAAAGAACCTACAGAGGCGCCTCAGTTATAGAGCTTATACACACGGCAACCCTTGTGCATGATGATGTGGTTGATGATAGTGACCGCAGAAGAGGGTTCTTTTCTGTAAATGCACTTTGGAAAAATAAAATTGCAGTATTGGTCGGAGACTTTTTATTGTCCAAAGGTTTATTGCTTTCTATAGATAATGACGATTTTGATTTATTGAAAATCATATCTGTAGCAGTGCGTGAAATGAGTGAGGGGGAGCTGCTTCAAATAGAAAAGGCAAGAAACTTAGATATTACAGAGGTAATTTACTTTGAAATTATACGTCAAAAAACAGCTACACTCATTGCGGCATGTTGTGCTATGGGAGCAAAATCTGTGCATGCAAGTGAAGATAGAGTAGAGCAAATGCGAAGTTTTGGAGAACTAATAGGTATTGCATTTCAGATAAAAGATGATTTGTTTGATTATTCAGACCAGGCTATTGGAAAGCCAACGGGGATTGATATCAAAGAGCAAAAAATGACACTTCCTTTAATTTATGCCATTAATAACGCATCTTCTAAAGACAAAAGCTGGCTCATAAACTCAGTAAAAAACCACAACAAAGATAAAGATCGTGTCAAGCAAGTGATAGCCTATGTAAAAACAATTGGCGGGCTTGATTATGCCGAAAAGCAAATGAAAGACTACCAGCAAAAAGCATTGGTTATTCTTGATGCCTATCCAAGCTCGCCATATAAAGATTCATTAAAGCTTATGGTAAATTACGTTATCGATAGGAAGAAGTAATCCTTCCTTTTTTTATACGTAAATGTGAGGTACATTTTATATATTGACCTATCATTTATGTAGTTTTACAAATCGTTGCCATAACTTATGATAAGTCGTTCCACCATAGATACTGTATTTGAAACTGCTCGTGTAGAGGAGGTGATTGGTGATTTTGTGCAACTCAAAAAATCTGGAAGTAATTTTAAAGGCTTAAGCCCCTTCACAGATGAGCGAAGCCCAAGTTTTATGGTGTCTCCAGTAAAGCAAATCTGGAAAGATTTCTCTAGCGGAAAAGGCGGCAATGCCGTTACTTTTTTAATGGAGCATGAACATTTCACCTATCCAGAGGCTATAAAATACCTTGCAAAAAAGTACGGTATAGAAATAGAAGAAATAGCCCAAACAGATGAGCAAAAACAACAAGCAGACGCTCGAGAGAGTCTTTATTTGGTCAATGAGTATGCTACCGGGTATTTCCATAGCAACTTATTAAAAACAGAGCCAGGAAAGGCCATAGGACTTTCTTATTTTAAAGAACGTGGCTTTACACAACAAACAATAGAGAAATTTAAGCTAGGATATTCTATAGACAGCTGGTCTGCCTTTACAGATAAAGCAATCAAAAAGGGGTACAAGCTAGAATTTCTAGAGCAAACAGGGTTGTCTATTGTAAAGCAAGAAAAACAGTTTGACCGCTTTAAGGGACGGGTGATGTTTCCCATTTTAAGTATGAGTGGTCGTACCTTAGGTTTTGGGGGTAGAATTTTAACCAATGATAAAAAAGCCGCTAAGTATTTAAACTCTCCAGAGAGTGATGTGTATCATAAGAGCAAGGTGTTATATGGTATTTATAATGCCAAACAGAGCATTGCCAAAGAAGATAATTGTTACCTAGTTGAGGGCTATACAGATGTAATACAATTTGCCCAGCGTGGTATTTCTAATGTGGTTTCCTCTTCAGGTACTGCCTTAACTCCAGAGCAAATACGCCTGGTAAATAGATTAACCCAAAACATTACTGTCTTGTTTGATGGAGATGCGGCTGGTTTAAGAGCCTCTATAAGAGGGGTTGATCTTATTCTAGAACAAGGGATGAATGTTAAGATTTGCACCTTTCCAGAGGGAGAAGATCCAGACAGTTTTGCTAAAAACAACACTTTAGATGTCCTGCAGAGCTACCTTTTAGAAAATGCAAAAGATTTTATTTCCTTCAAGGCCTCATTACTAGCCAAAGAGGCTGTTAATGATCCTATTAAAAAAGCCGATACTATCAGAGATATGGTAGTGAGTATCTCTAAAATACCAGATCATATAAAACGCGAAGTTTACATTAAAGAATGTGCGCGTATCATGGATATTAGCGAGCAAGTATTGTTTAATACTCTTGCTCAGTTACTACAAAAAGAAGCCAAAGATCAATCTAAGAAAACGGCACCTACACAACAAGCTTTTAATGTTATTACACCCAAGAGCCAGCCAACAAAAAAAATAGATGAACTTTTTGAATTAGAGCGTAAAATTATTGAAATTCTATTGTTGTATGGCGCTTCACAGGAAGATTTTGAAGATCTTATATTAGAGGCAGATGAAAAAGGAGAGATTTCATTTAAACCAGAAATTAGCTCAAGTAAGGTATTTGAAAAAATTTACCTAGACCTTCAAGATGATGAAATTGAGTTTACAAATGAAACATTTAAGAGTCTATATACTGAAATAATAACCCAGTTTAATCAAGGGAAAGATTTTCAAGTAGATACCTTTATAAACGAACTAGAGGCAGAAACAGCAAGTTTAGTGTCAGATATCTTAATGGATGACGAAAGACATGCCTTGCATGATTGGGAGCGCATGGAGATATATGTAAAAGGCAAAAATAGTGGTGTATCCCAAATAGTAAGTGAAACCATCTTAAATCTACGCAGGTTTTTAATTACCTTAAAGATAAAAGACCTTGTTGATTCTCCAGTAGAGAACGGATCTTATAAAGATAGAAGTGTGCTTGAAACAGTGAAAGATTATAACATCCTGCACGGTATTTTGTCAGAAAAATTAAGAAGAGTAGTGTAGGTTATCCAAACTGAAACATTCTAGACTGATGTATTAAATCTGCTAGGTTGTCTACTTTTAGTTTTTTAAGTAATCTTGTTTTGTAGGTGCTTACCGTTTTTTCGTTAATGTCTAGCGCGTTGGCAATATCTTTATTTCTTTTACCGCTACTCAGTAGATTAAGTACTTCAATCTCTCTTGAAGATAGTTTTTTATAACGGCTTATCGCGTTACTCTCTCCTACGTTTCTACTTGTAAATGTAGATGTTAATTCTTCATTTAAGAAAATACCACCTTTTGCAATTTGCTTCATTGCTTTTATAAAGGTCTTGGTGGTCGCTGTTTTCGGAACATATCCCGCAGCACCAGATTTAATAGCTCGAAGTGCATAAATTTCTTCGGGGTGTGTAGAGAATATAAGTACGCGCATTTTGGGAAATTCTGTTTTAATGTTGCGTAAGGCATTAATACCGTTTATTTGAGGAATGTCAATCTCCATAACTAGAATATCTGGAGTGCTTTCTCTTAGACTTTTATATAAATCTTCAGCATTTCCAGCCTTACCTAAAATTGCAAACTTCTTATTGTTTTTAAGCATGCACGCGATACCTTTTCTGGTAACAGGATGATTATCTGCAATAAATACTGTCTTCATGTGCTAGGTTTTTTTTGCATTTAATGCAATCTATAATAACAAATGTAACAATGCTTTATGGAAAAGCAATGGAGTTTTTGTAATACTTTTACTACATAATATTAACCATTAAATACATGCTAAAACTCTTTTAGATTGTTGTTGAGCCTGCCAGGGATGTTTACTTATATATACTCCAATGGTATCTCACAAATTGGTATGGGTTCCATTTTGTGCTTGTTGGCTTTGTTGAGACGGGTGTATATTTTAAAGACCTCTTCTTCTCTAGGGCTAAAGTTACCAGCGGTGTTACCTGATTCTTGCATTTTCATGGCCCATTCTAATTCATCATAGCTTGCACCAATTTGATCTTGGTCTGTGCGGCTATCTCCAAAGAGCCCATCTGTAGGAGCTGCCTCCAAGATATCTTTAGATACCTTGAGATATTTTGCTAGGGTGTATACCTGGCTCTTTAGTAAATCTGCAATAGGACTAAGATCTACCCCTCCATCTCCATATTTGGTGTAAAACCCAACACCAAAATCTTCTACTTTGTTTCCGGTACCAGCCACTAAATACTTATGTATTCCAGCAAAATAATATAGGGTTGTCATTCTAAGTCTTGCCCTTGTGTTGGCCAGTGATAGCCTAAGGGTGTCTGAGTTGCTAATTTCTGGTAGTTGTGTTTTAAAACCTTCAAACAGCTCTGAGAGATCTACTTGGGTGCTTGTAACTCCAGTAAATTGCTTTTCTAATCCAGCAATATGCTCCTGTGCTCTTGTTACTTGTTCTTTGCTTTGGTGAATAGGCATTTCTACACACAGCGTTTTAAGTCCTGTCATGGCGCACAGAGTTGAGGTTACAGCGCTATCTACTCCGCCGCTAACTCCAATTACAAATCCATCCATTTTTGATTCTAGGGCATATTGTTTTAGCCATTGTACTATATGAGCTGTTAGTTTTTCTACCTGCATGTTGTTGGTTTAAAGCGATGAATTATTTTATTTGATCTTCAGTATTTTAAAATTTCTGAGGCCAATAAGGTATTACAATGATTGTTAAAATTGTATTTTTACATTTTTAAAATACGAATTATTTGCCTTATTTGTAAAATTAATAAAAAGGAATTTCGTTCCATAGCTTAGCACCTTTAATTATATGCAAAAATTTATTTTATTTTTAGTGGCTTTATCACTCTTTGGGTGTGATAAATTAGGTGATCTTCAAAATGAAATTTCAAAAATACCTATTGAGGTATCTATACTTAGATTTGACAAACAATTTGCTAATTCACCTATTGATTCTCTTGGGCCTTTAAAAAAAAAGTTCCCTATGTTTTTTCCTCAAAGGATTCCAGATAGTATTTGGATAGCTCGGATGCAAAGTCCATTGCAGCAAGAAATGGCCGATGAAGTTTTAAAAACATTTCCTGATCAAAGATTCCTAGCAGATAAACTAGGGCCTTTGTTTCAGCACATCACCTATTATTTTCCTCGTTTTAGGGCGCCCACTACCGTTACTTTAATAAGTGATGTTGATTATCAAAACAGAGTCATTGTTGCCTCTGACACCTTGCTGCTGTTGTCTTTAGATAATTACCTTGGCCAAGACCATCGCTACTACTCAGACATTAAAAGATACATTGTTAAAAATTTAAACCCTTCTCAACTACCTATTGATATTGCAAAGGCTTATGCTCAAAAATACATCTCACTACCAATAAAAAATACTTTTTTGGAGCAGATGATTTATTTTGGGAAACAACTGTATTTACAACAAATATGGCTACCCACTACTAGTGACGCCTCTAAAATTGGATACACAGAAAACCAGTGGCAATGGGCTGAAGAAAACCAAGTGTATATGTGGCGTTATTTTATCGAAAAAGAACTTTTATTTAGTACAGATCCTGGTCTTACCCCAAGATTCATATCAAATGCTCCTTTTTCTAAGTTTTACCTAGAACTTGATAATGAATCTTCTCCTATGCTAGGGCGCTATTTAGGGTGGAAAATAGTGCGCTCTTTTATGAAAAATAACGACATCACACCACAACAATTATTAGTCTTCGATGCAGAAGCTCTTTATAGAAAATCTAAATACAAACCAAAAAAGTAATGGCAGTTTCAAACAAATCAAAAATCATCATTGATGTTTCACTAGACGAGAACAAGGTTCCAGAAAAATTGCACTGGAGTGCAAAAGATGGCGGTGTTAATAATCAAGAGGCACAAGCGATGCTCCTTTCTGTCTGGGATGCTAAGGCAAAAGAATCTATGCGCATAGATTTATGGACCAAGGATATGCCTTTAGATGAAATGAAAATATTTTTTCATCAAACATTAAGCGCCATGGCAGACACATTTAATCGCGCTACAAACGATGAGAAGATGACAGCAACAATGAAAGACTTCTGTGATTATTTTGCTGAAAAATTAGATTTGAAAAAAAAATAGCTTCTCTATTCAATCCTTTCTATGAAACTAATTTTTGTATACAATGCAAGCCATACTAGGGCGGGTTCTTTATTGGCTAGTGCCCATAAGTTTTTTAGTCCAAACACCTATAGGTGTGATTTGTGTAGCTTGACCTTTGGTGTGTTTTTTGAAAATAGACGCTGGAGGGCCTTCAGAAAATCTACTGATTTAGAAATGGTTTTTCTTCACAAAGATCAATTTTTAAAACAATACAAATCTAAGTGGTTGCCAAGGTATGATTTTCCGGTAGTTCTTTCTCAAGAGAAAGATGTACTTGAGCTATTTTTAAGCAGTGCAGATATTGCAAATATTAAAGATGCTGAGGGTTTGATTGGCGCAATTCAGTCAGCAATATAAAGTCTTTGTCAAGGGGCTTTACAGCGCTATTTTAAAGAGCATCTCTCACCTCTTGATTAATGATGTCAATGTTTTTTATAACAGCCTCTTTGCCGTCTTTTTTGCTAGATGAGGTGACAAAATATGCTGGCATTTCTTCCCAACTTTCTAGCATTTTTTTTATGTAGGCTTCCACGTTTCTAGTCAAAGCGTTTGGTTTTAATTTGTCTGCTTTGGTGAAGATAATTTGAAACGGAATATTTGCCTCTCCAAGGTAGTGCATAAAATCGATATCAACAGGTTGTGGTTCATGCCTGCAGTCTATCAAAACAAAGGCAAGTACTAGTTGTGTTCGCTGCTCAAAATAATCTGTGATAAATTTCTGAAATGTCTTTTTTGCTTTTTTAGAAACACGTGCGTACCCATAGCCAGGTAAATCTACTAGATACCAACTCTTATTGATGATAAAGTGATTTATTAGTTGAGTTTTTCCTGGTCTACCAGAGGTTTTGGCAAGGTTTTTTCTGTCAACCAACATGTTAATAAGCGATGATTTCCCTACGTTAGAGCGGCCTATAAAAGCATACTCTGGCAAGCGCTCTTTTGGGCATTTTGCCACATCGCTATTGCTCATTACAAACTCGGCAGATTTTACTTTCATGGTATATATATATTACCGGTTTACAATGGGTGTTTTGAAGATATTTGTTTGCAAGGGTACTAAAGAGAGCGTTTTTCAAGCCAGGCCATCAATATTTCATTAAATGTGTCTGGATGCTCCATCATGGCAGCATGACCACATTTTTTAATCCAAAATAAGTCACTATCTGGTAGTTTTTCATGAAATTCTGTACCTACTTTGGGTGGTGTAACAGCGTCATTTTCACCCCAAATGATACAAGTAGGTGTGTTCATCTTTGGAAGATCTTTACCCATGTTATGACGTATAGCACTTTTTGCAATTGCTAAGGTGCGTATGAGTTTTGCTCTATCATTTACAGTTTCAAAAACTTCATCAACCAGTTCTGTAGTGGCAATTGCTGGATCATAAAAAACATCCTCTGTTTTTGCCTTGATATAGTTTCTGTCACCTCTTTTTGGATAGCTTTCTCCCATGGCGCTTTCGTAAAGCCCACTACTTCCAGTTATTACAAGTGCTTTAACATTTTTTGGATATTGCTTGGTGTACAGAAGGCCAATGTGTCCTCCAAGAGAATTTCCCAGTAAAATAACGGAATCAAGTTTTTTGTAAGTAATAAATTCTTTGAGGTATTTTGCAAAAGAACTTACATTGGTTTTAAGCAGCGGAAGTTCAAATAAAGGCAACTCTGGTATGATAACTTTATATCCTTTATCTGGAAAAAATTGTGCTACGTTATCAAAGTTACTAAGCCCTCCCATAAGACCATGCAAGATGATTATCGGGGTTCCTTCTCCAATTTCTAGGTACTTAAACTTTCCTTCTTCTTTAAGTTGATGCGCCATTAAATCTTTAGGTTATAAAAACAAAAATACACTTTTTTTATTCAATGATGTCTTAAGGTTGATTAAGTATAAATCATGGTAATTTCTGAAGTTAAATTTGTTAAATCCCCACAAGTGATTTCTTTTTAACGTAATCAAAATCAATATGTTGAGTTTGAACATCATCTCTTTTACTTAAAACTTATTAACAATGTGGTAAATTGTGGGAAAAAGTGGTAAATACTCTTTATATTTGACTTTTATCCAATGAAATTTTAGAAATTATATTTCAGTTCAAAAAAAGTAAATGCTCAATTTAATAGGAACATACGAGTGTAAGGCAGATGTAAAAGGAAGGCTAATGATGCCCGCTCCTTTGAAAAAACAATTGGCGCCAGTGGTCTCTGGTGGCTTTGTGATAAAGCGTGCTGTTTTTCAGCCTTGTCTGGAAATATATCCTATGGATCAGTGGAATGCTTTGATGGTTAAAATCAGTAAACTCAACCGATTTAATCGTAAAAATGTTGATTTTATTCGCCGTTTTACTGCGGGTGTAAAGACCGTTGAGATGGATGCTGCAGGAAGATTAAACATCCCTAAAGATTTGGCTTTATTTGCCGGTATCACTAATCAGGTGGTGCTTTCTTCTGCTATAAATATTGTAGAGCTTTGGGATAAAGGGGCGTACGAAAAGGCTATTAATGACGCTGCTAACGATTTTGCTGACTTGGCAGAAGACGTGATGGGTGATACGACAGCGGCCGATGGAATATCATAACCCTGTTTTACTTCACCCAACTGTAGACGGGCTAGATATAAATCCAGATGGTGTTTATGTAGATGTTACTTTCGGAGGGGGTGGTCATGCAAGAGAGATATTAAGTAGACTTTCTGCAAAGGGTACTCTTATCGCTTTTGACCAAGACACAGATGCTTTGGCAAATACAATAGATGATTCAAGGTTTATTTTGGTTAACGAAAATTTTAGATTTTTAAAACGCTTTTTACGCTTTCATGGTATAAAGCAAGTAGATGGGATACTTGGAGATTTTGGCGTTTCTTCTCATCAATTTGATGTTGCCCAGCGTGGTTTCTCTACACGGTTTGAAGCAGATTTAGACATGAGGATGAATCAACAGGCTGCTTTTTCTGCCTTTGATGTGGTGAATAATTATGAGCAGGCGCATTTGAGAAGTGTTTTGTTTGAGTACGGTGAGCTAAGAGCTGCAGCTGGAATGGCAAGGATAATTTGCGAGGTTAGAAAAGAGAATGAGATCAAGACCAGTGATCAGCTCAAAACAGCATTAGGTAGATTTTTGCCTAAGCATAGAGAAAATAAAATTCTTGCTCAGATCTATCAAGCCATCAGGATTGAGGTAAACCAAGAGCTAGAGGTTTTAAAAGAGTTTTTACAACAAACCATAGAGGTCTTAAAACCTGGCGGAAGACTTAGTTTGATAAGTTATCATAGTTTGGAAGACAGACTGGTGAAGCGTTTTATGCGTAACGGTATGTTTGAAGGGGAGCCAGAAAAAGATGTTTTTGGAAGGGTTGAAGTTCCTTTAAAGCCAGTTGGAAAATTTATAATACCTACCCATCAAGAAATAAAAACAAATAATAGAGCAAGAAGTGCAAAGTTGAGAATTGCTCAAAAACTATAAAATTAACAGTAAGCTGCCCTATTGGCATTGGTAGTGTTTGACAGATGAAAAAAAATATATACAACATTATAAAAGGTAGGTTTTTGGTAAGTGATGATACTTTCAAGAATTGGAGATTTGTTGTTTTTTTAAGTGTATTGGCACTAGTAATGATAGGAAGCAGTCATACTGCAGATAAAAAAGTACACCGTATTGCTAGATTAAGCAATGAGGCTAAAGAATTAAAGAGTGAATATCTAGATGTTAGAAAACAGCTCACTCAAACTAAAATGGAAAGTAAGTTAACGGCGGTAATGTCAAAAACTGGATTGCAAACCAGTACGATACCACCCCAAAAAATAAGTATCACTAAAAAACAGTAGCGCGGTGTCCAATAATCAGAAGAACATATTAAACCGCTTATATTTTGTCGCTGGAGGTATGTTTCTCTTCGGGCTACTTATTGCCTATAAATTAATTAACATACAGTTTGTGGAGGGTGATGTGTATCGCGAATTGGCGGCAAAAGATGCTACCAAAAATGTGGTGATACCTGCCAATAGAGGCAATTTATATGCAGATGACGGTAGTCTTTTGGCCAGCTCTGTGCCAAAATATGATATAAGGTTTGATGCTGTTACTGTTGGCCAAAAAGATTTTTCTGAAAACTTAGTCCCGCTCTCTCAGGCCCTTAGTGCTATGTTTGGTAAGCCTTCTTCTTATTACCAAAATCTTTTACGCACCGCAAGATCAAACAAAAATAGATACCTATTGATTGCAAAAAAGCTAGGATACTCAAATTACGTAAAAGTTAAGAATATGCCTTTGTTTAAAAAAGGTTCTAACAGAGGTGGGCTCATTGTAATATCCTCCACCGTTAGGGAGCATCCCATGGGTAAAATTGCAGCGCGCTTGGTTGGGAATGAAGATAGAACCACACCCGGCAGTTATACTGTTGGGCTAGAGGGAGCATATAATCAGGCTCTTAGTGGTAAAGAAGGCAGGCGTTTAAAACAAAAAATTTCAAAAGGCAGGTGGAAACCTGTTTATGATGAAAATGAAATAGAACCTCAAGATGGCTATGATGTGATTTCTACCATTAATGTAAACATACAAGATGTAGCCCACCATGCTTTGTTGAAGCAACTTGAAGATTACCAAGCAGATCACGGAAGTGTCATTGTAATGGAAGTTGCTACAGGCGAGATTAAAGCAGTTGCTAATCTAGGAAAGAGCAGAGACGGCGGTTATTACGAACGTTTAAATTATGCAGTTGGAGAATCCAGTGAGCCGGGATCTACCTTTAAAACAATTGCTATGACTGTTGCCTTAGAGCAAAAAGTGCTAGATACCGCAACCCTTGTTGACACTAAAAATGGTAAGGTAAGAATGTATGGCCGTACTATTTCAGACTCAAAGAGAGGTGGTTATGGTAAGATATCTGCAGCTAAAGCCTTAGAGGTATCTTCAAATATTGGTTTTGCAACAATGATTGACAGTGCCTACAAAGACGATCCAAAAAAATTCACAGATCAAGTAAAAAAATGGAAGCTTGACCAAAAAATTGGTATTTCTATTATGGGCGAGGGCGCACCTGTAATTCCTGAGGTGGGAGATGCTCTTTGGAGTAAAAATGCCTTGCCATCTATTTCTTATGGTTATAATTTAAAAATGACACCACTACAAATTTTAACTTTTTACAATGCTATTGCAAATAACGGTACCATGGTTAGGCCTCGTTTTGTAAAAGAAATTAGGTCATGGAATAAGCAAATACAGACCTTTGATACAGAGGTTATAATAGATAAAATAGCTTCTCAGGCTACCATAGGTAAGATGCAGCAGATGTTAAAGAATATTGTAGTGCGTGGTACTGGAAAAAGCTTGTATTCCAAAAACTTTTCAATGGCAGGGAAAACAGGTACGGCAAGAATAGACTATGCAGATCTTGACGCATGGCTACAAGACAAAAAATATGTGTCTTCGTTTGCTGGTTACTTTCCTGCAGATCAACCAAAATATTCTTGTATTGTGGTTATACACAAACCATCTGCAGATAGAGGATACTATGGAGCAGATGTTACAGGGCCAGTTTTTAAGCGTATTGCCCAAAAAATATATACAGACAGCCCTATCAAGGCAGAGGTTGCCAACAAAGACTTACTAGATGTGGCTACCCAAAGAGATTTTGATGGCTATTATCAATATACCCATGGGGACACAGCTACCATGCCAAATGTAAAAGGAATGCCAGCCATGGATGCTATCGCACTACTAGAAAATTTAGGGCTTGTGGTACAATTAGAAGGAAGTGGAAGGGTAAAGGGTCAGTCCCTTACAATGGGGGTTAAAATAAAAGAAGGTCAAGAAATTATACTCAATTTATCGTGATTACATTAAAAGACATATTATATAAAGTTTCCCTTGAAAAAGTAGTGGGAAATACAGCCTTGGCTTTTCGTGAGTTACAATTTGATAGCCGTAAAGTTGGTCTAGATGATGTTTTTGTTGCTATAGATGGTACCCAAAGTGATGGGCATCAATTTATCAAAAAGGCTATTGATCAGGGCGCTTTAGCGGTGGTTTGCCAGCAAATTCCAAAAGAGATTATAAATGGCATTACCTACCTGCAGGTGCAAGACACTCACCAAGCATTGGCAATAATGGCATCTCATTTTTATGGAAACCCTTCCAAAGATTTACAATTGGTTGGGGTAACGGGCACCAATGGCAAGACAACTATTGCAACGCTATTATACACCCTTTTTACATCGGCAGGGTATAAGGTGGGTCTTTTGTCTACCATAAAAATTATCATGGGTACAACAGAGCACCAAGCCACACATACAACCCCAGATAGTTTGACTATAAATAAGTACTTACGCCAAATGGTTGACCGCGGCGTAGCGTATTGTTTTATGGAAGTTAGCTCTCATGGTATTGATCAAAAAAGAACAGATGGCTTGCATTTTGTTGGAGGTATCTTCACGAATCTATCTCATGATCATTTAGACTATCATACAAGTTTTAAACAATATCGTGACGTAAAAAAATCATTCTTTGACGGCTTGCCTAAAACTGCCTTTGCTTTAACAAACGCAGATGATAAAAATGGTCCTGTAATGTTGCAAAATACAAAGGCTAGAAAATACACCTACGGCTTAAAAACTATTGCAGATTATAAAGTTCAAATTTTAGAAAATCAATTGCAAGGATTGCTTTTAAAGATTAACAATCAGGAATTGTGGGTAAAGCTTATCGGAAACTTTAACGCCTATAACCTGCTGGCTATTTATGCTACTGCAGAACAATTAGGTCTTGAGCAATTAGAGATTCTGCAGCTTTTAAGTACCCTAGAGAGTGTGGATGGTAGATTCCAATACCTAGTCTCTGAAGGTAAAATAACTGCAATTATTGATTATGCCCATACGCCAGATGCGTTAAAAAATGTATTAGAGACTATAAATACCATAAGATCGGGTAATGAAGAGCTTATTACGGTAGTGGGTTGCGGCGGAGATAGAGATGTTGAAAAAAGACCAAAAATGGGTGCTATTGCAGCCACATTAAGTACCAAGGTAATTTTTACAAGTGACAACCCACGGTCAGAAAATCCAGATACAATTATACAGCACATAGAAGCTGGTGTGCCGCCACAGCACTTTAAAAAAACAATTGCCATTACAGATCGAAAACAAGCAATAAAGGCAGCCTGCCAAATGGCAAACGAGCATGATATTATTTTGGTGGCTGGAAAGGGTCATGAAACCTATCAAGAGATTCAAGGTGTGCGTAATGACTTTGATGATCGTAAAACCATAAGTGAATTATTAATCGCCCTAAATAAATAAAGCTATGTTATATTATTTGTTTGATTTTTTAGATAAAACCTATGATTTGCCTGGAGCAGGATTGTTCCAGTTTATCACCTTTAGAGCAGCACTAGCGGTTATTACCTCTTTGCTGATTGCTACTGTTTGGGGTAAGAAGATTATCAAGATTTTACAAGACAAACAAATGGGTGAAACCATTAGGGATCTTGGCCTGCAGGGTCAGTCAGAGAAAGCAGGAACACCAACAATGGGTGGTTTGATTATTATTTTAGCCACACTAGTTCCAGTGTTGTTGTTTGCTAAACTGGATAATATTTATGTGATTTTGTTGATAGTAACTACTCTTTGGATGGGAGCTATAGGCTTTTTAGATGATTATTTAAAAAAGTTTAAAAACGACAAGGATGGTTTGCCTGGAAAATTTAAAGTAATAGGCCAAGTTGGGCTAGGTGTCATCGTTGGTGCTACCATGTTTTTTCATAGCGATATTACAGTTAAAACAGAAAAATTAGATCCTATTACAGGTCAAGAAATTGTTACTAACAGGGGCGCAAAAACATTTAATGATGCAGAGAAAACATTGTTAACCACAATGCCTTTTGTAAGCGGAAATGAGATTAACTATGAGAAATTAGTGACCTGGGCAGGAGATGGGTACGCACCTTTTGCGTGGTTGATATTTATACCTATTGTAATTTTTATTATCACAGCAGTTTCTAATGGGGCTAATCTCACAGATGGTATCGATGGTCTTGCTGCCGGTACTTCCGCTATTATAGCGGTAACTCTGGCCATTTTTGCTTGGGTTAGTGGTAACGTGATTTTCTCAGACTACCTCAATATTATGTATATCCCAAACACGGGAGAGCTCACTATTTTTATTATGGCTTTTGTTGGGGCCCTTATAGGGTTTTTGTGGTATAACGCATATCCAGCACAAGTGTTTATGGGTGATACTGGGAGTTTGACCATTGGTGGTATTATCGCAGTTATTGCTATTGCAATTAGAAAAGAATGGTTGATCCCAATACTATGCGGTATTTTTTTAATGGAGAATCTCTCGGTGGTATTGCAAGTGGGTTGGTTTAAATACACTAAAAAGAAATTTGGAGCAGGAAGGCGCATTTTTAAAATGTCTCCCCTCCATCATCATTACCAAAAAGGAGGTTTTCATGAAAGTAAGATTGTTACTCGTTTTTGGATTGTTGGAATTTTCTTAGCAGTATTAACCATTGTGACATTAAAAATTAGATAATAAATAAAGGGTGCCTCTAGGGGTTTAAAAAAGTATTTGCAGTTAAAAATGAAACAAAAGCTAGTCATATTAGGAGCAGGAGAAAGTGGTGTTGGCACTGCTATTTTAGGCAAGCAACAGGGCTATGATGTTTTTGTGAGTGATTATGGGGCTATTAAAGACAACTATGCTCAAGTATTATCAAGCAATCACATTAATTGGGAAGATAAAGGACATACTGTTTCTCAGATTATATCTGCAGATATAGTTGTGAAAAGCCCTGGTATTCCAGATCTAGCTCCAATAATAGCTAGTTTAAAACTCGCGGGTGTACAGGTGATTTCAGAAATAGAATTTGCTGCACAGTTTACAGATGCAACTATAGTGGCTATAACGGGTAGTAATGGTAAAACCTCTACGGCAAGTTTGACATACGCACTGCTTAAGGATGATTTAAATGTAGCTCTTGGAGGAAATATTGGAGACAGCTTTGCGGCACAGGTTGCATCACCAGACTATAAAAACTATGTCTTGGAGCTCAGTAGTTTTCAGTTAGATGGTATCGAGAAATTTGCGCCACATATTGCGGTTTTAACAAACCTAAGTCCAGATCATCTTGATAGGTATGAGAATTCATATCAAAAATACATAGCCTCAAAATTTAGAATAACCATGAATCAAACCGCGTCAGATTATTTTATCTACGACGGGGATGATATCCAAATAAATAAATGGCTACAGAGCCATGAGATTAACGCTATAAAATTACCCTTCTCGCTCACCAAAAGTGTTGAGCAAGGAGCTTATATAAAGGAAAATAAAATAATAATAACCATACAAAACACCCAATTCACTATGCCAATTGCAACGTTAGGACTTCAAGGTAAGCACAATGTAAAAAATGCGATGGCTGCAAGTACTGTAGCTACGCTATTAAAAATCAGAAAAGCAACTATAAGAGAGTCTTTAGAGAGTTTCCAAGGTGTTGAACACCGCCTTGAAAAAGTATTAAAGATTAATAATGTAATGTATATCAATGATAGTAAAGCTACCAATGTTAATGCAACATTTTACGCCCTGGATAGTGTAAAAACCCCAACTGTCTGGATTGTTGGCGGCGTGGATAAAGGGAACGATTACAGTGAGCTTCTGCCTCTAGTAAATGAAAAAGTAAAGGCTATTATCTGTTTAGGTTTAGATAATGAGAAGATCAAAGCTCAGTTTAGCAATGTGGTAGATGTATTTGTGGAAACTGCCGGTATGCAAGAGGCTGTAAAAGTTGCATACAAATTAGCTAACAGAAATGATACTGTTTTGCTAAGCCCTGCATGTGCTAGTTTCGATTTGTTCACTAATTATGAAGACAGAGGCAGACAGTTTAAACAAGCCGTGAGACACCTTTAATTGCTAAGAGGATATACTAAAACACGTAAATTTTACACATATAAGTGAAGTCAATATTTAAAAACATACAAGGAGATAGATTTATTTGGGCCATTATTGGTGTACTGGCTATATTCTCTTTTTTACCTGTGTATAGCGCAAGTAGTAATTTAGCCTACTTGTATGGTGATGGGAATACGTTTAAATTCTTGGCAAAACATTTTGCTCATCTTGTACTTGGCTTTGGAATCTTGTATGGGGTACATAAAATACCCTACCATTATTTTAAAGGCCTATCTATAATTGCACTACCAATTATTGTGGTTTTACTGCTGTTAACTATGGCTCAAGGAACTACCATTGAAGGCGCAAATGCCAGTAGGTGGATACGGGTGCCCTTGGTTGGTGTTACATTTCAGACCTCTACTTTGGCTGCTGTTGTGTTAATGACCTATGTAGCGAGATACCTCTCTACAATTGATAGTTCTCTTGTTAGTTTTAAACAAACCTTAGTGCCTTTGTGGTTGCCTGTTTTTTTAGTGCTAGGATTGATATTGCCAGCAAATTTTTCTACAGCAGCAATTATTTTTGCCATGGTTGTTTTGTTGGTTTTTATTGGCGGGTATCCCTTCAAGTATTTGGCAATCATTTTAACCACAGGTCTACTTTTATTAAGTCTGTTTGTCTTAACGGCAAAAGCATTTCCAGATGTATTCCCAAATAGGGTTGATACTTGGATAAGTAGGGTGGTTAGTTTTGTTGATAAAACAGATAAAGAAGCAGATTATCAAATCACCAAAGCAAAAACTGCCATTGCCTCAGGTGGTATTACGGGTCTGGGTCCAGGAAAAAGTGTGCAAAAAAACTTCTTACCACAATCTTCCTCAGATTTTATCTATGCCATTATTGTTGAAGAATTTGGTTTGCTAGGGGCCTTAGTTGTCATGCTGGTATACCTTTTGTTGCTCTTTAGGTTGGTTGTTGTAGCGCATAAATCTAGCTCTATGTTTGCAAAATTACTGGTAATTGGTGTTGGGCTACCTGTTGTATTTCAGGCGCTTGTAAATATGGCAGTTGCCGTAGAGTTGTTTCCAGTTACAGGACAAACATTACCTCTTATAAGTAGTGGAGGAACTAGTATTTGGATGACTTGTCTTGCATTGGGTATGGTGTTGAGCGTGAGTGCCAAAAGAGAAGTAGAAAAAAATCAAGAACAAGCTATGGATAACCCACTTGATATATTAAGTCAAACCCTTTAAATAGAAATAGTATTAATACGCAAAAAACATACAAGTTTATTATCTCTGGCGGAGGAACAGGTGGCCATATCTATCCAGCAATTGCAATTGCCAATGAATTAAAACTTCGTTTTCCTGAGGCTTCATTTTTGTTTGTTGGTGCCAAAGATAGAATGGAAATGCAGAAAGTTCCTCAGGCGGGTTATACTATCAAAGGTCTTTGGATTGCAGGGCTACAACGGTCATTTACCTTTAAAAATGCCTTATTTCCTTTTAAATTAATTTCTAGTTTGTGGGCTTCTAAAACCATAATCAAATCCTTTAAGCCAGATATTGCTATTGGTACAGGAGGTTATGCAAGTGCACCTTTATTAAAAATGGCTTCTTTGAGAGGGATTCCTTGTTTAATTCAGGAGCAAAATAGCCATGCAGGTATTACCAATAAATGGTTGGGTAAGCATGTACAAAGCATTTGCACAGCCTATGATGCAATGGATCGTTTTTTTCCTGCCAATAAAATATATTTAACAGGAAATCCTGTTCGTCAAGACTTGCTTAATATCACTAGAGATACCTCACAGGCGCTATCATTTTTTAAGCTAAAAGCAAAAGCCAAAACAATTTTGGTGTTAGGAGGGTCTTTGGGGGCCAAAAAAATTAATGAATTAATAGATGCTCATTTGCCGTATTTTAATAAAAATGAGATCCAAGTATTGTGGCAATGTGGCAAAATATACTCCAGAGGCTATCAAAATAGAACGCAAAGAAATATTCAAGTTCATCCCTTTATAAACCGGATGGATTTAGCATACGCTGCGGCAGATATTATTATAAGTAGAGCGGGCGCATTGTCTGTGTCAGAGTTATGCTTGGTGGGCAAGCCTGTGATTTTTATTCCAAGTCCTAATGTGGCTGAAGACCATCAAACAAAAAACGCACTGTCCATCTCTCAAAACAATGCCGCCATTTTATTGCATGAAAAGGATGCCCAGGAGCAGTTTCAAACAATTATAGATGATTTGCTTACTGACACCAAAAAACAAAAACAATTAGGCGCAGCTATTCTAGCATTGGCAAAACCCGATGCTACGAAAGACATTGTTGATCAAATTGAAAAATTAATACACCACAAGCTATAGATGAATCCTCTGCATAACATACACTCTATTTACTTTATTGGCATTGGCGGGATAGGGATGAGCGCGCTAGCTCGTTTTGCTCTCAAAAAAAATCTTGCTGTCTTTGGTTATGATAAAACAGCAACAGCCTTAACCTCCACTTTAGAGAAAGAAGGGGCTGTTATAACTTTTGTAGATAGTGCGGTAGCACTGCCACAACAGGTTAAAAATAATACAAACACCCTAGTGGTGTACACTCCGGCAATTCCTGAGGATAACAAAATTATGCAGTGGTTTACTAGGCAAGATCATAAGGTTATTAAGCGCTCTGAGTTTTTAGGAGCATTAACCCAAGATACGCTTTGCTTGGCAGTGGCAGGAACTCATGGCAAAACAACTACCTCGGCAATTTTAGGACATTTATTGGCCTATTGTGATATGCCGGTAACTGCCTTTTTGGGAGGTATAGCAGAGAATTATAAATCTAATTTTATTAGTAAAGGTACTGCCATAACAGTTGTGGAGGCAGATGAGTTTGACCGCTCGTTTTTGACATTAAAACCAGATATTGCCTGTATTACCTCTATGGATGCAGATCATTTAGATATCTACGGAGATGCAGCTGCTTTGGAGGCCTCTTTTGTTGCCTTTGCAGATTTAGTAGCTAATAAAAACCAGCTCTTACATAAAAAAGGATTGCCTTTACAAGGTCAAAGTGTAGCCCTTGAAGAGCCTGCAGCCTATCAAGGTAAAAACATACGAATAGAAAATGGCGCCTACAAATTTGATTTTATAGCGCCCCACCTAGTGTTGAGCGATGTGTCTTTTTGTTTGCCAGGGCATCATAATTTGCATAATGCCGTTACGGCTATGTCTATGGCTATTTTGGCAGGTGCGCCAACACATTTATTGAAAGAGGCTTTATCAAACTTCAAAGGGGTAGAGCGTAGGTTTTCTTATAGGATTAGAAGAGATGATTTGGTGCTTATTGATGATTATGCGCATCATCCAACAGAGCTTGATGCCCTTTATCAAGGGGTGAATGAAATGTATCCTGATGATAAAAAAGTGATTGTTTTTCAGCCACATTTGTTTAGTAGGACGCGAGATTTTATCGATCAGTTTGCTGAAAGTTTAGCCAAATTCGATCAGGTGCTTCTGTTGGATATTTATCCTGCAAGAGAAACTCCCATTGATGGAGTTACTTCTCTTTGGTTGTTAGAAAAAATAAAGAAAATCGCAATAGATGTTGACAATATTTCTTTGGTTACGAAAGAATCACTTGCAGAACATTTAAAGACTGCTACATGTAGGGTTAAATTATTGGTTGGCGCCGGAGATATTGGAGCAGAAGTTTCACAGATTACTAAAATACTTAAGCATGAAAATTAATTGGAACTTTGTAGGTTTTATAGTGCTTTTAAGCTTTGTTGTGTTTCTTTTTGGTTTTACAAAGCAAAGAAATGAAGCTAGAAATTTATCAAAAATAGTGGTAAGCTTTGAGGATAAAACCCCTCCTTTTATTACTTTAAATTCGGTTAATAAATTGTTAATACAAAATTTTGAGACTGTTGCTAGCATCCCAAAAGAAGCTTTAGTTTTGAAAGAGGTGGAGGAGCGATTGCTGAAAAATCAGATGATTCAACGGGCAGAAGTTTATATTACAGTTGATGGAATATTAGGGGCTAAAATAAAGCAAAGAACACCCATTGCCAGGGTTATTGATAAACTGGATTATTACCTTGATACTGAGGGAGAAAAAATGCCTTTGTCATCGGTGTACACGGCAAGAGTTCCAATTATTACAGGAGCAGTTGAAGAACATGCAAAACCACTCACTGATTTATTGTTACAGATAAATCAAGACCAGATGATAAAAAGTAGTGTTGTAGCCTTGGATGTTTTACAAGATGGAACACTTACAATGCGAATTCGCAAACAAGATTTTACAGTGCTTTTTGGAACAACAGAAAACGCGGCGTTAAAATTTCAGAATTATAAAGCATTTTATCAAAAAATAAAACAAGATAGTATGTTGACACATTACAAGACCGTTGATTTAAGATTTGGTAATCAAGTAGTGGCAACAAAAAAATAAAGGCTATGGAACAAACAAGCATTGCTGTAGGATTGGATATAGGAACAACAAAGATTGTTGCTATGGTGGGCAGGGAGAATGAGTATGGTAAGATGGAAATTTTAGGGATTGGTAAATCCAAAAGTTTGGGTGTGCACCGTGGGGTTGTAAATAATATTACCCAAACCATACAATCTATACAACAGGCAATTACTGACGCAGAAACTTCTTCTGGAATTAAAATAGAAGATGTGGTGGTGGGTATTGCCGGGCAGCACATACGTAGTCTACAGCACAGTGATTATATTACCAGGTCAGACAGTGATGAGGTGATTGATGTTGCCGATATTGATAATTTATGCAATCAAGTACACAAGCTAGTGATGCTTCCTGGTGAAGAAATTATACATGTCTTGCCTCAAGATTTTAAAGTAGATGGGCAGGCAGAGATCAAAGAACCCATTGGGATGTATGGCGGGCGTTTGGAAGCCAATTTTCATGTAGTTGTAGGGCAAGTAGCTTCTATAAAAAACATTGGGCGTTGTGTTAAAAGTGCTGGATTGGAGCTCAGTGGTATTACCCTAGAGCCACTAGCATCTGCAAATGCGGTACTCAGTCAAGAAGAAAAAGAGGCAGGTGTTGCCCTTATTGATATTGGGGGTGGAACTACCGATTTGGCCATTTTTAAAGACGGTATTATACGCCACACTGCGGTAATTCCTTTTGGCGGAAATGTCATTACAGAAGATATCAAAGAAGGGTGTAGCATAATTGAGAAGCAAGCAGAATTGCTTAAAATAAAATTTGGTTCTGCATGGCCTGGAGAGAATAAAGACAATGAAATTGTTTCTATTCCTGGGTTAAGAGGTAGAGATCCAAAAGAGATTACACTAAAAAACCTTTCAAAAATTATCCACGCTAGAGTGGTTGAGATTATAGAACAGGTGTATTTAGAAATAAAAAATTACGGCCACGAAGAGCAAAAAAAGAAATTAATTGCTGGAATTGTACTAACGGGTGGAGGCGCTCAGTTACAACATTTAAAACAATTGGTGGAGTATATAACAGGTATGGATACTAGAATAGGGTATCCCAATGAGCATTTGGCTGGAGATAGTGATAGTGAAACCACAAGCCCATTGTACGCAACTGCCGTTGGCCTTGTAATGAATAGCCTGGAGAGTAAGGCGCGTGCCATTAGAATTGCCAAGCCAGAAGAGAAAGGCCCTCAAGAAGGAGAGCAAACACCAAATGATGGTGCCTCAGGAAACGATGGGGGAGAAACCGGTAATTTGCCGACAAAACCAGATAAGCCGCGTTCAAGTATTTTTGATACTTGGGCAGAGAAGTTCAAACAATTTCTTGACAACGCAGAATAAAAAATACAATAGTTAAAAAAATATAATAACCCTCGCAAAAAAAAAGTATATGCCAGAATTTGACAACATATCGTTCGATCTGCCTAAAAACCAATCTAATGTCATTAAAGTAATTGGCGTTGGTGGTGGTGGTAGTAATGCCATAAATCACATGTTTAATCAAGGAATTAAAGGTGTAGATTTTGTGATTTGCAACACAGATGCACAAGCATTAGAGAACAGTGCTGTTCCAAACAAAATCCAATTGGGTATAGATCTTACAGAAGGTCTTGGGGCTGGTGCCAATCCTAAAATTGGAGAACAATCTGCCGTAGAGAGTATGGCAGATATTAAAAGCATGTTAACCACCAATACAAAGATGATTTTTATCACCGCTGGTATGGGAGGTGGAACGGGTACAGGAGCTGCGCCAATAATAGCGAGAATGGCAAAAGATCTTGATATTTTAACCGTTGGTATTGTTACCATTCCTTTTCACTTTGAAGGAGCTATGCGTAATGAGCAGGCGCAAATTGGGGTAGAAAACTTACGTCAAAATGTAGATAGTTTGGTGGTTATTAATAATAATAAATTACGTGATGTTTATGGTAATCTAGGTTTTAAAGCTGGCTTTTCTAAAGCAGATGAGGTGCTGGCCACCGCAGCCAGGGGTATTGCAGAGGTAATTACACATCACTACACACAAAATATTGATTTACGTGACGCTAAAACAGTGTTGTCTAACAGTGGTACAGCTATTATGGGTAGTGCAACTTCAAGTGGAGTCAATCGTGCTCAAATTGCCATCACAAAAGCATTAGATTCTCCTCTTTTAAATGACAACAAGATAGCGGGAGCTAAAAATGTACTGTTACTTATTGTATCTGGTACCGAAGAGATAACCATAGATGAAATTGGAGAAATAAGTGATCATATCCAGACTCAGGCTGGTCATGGAGCTAATATTATTATGGGTGTTGGTGATGACGAAACTTTAGATGGTTCTGTTTCTATTACCGTTATAGCAACAGGATTTGATGCAGAGCAGCAAAATGAAATCACCAATACTGAGACTAAAAAAATTATTCATACCCTTGGCGACGAAACTAAGGCGCAATTAGACCTAACTCCTAATGTAACGGCAACACAAGTAGAACTTCCCAAGCAAACTAAAAGTGTTGTAAGACCCAGTGAGACTTTAGAGGAGCCTATTATAGTGCACACACTTTTTGAGGTAGATGAGCAAGAGCCAGAGATGACAACTGAGTCGGCATTATCTAAGGAGTCTGGTGTGGAAGAATCTCAAGATTTAAATCTAGAGATACCCCAAATTCAAGAAGAACCATTTGAGGGGTATATAGCAACCTCAGATCTTATTAAAAACATTGATGTAGAGTCTAACTTGGTTGATATTCATTTTCTTGCAGAGTTTGAGCAATTGGTTATCAATGAGATTAGCGTAAATAATTTTGAGGTAATAAACCCAGAGGTTGTTTCTCCTAAGGCTATTAAGGAGGAGAATCTTACTGAAGTTACTTCCCTTGAGAGTGACCAAGCCCAAGAGTTTGAAATTAATGACATAGAAGTAGAAGCGGATGTTATTCTTGAGAAGGAAGCTGTTCAAGAGCCTATGTTAATGTTTGACATGCCTTTGCATGATACCCAGAAAGAGCAAGAAACCGTTGTACACTCATTAGAGGAGCCTGTTATAGAACAAGAGGTAGAAGAGACAGCCATAGAAATAGAATTGCAGCCAGAGCTTGTGGCCACTAATGTTGAAGATATCGAGGTTACAGACCATCTAGAGGTGGTACCTATTAGTGAGGTTTCTAAAGGCGGAGTGGTAACGCGTTATAGTCTTGATGATTACACTGCTAAAGAAGAGGAACTCACAGGGGCTACTGCAGCCCAGGCGCCTTTGGTAACAGAGCTTACTGAGGTCTTGGAGGAAGAGGAGCTTGTTTTTGAAACAAAAATTGTGGAGCCAGCGCCCCAAGAGAAGGAGCTTGAAAACGCGCCACTAAACCCTATGAACACTCCAATTTCTAAATTATTGAGTGATCGCACAGAGGAGCGTAAGCGTAAGATGAAAGATTTTAATTATAAATTCAGAAATAGCAACTCAAAGATTGATGATATTGAGAAGCAGCCTGCATACAAAAGAGCAGGGATTGAACTAGATGATGTTTCTAACCAGGTGCATCTTTCAAGAACTTCAGTAAGTGATGATGATGACGAAATAGAATTAAGATCTAATAATAGTTTTTTACATGATAATGTAGATTAGTTGTAGGGGTATTTTCCTTGAGATATACTTGCATACGTAATTTTTAAAAACCCATTAATACCTATTAATGGGTTTTTTATAGCCATGGCTATTGTACTTAATTTCCTATCTTCGTGGTCTAATTTTACAAGCATACCTATGAGTTTATCAGCAAAGATTATGGAGGCCTTAAAAACGGCAATGAAAAGTAAAGATACTCTTGCGCTGCAGGCACTTCGTTCTGTGAAGAGTGCGATATTACTAGCTCAAACGCAAAGTGGAGCAAAACAAGATCTTAGCCCTGAGGATGAAATAAAACTTTTGCAAAAACTAGTAAAACAGCGCAAAGATAGTGCTGCTATTTTCTCTACTCAAGGACGGGCAGATTTGGCAGATCCAGAAATGTTAGAAGCTGCAGTGATTGAGAAGTTTTTGCCCCAGCAATTAAGCCAGGATGAGGTGGCTGTTATGGTAGATGCGGCCATTGAGGCTTCAGGAGCAAGTTCTATGGCAGATATGGGCAAGGTAATGGGTATGGTAAATGCTAAGGTGGCAGGAAGAGCAGATGGGAAGACTATAAGCACCCTTGTAAAGGCGCGCCTATCAAATTAAACATAATTAAAATAATGCATCACCTATAGTATAGGTGTAATTGGCCTAGTAGTTCAACTGGATAGAATATCAGATTTCGGCTCTGACGGTTGGAGGTTCGAATCCTCTCTAGGTCACGAATAAATCAACAAAAAGTTGAAACAAAGCAAGCTCAACATAAAAGAGCTTGCTTTTTTATTTTGGGTGTTGCTGAAGTTTCTTTTGTTGATTTTCAAAGCGCCGAGCCATAAGGATCAGCGCAGCTAATCCTTTTTCGTGTATTATAAAGAAGCCTCGCTTGCGTGTTTTTTTTATTTACACTATTTCCAAAGCGGAGCTTTTGAGGAAATAAAAAGCAAATCTTCTTTTTATCTAAACCCCACCCCACATAATTCTTTGTTAAAAAAAAGCTGCTCTGGCAGCTGTATAGTAAAGCCTCCTTACCTTTGCAATAAAAAATAATATGCTAAGTAAAATATTTGTTAGTTTATTGCTCATCTGCACGTTAACTGTTGCTCAAAACCAAGATGGCTCATCGCCTTCTCAATCTTTGTATGACATACCCCTTACAGATATCTCTGGAGCGCCTTTGGATTTAAGCCAATATAAAGGCAAAAAAATACTCTTTGTAAACGTAGCCTCAAAGTGCGGGTTTACCTCACAGTATGATGGTTTGCAGGAGCTGTACAAGACCTACAAAGATAAACTTGTGGTAATAGGCTTACCTTGCAATCAGTTTGGTGGCCAAGAGCCAGGTACAGCGGCAGAGATCGAAACTTTTTGTAGAGCCAATTACGGGGTAGATTTCCCGCTCACGGCCAAGATTGAGGTAAAAGGGGACAACCAGCACCCTTTATATAAATGGCTCACTTCCAAAGCTCAAAACGGTATAATGGATTCTTCAGTAAGGTGGAATTTCCAGAAATACCTAGTAGACGAGAATGGCCAGCTCATTGATTATTTTTACTCTACCACAAAACCAATGAGCAGTAAGATTATAAAATTATTGTAATAGCATATATCAACACAAAAAAAAGCCTCACGTAGTACGTGAGGCTTTTTTTATGCTGTTTTAATTAAGGTAGCTGGAATAAATCCTCCACTTTGCACTTAATAGTTTTTGCAATTTTTAAAGCCAATACCGTAGAGGGGATATAAATACCGTTCTCTATTGCATTGATACTCTTTCTAGACACCTCTGCCGCCTCAGAGAGTTCTTGCTGGGTGAGATTGGCAGCTTTTCTAAGCCTCTGCAGGTTGTTTAAAAGTTTTAAATGGTCTTTGCCCATGCTTACTGTTTTTCAAACTCCTCAACAGCGCTAGTGAGTTCTTTGCCAGTATTTGGGTACAAGTATCCCGCAATAAGGGTTCCTATACCAATAAGACCCACCAGGCATCCAACTCCTTTAAGTACTGATCCCAAAAAAAATACCCCAAAACCAAAAAGGCCAAAACCAACAAAAGTTGTGATCACTCCGTTTCTTCTATAATCTACGGGTTCTTTTTTTCTCTCTTCAAAAATAGCCATTAGCTTCTCTATTTTATCTGGATCATTTAAGCTTTTTGAAATCTCTACTGCTGTTTCTCTTTTTTCTTTACCCTCAAGGTACTGCCAATAAAAAACAGCCAGCGGGATGATAATTCCTGTTAGCATTCCTAGAGCTGGTATAATTATGTCTGTATTCATCGTTTTACGTTTAAAATGTAACGCAAAGGTAACATTTTAAACGTAACCTAAAGGTTACATCGTAAATTATTTTAAAAAAATAAAAACATTAATTTAGGAAGCTAGTAGCGCTTTAAGGTCTGTAATGGTTTTGGTAGGATTTTCAGATTTAAAAACATAGCTACCCGCCACTAGTACATCTGCTCCCGCATCTGCTAGTTGTTTTGCGTTTTTACTAGTAACCCCGCCATCAATTTCTATAATGGTACTGGCCCCTTTTGAGGTAATTAATTCTTTTAAGGCTACTACCTTATCATAGGTATTTTCTATAAAACTTTGGCCGCCAAAACCAGGGTTTACACTCATAAGGCACACAAGGTCTATGTCTTGTATGGTATCTTCTAAAAGTGATATACTCGTATGTGGGTTTAAAGCCACGCCTGCTTTCATGCCTTCAGCTTTTATTGCCTGCAGTGTTCTATGCAAATGTGTACAAGCCTCATAGTGGACCGTTAGTATATCTGCCCCTAGATTTTTAAAGGTTGAAATATACCTATCTGGATCTACTATCATAAGATGTACATCTATGGTTTTTGTTGCATGCTTTGCAATATCACGCAATACCGGCATACCAAAAGAGATATTGGGCACAAAAACACCATCCATGATATCTATATGAAACCAATCTGCATCACTGGAGTTTATCATTTCTACATCGCGTTGCAAGTTGGCGAAATCTGCAGCTAAGACAGAAGGGGCTATAAGAGTATGGCTCATGGTAATAGTAAAAAAGGTTGGATTAAACGTTGAATTTTTTCTGAAGTACTTACTTTGTTATCTTTTAAATAAGCGTTTATAGTCTCCAATTGTTCTGCAGTACGTACAATATTAAAATCTGTGCTGTAGTTAGAGAATAAAGCTTTTTGTTTGGGCCTATTTATAATCTCAAAAATAGAATGGTGCCTGGGGTCATTTTTTATTTTATTCTCATAAAGCGGCATGATGATGTCTTTATCCCCCTCCAAGACTTGAAAAAAATTGCCAAGCTCAAATAGTAAAATACCTGTAACATTTCTAAGGCTATTATTGGTATATGTTTTATTGTATATTCCTTCCAGAGCTTCTTTTTCAAGACCCTCAACGGCTTTACTGGAATAACAAATGGTATGAATCATCTTGTGGGCTTTTAATATACTTATAAGTCCATAAAGGTAAGAAAAAAACCTGCTTTGTTGGCCAGGTATTTATCTATCTGTCAATAAATCAATAGCGCAACACTTTATTTTGTAAAGGATAGCCTGTTTATGAGTATGTTTTGGCAACAAAAAAGCGCCTTTTGGTAAACCAAAGGCGCTTTGCTATTTAATAAAAGAAAAACAAGTATTAGTCTCTCCTTCTATCATCTCTTCTTGGAGGACGACGATCATTACTACGTTCTCTAGGAGCTGGTGCTACGTATCCTTCTGGTTTTTCCATAAGGGCCTTACGAGACACTTTCTCTTTTCTAGTACGTTTGTCAAGACCAAAGTACTTCACATCAAATACATCACCCATGTTTACCACATCGCTAACGTTTTCTGTGCGTTCCCAAGCTAGCTCAGAAACATGTAATAATACTTCGTTTCCTGGAGCTTCCATATATTCAACGACAGCTCCAAAATCTAACATTTTGATAACTTTCACCTCATATGCAGAACCTACTGTAGGCTTAAAGGTAATAGAATCAATCTTTGCAAGTACTGCGTCGATTCCTTCTTGTCCTGTACCTAAGATTTCAACAATACCTTCTTCTGTTACTGGGTCTTCGTTAATAACGATTGTACACCCTGTTACTTTTTGAAGTTCTTGTATCACTTTTCCTCCTGGTCCAATTAGAGCGCCAATAAATTCATTAGCGATACGAACACCTACCATTTTTGGAGCGTATTCTTTCACGTCTTCTCTAGGAGCGGCAATTGCCTCAACCAATTTATCTAGGATATGTAAACGACCATCTTTTGCCTGGTTTAAAGCAGCAACAAGAATATCGTATCCTAATCCTTTTACTTTAATATCCATCTGGCAAGCAGTAATACCATCTGCAGTACCTGTAACTTTAAAGTCCATATCTCCAAGGTAATCTTCATCACCAAGGATGTCAGAAAGAACTGCGAATTTTCCAGAATCTGCATCAGAGATAAGCCCCATTGCAATACCAGAAACTGGTTTTTTCATTTGGATACCTGCATCCATCATTGCCATGGTACCGGCACATACTGTTGCCATAGAAGAAGAACCGTTAGATTCTAACACTTCAGATACTACACGTACAGTGTAAGGACAATCTTCTGGTATCATTCCTTTTAAACCACGCTGTGCAAGGTTACCATGTCCAACTTCTCTACGAGAGGTTCCACGAATAGGTCTTGCTTCTCCAGTACAAAAAGGAGGGAAGTTATAGTGAAGGTAGAAGTTTTCTTCTCCTTCAAATGAAGGCATATCTATTTTGTTTGCATCTCTAGAAGTTCCTAGAGTAACTGTAGCAAGTGCTTGTGTTTCTCCACGAGTAAATACCGCAGAACCATGTACAGATGGCAAGTAATCAATCTCACACCAGATATCACGTATTTCGTTAGTCTTACGACCATCTAGACGTAGCCCTTCGTTAACTGTAAGATCACGAACAGCTGCTTTTTCAGCCTTACGGTAGTAGTCAGAAACTAGCCCGCCGTACTCTTCCATTTCTTCTTCTGTGAATGAAGCCTTTACTTCTTCTTTAATTGCCGCAAATGAAGCAGTACGCTCTTGCTTAGTAGATCCAGCTTTAGCCACTGCATATACTTTATCATATGCCATATCGTGAACTCTTTTTACAAGATCTTCGTTATCTGGCTCCTCTGCGTAATCACGCACTTCTTTTCTTCCAAACGCGTCAGCTAATCGGTGCTGTGCATCAATTTGTAATTTAATAGCCTCGTGTGCAAATTTAATTGCTTCGATCATTTCTTCTTCAGAAATCTCATCCATTTCACCTTCTACCATCATTACAGAATCTGCAGAGGCTCCAATCATCATATCGATGTCGCTTTCTGCTAATTGTGCTCTTGTAGGGTTTATAACAAATTTTCCATCGATACGTCCCACTCTTGCTTCAGAGATAGCACATTCAAAAGGGAAATCTGATAACTGAATAGCTGCAGATGCAGCAAGTCCTGCCATTGCATCTGGCATAACATTCTCATCATGAGACATTAACTGTATCATCACTTGTGTTTCTGCGCTATAATTTTTCGGGAATAGTGGGCGTAACACGCGGTCTACTAAACGCATGGTTAATACCTCTCCATCACTTGGGCGTGCTTCTCTTTTGAAGAATCCACCAGGATAACGTCCTGCTGCTGCAAACTTCTCTCTGTAATCAACGGTTAGGGGTAAAAACGGTAGATCTTTTTGCTCGTAGTTAGAAACTACAGTACAAAGCATCATACATTTTCCAGACTGTACCACGACAGATCCGTGCGCCTGTTTTGCTAATTTTCCAGTTTCGATAGTAATTTCTCTACCGTCACCAAGGTCAATGACCTCTTTAAATACTTTAGGTATCATATTTTTCATTTATGATGCGCACCTACGCATCGTTAATTTGGTCAAGGTTTGATTTTCAAACCAAGTGTTGTTGTGTTGTGTGTGGTTTGACCAATGAAAAACTAAAGGGTAGCCTTTTCAGTACTTAAAAATAATAAAATTAAGGGGCTTAGTTAAGCCCCTTAGATAGATTATTTACGTAATGCTAATTCTTTTACAATTGCTCTGTAACGTAATACATCTTTTTTCATTAGATAGTCTAATAAAGAACGACGTTTACCTACTAATTTCACCAAAGAACGTTCTGTGTTGTAATCTTTGTGATTTGATTTCAAATGCCCCGTAAGGTGTTGAATTCTGTAAGTGAATAATGCGATTTGACCTTCTGTGTTACCAGTGTCTGTTGCAGATTTTCCGTGCTTTGCGAAAATTGCTTCTTTTTCTTTTGGATCTAAATACATGCTAATATTTTTGTAAATGATTTTTATGTATGAATCATGTCTATCATAATTCGGGTGCAAAAATAGTAAAATTCAATGATATGGCATTGTATGGTAGTGCTTTATTTAAAAATAAAACACTTTGTATTTTAAAATACAAAGTGTTTACATATCCTAGAAATAATTTTACTTATTAAGCCGTTTCTTGACGTAAGGGTTTGTTTTGCACTAAATCAAGGTATAAGTTAATTTTACGCTTCATTTCTTTACGGTGTGAAATGAAATCTAAAAACCCATGTTCTAAAACAAACTCTGCACTCTGGAACCCATCTGGCAAATCTTTACCAGTTGTATCTTTTACAACACGCGGTCCTGCAAAGCCAATAAGTGCTCCAGGTTCGCTAATGTTAATATCCCCAAGCATTGCAAAAGAGGCTGTTGTCCCACCCGTTGTTGGGTCTGTACACAGAGATACATAAGGTATTTTTGCATCTGCAAGTTGCGCTAATTTAGCACTTGTTTTTGCCAGTTGCATGAGAGATAATGCAGCTTCCATCATTCTTGCACCACCAGATTTACTAATGAGTAAAAAAGGTGTTTTGGTTTTTAAGGCATGATCTGCAGCGCGTGCTATTTTCTCTCCAACAACACTACCCATAGAACCTCCAATAAAACTAAAATCCATACAAGCAACCACAAGGTTTTGTCCCATAGATTTTCCTACCGCCGTACGTACAGCATCATTTAATCCTGTTTTCTTTTGGGCATCTTTAAGTCTGTCTACATACTTCTTTTTGTCCTCAAACTTTAAAGGATCTTTAGAGGTAAGGCCACTGTCCAATTCTTTGAATTTGTTGTTATCAAAGAAAATTTCAAAATATTCCTTACTTCCAATACGCACATGGTAGCCATCTTCTGGACTCACGTAGAAGTTTTTTTCTAACTCTTCTGCGTCCACTATTTTACCTGTCGGAGATTTGTACCACAATCCTTTTGGTACATCTTTTTTGTCCTCGGTAGGAGTGTTGATCCCTTTTTTTGTTCTTTTAAACCAAGCCATACTGTTTATGTTTAAAATCTATTGTTATGATGTTCTATTTATAATGTATTTACATTATTAAGGTCTTCAAAAGCCTTTGTAAGACGTGTTTTGAAGGTTAATTCTGCCTCACGCATCCATTTTCTTGGATCGTAATATTTTTTATTTGGGATATCTCCACCATCTGGATTTCCAATTTGAGTTCTAAGGTAGTCAATATTTTTGGTCATGTAATCACGAGGTCCTTCTGTGAAGGCAAATTGAAGGTCTGTATCAATATTCATTTTTACAACTCCATACCCAATAGCTTCACGAATTTCTTCAACAGTAGATCCGCTTCCTCCATGAAATACAAAATCTACAGGATTAGATCCCGTCCCAAATTTTTTCTGAACAAATTCCTGAGAATTTTTTAAAATTTTTGGTGTTAGCTTTACATTTCCTGGTTTGTAAACTCCGTGTACATTACCAAAAGCAGCGGCAATGGTGAATTGATCGCTTACTTTCATTAACTCTTCATAGGCGTAGGCTACTTCTTCTGGTTGTGTGTATAGCTTTGAAACATCCACATCACTATTATCAACACCATCTTCTTCTCCTCCTGTGATACCAAGCTCTATTTCTAGGGTCATTCCTATTTTACACATACGTGCTAGATACTCTTTGCAAATTGTAATATTCTCCTCTATGGGCTCTTCACTAAGATCAATCATGTGAGAACTGTAAAGTGGTTTCCCAGTTTCTTTAAAGTGTTGTTCTCCCGCGTCAAGTAAACCATCAATCCAAGGCAATAATTTTTTTGCACAGTGGTCTGTGTGTAAAATTACAGTTGCTCCATACAACTCTGCCAGTTGGTGTACGTGTTTTGCCCCTGCAATACCTCCGGCAATGGCCGCTTGATGATTGTCATTAGACAACCCCTTTCCTGCATTAAACAAACATCCTCCATTAGAGAATTGGATGTTCACAGGTGCATTTAATTCGGCAGCAGTTTCCATTACTGCATTTACACTACTATTCCCTACAACATTTACTGCTGGCATAGCAAATCCCTTTTGTTTAGCGTAAGCATGTATTGCTTGAATTTCTTTTCCAGAAGCGACTCCTGGTTTGATTGTATGTGACATAATGTTGATTGATTTAAAAGCAAAAATAGTAAATTTATGTTATAACTAAGTGTCAATAACATAGCTTTTACCACTCTTTTTACAAAGTAGATTTTATGGCAGTTACCAAAGGTTTTTGAAGTTAATTTTTGAAAAATAATATTGGATTAATTACTTAGAAAAACCCACCTATCACTAGAAAGGATAATTAATCCCAATATTGAAAACAGCATTGGCAAAGTTACTTTCTTTGAACCACCTGTTTGACTCAGAGAGTGCTGGGTTGTGAATTTTAAAACCGGTATCTAGTCTAGCAACAAAAAAGCCAAAATCATACCTAAGCCCTAGTCCACTTGCAAGGGCTAGTTCTTTTAAATCTTCTAAGCCGCTAAATCTTAGTGATTCGTCTTTTACGTTATCTAGTGCATTCCAGATATTACCTCCATCTACAAACAAGGCTCCTTTAAAGGCACCTAAAATGGGGAATCGATACTCAAGGTTAAAGGCAAGTTTAAAGTTAGCCTCGTTAAACTCAAATAAACTACCACTAGATCCTGGACCCAAATCATAAGGTCTCCATCCTCTGTTATCATTAGCTCCACCGGCAAAATAACTTCTGGTAAAAGGGATGCTTTCGCTATTTCCGTAAGGAATGGCAATACCTCCAAAGGCGCGAATGGCAAAAACATAATCGTTAGAAACCTGCCAATGTTTTATAAACTCTGCTTCTATTTTTGCATATTGAGAAAAGACAACTCCTAAGGTTTCGTAGTTTTCGGTATTGTTTTTTTCAAGTCCAAGAATGCTTGAAATGCCTGAGAGTATCTCTCCAGCTGTTTCTAGTTTCCAACGAAGTCTTGAGAAATTTTTATCAAAAATAGTTTCTCTAGTATCACGTGTCCAGGTAAAATTTGAAGCAAAAATAAGATTGTTTTCCTTTAACCTAGCCTCACGTTGGATGACACTAAAAAGGGTGTTGGTTTGCTCTTGATCTAGCGGGTAGGCTCCTTGAGCACTATTGTCTAAAAACCTGTCGATGCCCAAGGGAATCTCTAATTGAATTTCATTGTCTTGCGAGGTAGAATATAAAGAAGGGTCTATGCTTCCTGGATTGGAGCTCTCAATATCTTGAGCAATTTCATTGGCCTGGTTGTAAGAGTTGGTGTAAATATTAAAATAGTTACTCCTATTGAGATTTCTAACAAATTGTACATTAAATAAATCAAAACTATTAATTCTGGTTTTTGAAGGGCGCCAGTTGTAATTATAAATACCACTGAGGTTTTGCCTGTCTAGCCCTATATTATTTTGCGCGTTAAAACCAAGACTGATGTTGGTTGTTGGTGCCATGTATTTTGGGATCCACCTATCTACGTTAATAGGTATCATCACACGAGGAATAGATAGTTTTGAAGTAACACCAAATTCCGAAATATTAAAAAAGCTGTTGTCATCTGCAACATCTTTCGAGGCTCCTAGTGAGCCATTACCAGATATTTGTAAAATCTCAGCTCCTTTAAAAACATTTCTTAAAAACAAGGAGCCTTTAAAACCAATACCTAGTTGTTGGATCGTTGAGGTATAGGTGTCAAAACTTGCGTCTAATGTTGCTTTTTTTCTTGGTGTTAAAAAAATAGTACTCACCAGACTTTGTTGGGTACTGTCACTAGGGTCTTCCTGGTAGGTTATGTTTGGATATTTGAAAACTTTTAAATCACTAAGTTGGTTATAGGTTAGATTTCTATCTACATCTCTATATATGTTATTGGGTAAAATAGCAATGGCATCTGTTATGGCCTTTGGGTTAAATTTTAATTTATCGTAACTAAATAATGTATAGCCGTTGTAACGAACAGAATCCTGAAATTTCTTGCCTTGGTTGGCAAAGGAGTAATCTGTTACAATCTTCACTTGATTTACCTTATAGACTTTAAAAGGAACTGTTTTGGTAGTGTCATTAACGGCAATGGTGCGCTGAGGTATAATATATGTTATGTCAACTTTATTGCCTGTGTTAACGGTGTCTGCCTCAAAGTTTATGTAATCTCTATTGAAATTATAAAGCCCAGAGTTGCGCAGCTGCATGTTAATACGTTCTCGCTCGTTCTCAAAATCTGTAGCAGCATACTGAGTTGATTTTTTAATAAAGGTATTGTTTTTAGTGGCCTGAATAATCGAATCTATAATCGGAGAGTCAATTTTCTGGGCAATGTTATTTATAAAATAAGGATTTTTTAAAGTCACATTATAGGTTAGTTCTGCTCTTTTAGCTTTGCGGCTTTTTTTTGTGATATCATAGCTCACCTGGACATTAAACCATCCTTTTTTGGCATACCACTTCTTGATCCGTTGCAGTGATTTTTTTGTTTTAGTTTCGTTAATTAGCGCTGGGGCATCTCCAGATTTTTTTAACCATTGGTTAAAACCAACGTAGTAGTTCCCTAGCTCGTTTAGTTGTTTTTTGGATAGAAGGCCAATTAGTCTTTGCTTTCTTTTGGATTTTTTTTGCACCCAAGTAGTAAAAGTGCTATCTGCCCTTTGGTCTGCAAGATTGTATACATGGAGCCCTAACGGAATGCCAATTAAAGGGATCTTAGTATTAGGGCTTTGGGTTAATTGACTAAACACCCCAAAGTCATCCACTTTTTGTCCATCCACCTCAATGATGTTTTTTGTGAGTAAGAGTTGATCTTGAGTTACATTTTTAACCGCATTACAAGACCCTAGGAGTGTCGTAATTCCTAAAATTAATGATATTTTTGTGATGCCTAATTTCAAATGTGTTGAAAGGGTCAAAAGGGTTGTTTATCTAATAACCAAAAATACTATAATTTGATAAGTAAAGGTCAAATAAAACTAATAACGAGTCTACAGCAAAAAAAGTACCGTAATAAAGAGGGTCTTTTTATTGCAGAAGGGGTGAAGGTAATAGGCGAGCTTTTAAACCAAGGGCTTGAACTTCATAGCCATTTTCATATAAATGCACAGCCAGATGATACTAGCAAGCAAGAAATTTCAGAGGTGCTGCTTCAAAAAATTAGTTGTTTAAAAACTGCTAACACTTCTTTGGCTACCTTTAAAATACCTACTCCAACTCCGCTTTTAAGCAAAGGGCTAACCCTTGTGGTAGATGCTGTTAGAGATCCAGGGAATCTTGGAACCATAATTAGGCTCTGTGATTGGTTTGGAGTTACCCAACTGGTGTGTTCTCAGGATACCGTAGATTGTTATAATCCTAAGGTGGTACAAGCTACTATGGGTTCTATAGCTAGAGTTGCTATTCATTACTTAGATATTCATCAATATTTACAGCAAACCAAACTGCCAGTATATACAGCCATAATGGATGGCCAAAATGTGTATAATGCCACCTTGGCTAGTGATGCAATACTTATTATGGGTAATGAGGCAAATGGGGTTTCTCAAGAAATAAAAGCACTTTCTACCCATCAAATTGCTATTCCGCAATTTGGTGCCTTGCACGCTACAGAGAGTTTGAATGTTGCCACAGCAACAGCAATACTGCTAAGTGAATTTGCCCGTACTACTGAAAGGTAAAATTAATAAACACCCCTCTAGAATTAATAGAACTTAAATTTGAAGTCCATCTACTTAATGGGTTATTGTCTGGAACAAGTTCATCACTTGTTGCAAATACGCCCCTAATTGTTGGCGTAAATTTAAAGAAATACAGATAGATATCTACCCCAAAACCAAGCTCAAAATAGTTGGTGATGCGCGATGTTCTAAATTGTCCTAGACTATTGTCTTCAGGATTTCTCTCGTTACTTGATAGGTTTAAAGAAGTAGAGACCCCGCCCACCACAAAGGGTTTCCAGTTGTTGAGCCTTTTGGTGCTAAATTTCAGTAACAATGGCAAGTGTATATAGGTAGATTTCACCTCACGTAGTGCGTCTATTTCATCGCCAATTCTTGGAAATGTTAGGTTTCTTTGGGTAAAATAAAGTCCTGGTTCTAGCCTAAGGTTAAGGTATTTATTAATGCGCATATCTCCAATAAGCCCCACATTAAAGCCCGAGGTGGGCTCAACAATTACATCTGTATTAGTGTTACCCAACTCATCTTTGTACTCAATTTTAAAATCATAGCTATTAAAGCCTAAAAAATAACCCCAAGTTAAAAATTTGGCATCAAAGGTTTCTAAATTAGACAAGCGTTCTCTATTAAATAGTTGTGCTTGCACACTTTGAGTGAGTAGTCCTAAGGCCAGGAGTATTATTAGTTTTTTCATGCTATTTTGTAGCGCTATAAATGGTGGCTACACCAAAGGTTTGTGGTGTATGTTGTACCTCTATAAACCCAGTTTTTCTTAAAATATTGTTTAATGCTTCTCCGTGAGGAAAAACAGAGGCGCTTTCACTTAAATAATTATAGGCAACCTTGTCTTTACTAAATAAGGTGCCAACTAGAGGTAAAATATTCTTGCTGTATATGTGATATCCTTGTTTGAAAGGAAACTTTTCTGGGACAGAGGTTTCTAGTATAATAAAGAGTCCTCCTTTTTTTAATACACGCAGTATTTCAGAAAGGCCTTTTTCTAGGGTTTCAAAATTCCGTACCCCAAAAGATACCGTCACCACATCAAAGCTATTGTTCTTAAAGGGCATGGCCTCCCCATCTCCTTTGATAAAGTCTACTTTTGCCTCTAAAGGAGTTTGATGTACTTTTTTGCGAGCCATAGACAACATACCCTCAGAGAGATCGAAACCAACTATTTTTTTTGCAGCAATGTGTTTGGCAAATTGTATGGCTAAATCACCGGTACCTGTAGCTACATCTAGTATGCTATCAGGGTTGTGCTTTTTTGCCATTTGTAGCACTTTTCGGCGCCATTTTAAGTCTGTACCTAAAGATATGACTCTATTAAGATTGTCATACTTATTTGATATAGTGTCAAACATTTGTTCTACCTGCTCTTTTTTGTTGAGGGTAGAATCTTTGTAAGGGGTTACTTTTTTTTGTGTTGTCATTTCGGGTGCAAAAATAGCAATTTTTATTGTTACATTTTCTTCATTTTTTAAAACCACATTAAAATAATTCATCTTGTAAAAGCCCTGGTTTGTTTGTAGGATGATTCTCAATATAGAAGATACTATCTGTAGTGTCCTTTGTGATTTAAAAATTCAATACATTTGCACTTTATTTCTAATTATTCTTATGAAAATTATTATCGCCGGTGCAGGTGAAGTAGGGTTCCATTTGGCAAAACTATTATCTTTTGAGTCTCAGGATATCACACTTATTGATACCCACAGAGATTCTTTGTCTTATGCAGACACCCATTTAGATATCCGCGTGGTTCGTGGAGATGCTACTTCAATTAAAGTTTTAGAAGACAGCAATGTTGTTGAAACAGATTTGGTCATAGCGGTAACCTCCTCAGAGACTACCAATATTACTGTTTGCGTTTTAGCCAAACAACTAGGAGCAAAGAGAACTATTGCTAGAATATCAAACACAGAATTTATAGACCGTAAAGATGAGGTTGGTTTTACCAAATTTGGGATTGATGAGCTAATTTCTCCAGAGTCTTTAGCTGCCAATGAAATAGAGTTGCTTTTAAACCAGAGTGCTTTTAACGACACCTATGAGTTTGAAGGAGGCGCTTTAACAATGATTGGCCTGCATTTAAACCGCACCAATAGTTTTGTAGATAAAACAGTTAAGCAGGTGGCAAGCGTGTTCCCAAATTTAAAATACGTGCCTATAGCCATGCAGCGTTATGGTACTCAATATACTATTATACCAAGAGGAGATACGCTATTTAAAGAGGGAGATCAGGTTTATTTTATAACCACCAAAGAAGGGGTTGATGAAATTTACGAGCTTACCGGAAAACAGCGGCACGAGATTAGAAATGTAATGATTTTGGGAGGTAGTAATATTGGGTATAAAACAGCCAATGATTTATGTAAAAATAAATTTAATGTAAAGCTTATTGAAAACGATAAGGAAAAGGCTTTTGAAATAGCCGATGACATACCTAGCTGTCTAGTTATAAATGGTGATGGAAGAAATGTAGAACTACTCTTAGAGGAGGATATTCAAGACATGGATGCTTTTATATCTGTGACAGGAAATAGCGAAACCAATATCATGTCTTGCTTGGTAGCAAAATCTAAAGGGGTTAAAAAAACAATTGCCCTTGTAGAGAATATGGACTATTTTCAGTTGTCTCACTCAATAGGTATCGATACTTTAATTAACAAGAAACTTCTAGCGGCCAATAATATCTTTAGATACATCCGCAAAGGAGAGGTTGTTGCTATGACCAAGCTTAACAACATGAATGCAGAGTTGTTGGAGTTTGTGGTAACACCATCTTCTAATGTTGCAAACAAGACCATACGCGATATTGATATTCCTCGCTCTGCCATAATTGGTGGTGTAGTAAGAGATGGTGAAGGGCAAATTGCCCTGGGTGATTTTAAAATCCAAAGCGGTGATCGTGTTGTTGTATGTTGCCAACCACAGTCTATAGGTAAAGTAGAAAAACTCTTTGTGTAATGAGTTTTTTTAAACAAGTAAATCATAAAATCATTGCACATATCATGGGCCTTCTACTTGTGGTAAACGGCTCTTTTATGTTAATAGCCTCTATTATGAGCGCTGTCTACCAAGATGGTGTGCTTCATCAGATGTTACTCTCAGGACTAATTACTTTGGCCACAGGAGCCTTGGTTATGTTTTTGACCCGTGCTCATAAAAAAGAACTACACAAAAGAGATGGATATATTGTTGTGGCAATGGGCTGGGTGATTATGTCTTTGACCGGCACATTACCCTATTTGTTTACAGGTGCAATACCCTCATTTACCAATGCTTTTTTTGAGACTATGAGTGGCTATTCTACCACTGGAGCGAGTATTTTAAACGATGTAGAAAGCCTCCCAAAGGGTATTTTATTTTGGAGGAGTATTACCCACTGGATTGGTGGTATGGGTATCATTGTTCTGGCTGTTGCTATATTGCCACTGCTTGGTATTGGTGGTATGCAGTTGTTTGCTGCAGAGGCTCCTGGTCCTACTGGTGACAAGCTACATCCAAGAATTACAGATACTGCAAAACGCTTGTGGCTCATCTATGTGGGGTATACCGCTGCAGAGACCTTGTTGCTAAGCCTGGCGGGTATGAGCTTTTTTGATGCTATTAATCATTCATTAAGCACACTGAGTACAGGTGGTTTCTCTACTAAAAATGCTAGCATAGCACACTGGAATGACACGCCGCTTATACAGTACATAATTATGTTTTTTATGTTTCTAGCAGGTACTAATTTTGTATTGAGTTATTTTGCATTTAAACTCAAGTTTTCAAAAATAATTCATGATGAGGAGTTTAAAACCTACTCATTTTTACTAGTAGTGCTTACGGCTATTTTTGCAGCGGTTATTTACTTTAAGGTTGATTTTGGCGCCAGTAGTATTGTACACCCAATGGTATGGGGAGAATTGGAAGCTAGTGTTCGTCATGGTCTATTTCAGATATTAGCCATTGTTACCACTACAGGTTTTGTAACGGCAGATTATGCTATCTGGACTCCTATTTTAACGATCTCTTTATTTGGTTTAATGTTTTTGGGTGGATCTTCTGGATCAACCTCTGGAGGTATTAAAATTGTACGTCATTTAATTATGATTAAAAATGGAGTTTTAGAGTTTAAACGCACCTTGCACCCAAATGCAATTTTACCGGTACGTTACAACACAAGAGCTGTACAAAGGCCTATTGTATTTAATATACTTGGATTTTTTATATTGTATATGCTTTCCTTTATTGTTGGTGTGATTGTTTTTTCTGTGCTCGGGTTAGATTTTAAAACGGCCCTTGGTGCTGCAGCATCAACTCTTGGTAACGTAGGTCCAGCTCTAGGAGATCTTGGCCCTGTACATACCTATGCAGATCTGCCAGCATTGGCAAAATTATGGGCTACGTTTTTAATGTTAATTGGAAGACTGGAGCTTTTTACAGTGCTTATTTTATTTACGCCTTTTTTCTGGAGATCACGATAGGCTTAGTCATTAAAGGAGATAATTTCTATTTCTACGCGCCTGTCATTGTTGCTTCTTTTGCCTAGTGGTTGCCTAAAGGCCATCCCTTTATAGCTCATTCTGTTTTTGCTAATCCCTTTTTTAATAAGGTAATTATAAACGTATTGAGCCCTAGCCTCGCTTAAGTTTTTCTTTCCTGTTCTTAGATTTGTAAAATCTATTCCAGGGTTATCAGGGTCTCCGCAGCAAATATGGCCAAGGAGCTTAAAAGTCATGTTTGGGTATTGTTGTAAAAAGGTAAGAAGTTTTTTGAGTGCTTTTTTACTCTCATTTAGCATGATGTCTCTGTCTTGATAAAACCTAATTCCTTCAATTGTGATTTTGTCTCCCGCTCTAAATACTTTTGCATATTCTGGCGGAATGCCTTTTTGAGTGGGTTTTAATACAATCTCTCCTGCTACTTTTACATGGTATTTTTTTAGGTGAATAAAAATATCTACACGTCTGTTGGTTTTTGAATCACTATCCAACTCTCCATATCCTTGAGATGAAATAATGGTAAACTCACGCAAGTTTTTGGTCACATTTGCTGCTCTATCTTTAGAGAGCGTTAGGTTGTAATCTTCTTTGCCAACTGTGTTTGTGTAGCCTTTAATATGTACATCAAGCTTGTCTTTATGGTGTAGTTTTTTTATGCTATCAAGAATAAAAATGTGCGCTTGTGTAAGCTGTGATTTGTCATTTTCGAAATATAATGAAAACTCCATCTGATCTTCTTGTGCCCACAAAAAAGGAGCGCAAAATATACATATATATGAAAGTAAAAGTTTCATGTGTGATAATTTTCAATACCTAAATGTACTAAAATCTGTAGACTTGCCTTGTTTGAAGAACTAAGGAGTCTGCTTTTTAGACAAATGACTCAAATCTATTTCGTTTATTTCTTTTCCTGTTGAGAGTGTTATAAGACTTTGAACATTACCTAGATAGGGCAAAAGGGTCAGTTTTGTGATTATAAAAGTCTCGTAGGCCTCTATGTCTTCAACGATTAACTTGAGCAAGTAATCAAAAGTACCACTAACCCTATGGCACTCTACAACTTCTGGAAAATCGTTTACTTTTTTAACAAATTTCTCTAAGTAGCTGCGCGTGTGCCCTTGCAGTGTTATAGCAACAAATACCGTTTGCTTAAGCCCTAATTTTTTTTGATTTAGCCTAGCAGAATATCCTTTTATATACCCCTCTCGCTCAAGTTTTTTTATGCGCTCAAAAACAGGGGTTGTAGACCTTTTTAAATCTTCAGCAAGACTCTTTACAGTTCTGTTAGAGTCTTTTTGTAGTGCCTTTAAGATGGCTATGTCTGTACTATCAAGTTTCATTTGCTGTTTATTCGGTTATTTGAGTATAAAAATAGAATAAATATTATGTTTTTTGTTTTTTTTTAGAATAAAACACTAATTATTAACTTTAAGGCAGGTGATACATATTTTTTAAAATGCATTTTTTGTATTTTTATACATTATATAAAAGAATGATTAGGTATGACTGAAACTGCATTTAATATGCCTAAAATGGGCGAAAGTATTACCCAGGGCACCATACTAAATTGGTTGATACAAGAAGGGGAGGCATTTCAAGAGGGTGATATTCTTGTTGAAATAGCCACAGACAAGGTAGATAACGAGGTGCCAGCTCCAGGCTCTGGAGTTATGATCTCTCACAAGGCCAGCGTCAATGATGTAATTGAAGTAGGACAAACCATTGCTTTATTATCATTATCTGATGGAGTATCTTTCACTAAAACAGCTATACAAAATACTCCCAAGAGAGAGGTGACTAAAAGGGAAGCCACCACCAAAAAATCCTTAACCACCAACGGCTCTTTTAAGGTAAACGACAACGTTTTTATTTCTCCCCTTGTAGATGCTATGGCTAGAAAGCATCATATTAGCTACCAGGAGCTAGGCTGTATAAAAGGTAGCGGTCTTAATGGGCGTTTACGCAAAACAGATATTACAAGTTACTTGCAACAAGGAAGACCTTTTAAATTTGCGCAGCCAGAAAGCAAAAATCATGGGTACAGTATTCCAGATTTAAAGTTTGATACCGGTAGTGGTAAGATTATACCCATGGACCGCATGCGAGAAATGATTGCAGACCATATGGTGTACAGTAAACACACCTCACCTCACGTAACTGCATATGTAGAGGCAGATCTAACTAATATGGTTGCTTGGCGAAATACAAATAAGGTGTTATTTCTAGAGGCCCATGGAGAGAAGCTAACCTTTACGCCGCTTTTTATAGAAGCGGTTGCAAATGCTATCAAGGATTTCCCGATGATTAATGCATCCCTTGACGGAAAAAATATTATTGTAAAAGAGGATATAAATATTGGAATGGCAACTGCCCTGCCCTCCGGAAATTTAATTGTCCCGGTGGTTAAAAATGCAGATAAAAAAGATTTAAAAACACTTGCTGGTGCTATAAACGAGCTGGCTCTAAAGTCTCGTTCTGGAAATTTAAAGGCAGATGATATTAAAGGAGGCAGCTTTACCATTAGTAATGTAGGAACCTTTGGTAGTTTGATGGGAACCCCTATTATTAATCAGCCAGAGGCAGCTATTTTGGCAACAGGGATTATAAAAAAACGCGCAGAGGTAATAGAGAAACCTCAAGGTGATACCATTGAAATACGAAGCATGATGTATCTATCTCTCTCCTTTGATCACAGAATTGTAGACGGGCATTTAGCGGGCTCTTTTTTAAAACGCATTGCCGATAATTTAGAAAATTTTGATAGTAACCGCTCCTTTTAGATTTTTTGTCAAGCTGCTTGATTGCTGCCCTTTATAAAAACACTGAGTAATATATTTTTTGAATAGTATCTTATGAAAATTACCAAAGAATTAATCTTACAAGCCTTTAAAAACCTGGTCACTGCAAAAGAAATGACACAGGTGTATGAAGATAATTTTAAAGTTGTTTCTAAGTATGTACATGCTACCTCTCGTGGTCATGAAGTAATACAAACAGCTCTTGGTATGCAGTTAAAGGCTCAAGATTATTTGTTTCCATACTATCGCGATGATGCGATGCTATTATCCATAGGCATGACTCCTTATGAGTTGATGCTACAGGTGTTGGCTAAAAAAGAGGATCCTTTCTCTGGTGGTAGAACCTACTATTGTCACCCTAGTTTAAGAGATGATGATAAGCCTAAAATTCCTCATCAAAGTAGTGCTACAGGTATGCAAGCGATACCAGCAACTGGAGTTGCAATGGGTTTTTGGTACCAAGAGGCTGAAAAGCTTTCTTCTCATTTAAAGGGAGAGGCCCCTGTGGTAGTTTGCTCTTTAGGTGATGCAAGTGTAACGGAGGGTGAAATTGCAGAAGCCTTCCAGATGGCTGCTTTAAAACAATTACCTATTTTGTATTTGGTACAGGATAATGGCTGGGATATTTCTGCTAATGCTTCAGAAACTAGAGCTCAAAATGCTGCCCAGTACGCAGCAGGATTTCATGGTTTAGAGGCCATCTCCATAGACGGGACAGATTTTGAGCAAAGTTATACTACAATTAAAGAGGTACTTGAGAAAATTAGAACCCAGCGCCGCCCATTTTTAATACATGCCAAAGTTCCTTTGTTAAACCATCACACCTCTGGAGTACGCATGGAGTTTTATAGAGATGATTTGCAGCAAGCAAGATCAGAGGATCCATATCCTAAATTGCTATCATTACTTTTAAAGCAGGGTGTTACTAAGGCTGAAATACAAACGATAGAAACCGATATTGAGCAACATGTAAAACAAGCGCTAAGTAGAGCTGCAGCGGCTGAAGATCCCTCCCCTGAAGATTTATATACTCATGATTTTGCGCCAACTCCAATAACACAAGAAGTAGGATCGCGCACCCCACAAGGAGCAGAAAAAGTAGTGATGGTAGATTGCGCATTGTTTGCCATTGAAGAACTAATGGCCAAGCACCCAGAGTGTTTATTATATGGTCAAGATGTTGGAGCAAGGCTTGGTGGTGTCTTTAGAGAAGCTGCCACCTTAGCTCAGAAATTTGGTGACAATAGGGTATTTAACACAGCCATTCAAGAAGCTTTTATCGTAGGGTCTACCGTGGGGATGAGCGCCGTTGGTCTAAAACCCATTGTTGAGGTGCAATTTGCAGATTATTTGTGGCCAGGGCTAAATCAATTATTTACAGAGGTATCAAGAAGTTGTTATCTCTCCAATGGTAAATGGCCTGTATCAATGATACTCAGAGTGCCTATTGGCGCTTATGGTAGTGGCGGGCCGTATCACTCCTCTTCTATGGAGAGTGTGGTAAGCAATATAAGAGGATTGAAAATAGCCTATCCTAGCAATGGGGCAGATTTAAAAGGGCTTATAAAAGCAGCCTATTACGATCCAAATCCAGTAGTTATTTTTGAGCATAAAGGCCTGTATTGGTCTAAAGTGCCAGGAACAAAAGGAGCTACAAGTGTAGAGCCTAGTGAAGATTATATGCTTCCTTTTGGGAAGGCTTGGGTACTTCAAGAAATCTGGAAAAAAGAACAAGATGAAACCTTGTCTATTATTACTTATGGTATGGGAGTACATTGGGCTATAAATGCTACGGCCTCACTTGGCTTACAAGATGTTGTAGAAATTGTAGATCTGCGCACGTTACACCCTCTAGACTATGACACTGTTTTTGGCTCCGTAAACAAATGCGGGAAGTGTTTGATAGTCACAGAAGAGCCAAGTGAAAATAGTTTCAGTAGAGCTTTGCAGGGTCGTATTCAGGAAGAATGTTTCCAGTCTTTGGATGCTCCAGTGATGATTATAGGCTCTGAGAATATGCCTGCCATACCACTTAATAGTGTGCTGGAGCAAACCATGATCCCTTCTACAGAAAAAGTAAAGGAAAAAATAATTGAAATTTTAAATTATTAAAGCCCTGTTACTAAAGAAATACCCTAGGTTATTTCTTTCTGTAAGGATCTTCTTCACTGCTTTTTATTCCTAGTGCCTGATACACAAAATCGAAAGTAGATAACAATTCTGGTTGTCCATCAACAATGGCAATATTGTGCTCAAAATGAGCACTTGGTTTTCCGTCCTGAGTTACAATTGTCCAGCCATCTTTGAGTTGTTTGATACGGCGAGTACCAAGGTTAATCATAGGTTCTATGGCAACGGTCATTCCTTCTATAAATTTTTTACCACGACCTCTACGTCCATAATTAGGCATTTCTGGATCTTCATGCATGGTTTTACCAAGCCCGTGACCGACCAATTCTCTCACCACACCATAGCCATGGCTTTCGCAGTAGTTTTGGATAGCAAATCCTACATCGCCAACGCGGTTTCCAATTTTTAATTCCTTTATACCTACATAAAGTGATTCTTTGGTTACTTGGAGTAATTTTTTTGTTTCTTGTGCTACTTCACCCACCTCAAAGGTATAGGCATGGTCTCCATAAAAGCCGTGCTTTATAGCTCCACAATCTATGCTAACAATATCACCTTCTTTTAAGGGTATGTCTGTAGGGAGTCCATGAACAATTGCTTCATTTACACTAGTTAAAAGGGTAGAGGGGCAGTCATACAACCCTAAAAATCCTGGAACAGCATCTTGCTCTCGGATATAGGCCTCTGCCATGGTATTTAGCTCATTGGTAGTTACTCCAACCTTTACCTCTTTGGCCAGCATTCCTAATGTTCTTGAAACTACTAATGCGGCTTCTCTCATCAGTGCTATTTCTTCTCTAGATTTTGTAATAATCATAGTGCCTTTTAAAAGTTAAACCAACCTTTTTTCTTGCTTGGTTTTTGGGGGCTTTGTTCCCCAATAATTTCTTGATAAATTTCTCCCCAGCTCTTCATTCCTCCAATATTTCTATCATCAATAAAGAGGTCTGCATTTATTTTTCTGCTGTAGGAGGTATCATAATCTTCTTCTGGGAAACTCATGTTTACAGCATAAAAAGTAATACCGTGTTTTTCGCAAAATGCAACGGCCTGCTCTAATTCTTTTCCTCTTCTATAGGTCCATAAAATGACTCTATGTCTATTTTCTTGTAATTTTTTGATAGTTTCAAATGCAAAAATAATAGGTTTCCCAATTTTTGGATAGGCATTTTCTACAATGGTACCATCAAAATCTATGGCTATAGTAAGGGTCTCTTTCATGTTGAATTGTTGCTGTTTGACTTGGTAAAATTACAAAGAAAATCACCACCAGAGTTTATTATTCTGCGTATGCTGGTGTGTAGGGTTTATTTGTAACTATAGTGAGTATATCTTCTTCAAGTGTTGCTCTTTGAGCATATTCAACAAAACGTCCTAGTTCTTTTTCTTGTTTGTAAAAAATAAAAGTAGGCACATACCCAATATTTAAATCTTTTTCATAGCCCTGTGGGGTGTCTTTATCATGAGAAACAGCTACTATCTCTATACGCTCCTCATTGATGCCTATGCTCTTTAATATTTTATAAAAATGAGGTACCTCACGCTGGCTATCCTCACACCAAGTACCCATAAAGGCTTTAATGTAAACACCTTTGAGTTCTTTTTTAAGCTCAATTAATGTAATAGAATCTGGTTTGTAAGCCTTGAAATTTTCAGACATCCAAGGAAATAAACTATCGTTTTTAAAATCTGCATGGCTTACTTTTCCAAGTAGCATTTTTTCTCCCTCATTTTCTGGGTCATCTACGAGCTTGTCACTTGTATATATTTCTTGGGTATTTTCAGTACCCCCTTGTTGGGTCTTTTGTGTTTGGTCTTTACATGACACTAGGCTTATTAAGGCAAAGGCTATCAGGATTGTTTTTGTGCTTAAATAGTTCATCTTTATGATTTTTTATACTAATGATTTTTGTGTCATCTGCTCTGGCTGGGTAACGCCCATGATGTGCAATATTGTAGGTGCTATATCTCCTAAGACTCCGTCCTTCACATTTTTTATATCTGGATCTACTACAATTAGAGGTACAGGGTTTATGGTGTGGGCCGTATTTGGTGATCCATCTGGATTACACATGGTCTCACTATTACCGTGATCTGCAATGATAATAGTCGTATAGCCATGAGTAAGTGCAGCTTCTGTAATTTTTTTTGCGCAAGCATCTACCACCTCACACGCTTTTATAGCTGCCTGTAAATCTCCAGTGTGGCCAACCATATCTGGATTAGCAAAATTTAAACAAATAAAATCTGCTGTTTCTGCCTTGATTTCTGGAAGTATGCTATCTGTAATTTCATAAGCGCTCATTTGGGGTTGTAGATCATAGGTAGCAACCTTTGGTGAGGGACATAAGATTCTTTTTTCACCCCTAAAAGCAGCTTCTCTTCCTCCATTAAAGAAGAAGGTTACATGAGGGTATTTTTCTGTCTCGGCAATGCGTATTTGGGTTTTGTTGTTTTTTTCTAGTACCTCTCCAAGGGTTTGGGTGATGTTTTCTTTGTTGTAAATTACTTCAACTCCCTTAAAAGAAGCGTCATAATTTGTAAGGGTTACAAAATGCAAGGGTATTTTTTTCATACCATAGTCTTCAAAATCATGCTGGCTTAACACCTGGGTGAGTTGTCTTGTGCGGTCTGTCCTAAAATTAAAGAAAATTACAACATCATCTTTTTTAATAGTTGCAACAGGTACGTTGTTTTTTGTTACTACAAGAGGCTCCATAAACTCATCTGTAACTCCTTCTTGGTAGCTTTTTTCCATGCTCTTTGAGATATTGTTGGTTGGGGTGCCTTGTGCCCTGCACAACAAATCATAGGCTTTTTTAACACGCTCCCAACGGGTATCTCTATCCATGGCAAAGTAACGCCCAATTACACTTGCAATACTTCCGGTTGTTTTTTGCATATAGGCCTGTAGCTGCTCTATGTGTTGTATACCAGATTTTGGATCTACATCGCGCCCATCTGTAAAGGCGTGCACAAAAACGTTTTCTAAATCTTGATCACTTGCGGCCTTTAGAAGTCCTTTGATATGGTCAAGGTGAGAATGTACACCACCATCTGAGACAAGCCCAAGTAAATGAATATTTTTATTGTTAGTCTTGGCATAGGTAAAGGCTTTTTGTAACACTTTTTCATCCTTAAGAGTATCATTAGTAATCGCCAAATTTATTTTTGCCAAATCTTGGTATACAATTCTACCAGCGCCCAGATTCATGTGTCCTACCTCGCTGTTCCCCATTTGTCCATCAGGAAGGCCAACATGTGCCCCGTGGGTTAATAGATTTGCGTGCGGATATTTTTTTATTGCAGCATCCATAAAGGGAGTTTCTGCCTTTGCAGGGGCAGAGATGCTAGGATCTTGTGTGTTACCCCATCCATCTAAGATAAGCAATATAACTTTTTTATTCATAGTGTAAAGATAGGGAGTAATTAACGATTATAAAACCACTGGAGTTTCAATAAATTTAAAACCATAGCCATTTTATAGGGCTGTTTTCTTGACAATTTAAAGTAGTTCAGGATTTATATCCAAAATATGTTCTTTTATATACTTGGTAATAAAGCTGTCACTAAAGTGCTCGCTACCCTTTATCTTTTCTTGCTGTAAGATACTTTTTATATCAAGCTTTTTATAAGCCCTGAGCATTGGTCTAGATACAGGTCTATAGCTAAAGTGCCAAGGCTCGTGAGAAAAGCCTTTTCTTTGAGCATCTTTTGTATACACCTCATAAAACCCAAAGCTGTTTGCATTTTTTGTAAGCCAAACTTTCATCTCACAAAACTGGCCTACGCCATAAAAGTGTTTTTCTTGCAACACACTTGAGGGTCTTGCACCCGTATTTGCCTGAATAATATCAATATCTGTACCCCAGTGATGTCTTGATGTTCCTGGAATGGTTGAGTACTCAATAATTTTTGAAAGTGCCTGTGTTGCAGACAACCCTTGCCCGGTGAAGCGTTTGTATTTGCCTTCAAATATTTCTTTTTGACGCTCAAAGCTTCTATAGGCAGAGACAACCTCTATGCTAATGTTATCCTTTGCCGCTGCAGATTTCATCTCTAAAAATGCAACTTTGGTTTGTTTGTGCATCTTTTGGGTGTAAGAATTTCCAGTAATATCAGGATTTCCTCTCCCGATAAGTTGGGCTTTAGTGAACCTGTCTTGCACGCCGCCAAGGGCAATGTGAGGTAGTGTTAAAAGCCCTAGGCTGCAAATTCCTGTGAGATGTAAAAAGTCTTTCCGTTTCATGTATGTGCTGTCTTAATCTTGCTTTGTTTTTTAATATACTATTTCTTTATAAAACAACTATACTAGAGCCTTAAAATAGATGCTGTTTCAAGTAGGTAAGAATCTTTCCCTTTTTCAAAAATACGCGCACTATGGTTTCCTTTTAAAGTTATGCGATCTCCAATAACCTCAAGCCAACTACCCTCTGGTAAGCCCACTACAGGGGTGTTGTTTTGGGTGTGGTATTCTTTTATTCTTGTTGCCCTAGACTCTCCCATATGCCTTGTTTTTGGGTTTGGGTCTATGTAATGGGCATTAATATTAAAAGGAATGACCCCCAAGGTGGTAAAAGAAGACGGGTATACAATAGGCATGTCATTGGTGTTTTGCATGGTGATACCGCAAATATTACTACCAGCACTTGTACCAAGATACGGAGCGCCGTTAATAATTGCATTTGTGATGGGGCTAAGTAGTTTATTGTCATGTAATTGCTGGACTAATAAAAACGTATTTCCGCCACCAGTGAAGATTCCTTGGGCTTGTTTTATAGCCTGTCTAGGATTTTCAAAGGTGTGTATGCCGCGCAAATTTTTACCAATGTTGTTAAATGCTTTTGCTGCCATTTTGGTGTAATTTTCATGGCTAATACCTCCAGGTCTTGCATAGGGTATAAATAAAACCTCTTCCACATCTCTAAAAAGTACTTCAAGCTCTTGCTGCAAATACCCTAGATAGGTTCCTTTATATAGGGTTGAGGTGCTCGCAATAATTAGTTTTTTCATTGGTAGTGAGTTAGACCATAAAGGTACACAATGTGTTATTATATTTTATGGCTTGTTTGTTCAACTCTATTCTTATTAAATTATATATTTGAATTCTGAAAAATAGGATAAAAATAAAAATGAACCGTAAAGCAAGCTTTTTTAGCGTACTTTTTTTGTGTTTTTTCACTTCTTCTACAGCGCAAATTATTTGGTTTGAGGGGAGAGTCATAAACCCTGATGAGGTGGAGAATATTCATGTACTTAATACAACTTCAAGATATAATGCCATAACAGATCAGGAAGGGAAGTTTACCATACAAGCCAAGCGATACGACACATTGGTTTTTTCTGGAATAAAGTATTTTTCAAAAAAGGTAGTGGTTACAGATAAAATGTATGCTCAAAAACACCTTACAGTTTCTCTTATTATTTTATTAAATGAACTGGACGAAGTGTTTTTAGGAAATACCCTCTCTGGAGATTTGTTAAAAGATGTTGGGGCTATAAACACTAATAAAAACTTTAATTTTGATGACGTAGGTATTCCGGGGTTTAAAGGAAAGCCGCAGGAAAAGATTCCTGATTTGGTGGGTCAAGTTATCACGCCATTATTTGTAGATGTAGAAGCATTGTATAAACATATCACAGGGTATTATAAGGCACTAAAAAAGATCCGTAAATGGCGCTCTGAGGATTACATTGCTACAGAAATATTAACCTATTACACCGCCTCTTTTTTTCTTGACGCCTATGGGGTTCCAGAAAATAGAACCTATGATTTTATAATGCTTTGTATAGAAACCTCAGATATCGAAAAAGATTTTAAAATCAAAAACTACAACGGTGTGCTCACCATCTTTAAGGAGAAATTTCCAGACTATGTGTATCAGTTAAGCCTTTTAGAGAAAGAAAACTAACATTTTTATCATCTTTGACGCATAAAGAAACAAAAAACAATACTATTGCTTTAGATTAAGCACTTTGCAATTTATACAACTATATTTTTCATGAGATTTTTTACCATTTTTATTTTAGCGCTTGTTTTGCCAGTAGTTATGGGAGCTGCTATTCATAAATTTTATGCAAGCACTACAAAAATAGAATATGTGCCACAAGAGCAATCCCTACAAATAATTACAGAAATTTTTACGGATGATATTCAGCAAGCATTGTCTGAGAGAAACTTAAGGGAGGTACATCTAGACTCCAAAAAGCAAACCCAGGCAGATGTTTTATTATTAAAAGACTATGTTTTTAAAAAGTTTGTGGTTTTTGTCAATGGTGCAAAACAAGACTACAACTATATTGGCCTGCAATATGATGTAGATCGAGTGAAATTGTATTTAGAAATACCAAATATTTCTTCTTTTGAGCGTATAGAAATTGAAAATAAAATCTTGTTTGACACCTTTGAAGATCAGCAAAACATCATACATATTAAAACTCCTGATGCGAGACGCAGTCTTGTCTTAGACAAAGAAAATCCTAAAGGATTGTTAAATTTTTAATAACACGCAGTATAAGCCATAGATTAAGCTATTTTTGAACACTTTATTTAACCAAACGCAACCATGAAATTACTTAAATTTTTATCCTTTATTTTAATAATGTCTTCTGCCTGTTTTGCAACCGCACAAGATACAGAACCAATCAAACAGGAGCGTAAAGCAGGACACCTAAACAACAACCGTTTCAAGCAGTTGTATCAAGAGTTCTCTTCACCAAACCAGTACAGATCTGCCTCTGGAGCTCCAGGGCCTGCATATTACCAGCAGCAAGCAGATTACAAAATGGATATTGTCTTAAATGATGATACTTCTGTATTGTATGGAACAGAAACAATTACCTACACCAATAATTCTCCAGATGTTTTAGAGTATTTGTGGGTGCAGCTAGACCAAAATGTTCGCGCTTCAGATTCAAAAACTTCTTTAATTGAGGCAAATGGAGCAGCTCCTGCTCAACAGGCTAGTTCTTTTGTGAACAGTTATATGGGTGAAGCCTTTGATGGAGGGTTTAAAATTGAGTACGTAAAAGACCGTAAAGGGAACAACCTTTCATACACCATCAACCGAACCATGATGCGTATCGATATGCCTAAGGTGATGTCTCCAGGAGACACCTATTCTTTTGATATTAAGTGGTGGTACAATATTGTAAACCATACCATAGATAGAGCTCGTAGTGGGTATGAGGTATTTGATGATGGAAATAAAGGATATGTGATAGCTCAGTTTTTTCCTCGTATGGCAGTGTATAGTGATGTAGAAGGATGGCAAAATAGCCAGTTCTGGGGTCGTGATGAATTTGCATTACCTTTTGGAGATTATGATGTAAGTATTACGGTTCCTGCAGATCACACCATGGACGCCACAGGTGTTCTTACCAATAGAAAAGAAATTTTCAGTAAAACAATGATGAACCGTTACAACAGGGCAAAACAATCTTATGAGACTCCTGTTATTATTGTAACACAAGAGGAGGCAGAGGCTGCTTCTAAAACAAATGTAAAAGCAACCAAAACTTGGAAGTATAAGGCAGAGAATGTACGTGATTATGGTTTTGCAACCTCAAGACGTTACATCTGGGATATGATGGCAGTTAAAATTGGAGAAAAAGATGTAATGGCTGTCTCATTATATCCACCAGAAGGAAATCCATTATGGGAAGACTACTCAACCATAGTAGTAGCCAGTACGTTAAAGTCTTACTCTAGAATGTCTTTTGACTACCCTTACCACAAGGCGATTTCTGTACATGCAAAAGGACAGGGAATGGAATATCCAATGATATGCTGGAATTACGGCCGTCCAGATGCTGAAGGTCAATACAGTGAAAGAGTTAAATACGGTATGATGAGTGTTATTATACATGAAGTTGGTCATAACTATTTCCCGATGATTGTAAATAGTGATGAGCGCCAATGGACTTGGATGGATGAAGGTCTAAATACCTTTGTACAATATGTTGCTGAACAAGATTTTGGAGAATGGTATCCAGATGCTATAGCTCCTAATAAAGCATATCCATCACGTCGTGGACCTGCCAAAAAAATAGTGAATTACATGGGAGGGGATCAAGACTTTATTGCCCCTATTATGACAAAAGGACTCAACACCTATAACTTTGGAGCTAACGCATATTCTAAGCCTGCAACAGGTCTTAACATACTTCGTGAAACTATCATGGGTCGTGAATTGTTTGATCATGCGTTTAGAACCTACTCACAGCGTTGGATGTTTAAACACCCAACCCCAGAAGATTTCTTCCGCACCATGGAAGATGCCTCTGCCGTAGATTTGGATTGGTTTTGGAGAGCATGGTTTTATAGCACAGACTACACAGATATTGGTGTAAAAGACGTAAAGAAATACTATGTAACTTCAAAAATGAACAAACAAGTACGAGAAATGATTAAGGCTCGTGGTATGAAAGAAAGTGATCTTCCGCCACTTGTATATCTTGTAGAAGAGGGCGCAGAAGACTTTGAAGAATCTATGAAAACTCAAACGCTTAATGATGTTACAACACTGCAAAGCTACATTATGGATAACATCTCTCCAGAGGATAGAGCAAAGTTGAAGAATCCTAGTTTTTTCTATGATGTAACTTTTGAAAAGCCAGGAGGAATTCCTATGCCAATCATCGTTGAGTATACTTACAGTGATGGAAGTACAAAACGTGAAACCTTTCCAGCTCAAATCTGGAGAAAGAATGATAAAGAGGTTCGCAAAGTAATAGCTTCTGAAATGGAGATTACTAAAATAATGGTAGATCCAGACGAAGAGACTGCAGATATAGATACAGATAATAACGCTTGGCCAAAGCGTAAAAAACTTGGAGAATTTAAAAGCTTTAAAGATAAAGTTAAAAACTAGGCTACTCTAAATTTTTAAAATGCCAATATAAACCCGTTACAAAACATGTAGCGGGTTTTGTAGTTTAGTAGTCTTTTGATAGAAAACTTATAGGTGTCTTTGGATTTAATTTGAAATTCTCAATTTAAAATTCTCAAATCTCCCTATCTTTGTGGTATGATACAGCTTCATTTATTATTCATTAGCGGTGTAGAAATAGGATTTATTTTTGTTGTTATTCTGCTTGTTTTTGGAGCAGATAAAATTCCTGAAATTGCCCGTGGCCTAGGTAAAGGGCTTCGTCAAGTAAAAGATGCCACCAATGATATTAAATCTGAAATCAGCAAAAGTGCAGACAAACAGGGTGTTAATCTAGATATCACCAAGGATATCAGTAAAAATGTATCCAAAAATATAAAACAAATAAAAGATGATGTTGAAGACTTTGGAGGTTCCATCAAACGCAACCTCTAATGCTTCACTCTTTAAGATATTGGGATCAAGATCTTCTTGTTTGGCTCAATAATCTTGGCAACGAGCCCTATGATGCTTTTTGGATATTTGTCACTCAAATAGAAAGCTGGACACCACTTTTTCTCTTTTTTATTGGTGTACTACTGTATTATTATAAAGGTAAAAAGGGACTTGTTCTCTTGCTAGGTGGTATTATCACCTTTTTAATTACCCTAGCCATTACAGATTTTACAAAAACATATGCGGCGCGAATTAGACCAAATAATATAGAGAGCCTCTCTAGTGTTATTCGTGTTTTAAAAAATCCAACAAGCTATAGTTTCTTTTCTGGGCATGCTTCCTCTAGTTTTTGTATCGTTGTTTTTTTAGTGCTTTGCATCAGAAAGTTAAATCCATGGGTATATTTGGCCTTTATATGGCCCTTACTCTTTGCTGGTAGCAGAATCTATATAGGAGTTCATTATCCAAGTGATATAATAGTGGGGGCCCTTGTTGGAAGTCTTATAGCTATTTTAGGACATAGTGGAGCGGCATATCTTTCCAAAAAAGTATAGCAAGCAATTATCGAGTATGTAAACTAAGGTTATTTTACTCTAGAGATGGTAAGGCCATCTCTAATGGGAAGCAACACTGTTTCTAGTTTTGGGTGCTCTTTGAGTATTTTGTTATACTGCAATAGTGCTTTTGTATCTATGTCTTTTGGGTTTACTTTTTCTACAACTTTGCCACTCCATAGTACGTTGTCACTTAAAATAACTGCCCCAGAATTAAGCTTTGGCAGTAAAAGATCTAGATAGGTTACATAATTACTCTTGTCTGCATCAATAAAGACCAAATCAAACTTTTTTGCCAGTGTAGGGATAATATCTAGGGCATTTCCGGTGTGCTGCTTAATTTGGGTGCCATAGCCTGATGCGTCAAAATAAGTGCGTTGTATGTCATACAACTCTTCATTAATATCTATGGTGTCAAGGGTACCATTTACTTGCATACCTTCGGCAAGGCACAGCGCAGCATACCCTGTAAAGGTTCCAATTTCTAGAATATTTTTTGGCTGTACTAATTTAGAAATCATGCTTAATACTCGCCCCTGGTAATGCCCGCTACTCATTCTGGGAGCCAATACTTTTTGCCAAGTTTCACGGGTGAGCTGTTGCAGTAATTCTGGCTCATCCCCAGAATGGTCTACAGCGTACTGATCAATATTTTCTGGTAGGAAATGCACTCAGTATTTTTTGTTAGGAGTTACCTAAGATTCTATTTACTAATTTTTGTTTCACCTTTGGGTTGTCTCCACAGAGCCATTGTATCACATTGTCTTCCCAGATAGCATCACACTGTGTAGGGCTAAGGATCTTTCTTTCCATGGCTAGGTCTAGTATTTTTCCAGGGTATGAGGATTGTTGCTCACTTTCCATCTCACCCAAGGGGTAGGGGTCATCAAGTCCCATAACCACTTGGTCTGACCCTTGATTTCTAATGAGTAACTCAAGACCTCCGGTATCATGTACCAAGGTGTCAAAGAAAATATTTTTATGTCCTACAGATTTTCTAGGGTGTTCTTTCCCTTCAAATAAATCTGGTCTGCCATCAAAACCTTGAATGCGCCTTCCTAAATTCATTTGTGCCAATTGCCCGCCATGAGCAAAGCAAGTACGCATGTTTGGAAATTTATCTGCATACCCATTGAGGGTTAAAAAGTGATAGGCATCTGCACATTGTGCAAGCATCCATATTAAATGAAAACGCCAAGAGGTGTTTTCTAGTTTGATAAACTTCTCTCCATCATAAGGATGTATTTCAATGGCTAATTTGTATTTATTGGCAAGTTCAAATATAGGCTCGTTTTCTTCATCAAAAATACATCGCCAAGTACCAATGGTATCCATATAGTGTGTAGGTAGGCATAATAGCTGCATGCCTAATTCTTCTACACAGCGTTCTATCTCCCAACAAGCTCCTCTTACAAAACCTGGGTGTACCACAAATCCAGTGGTGAATTTTGATGGATGGTCTCGCTGTACCTTAGCATTAAAATCATTCTGAAAACGCAGTGCTTGTTTCATTTCCTCTACACGTAGGCCATTTCCGTAGAGCTGAGAAAGATTAAGTACCACTGCATGGTCAATATTATTATGCTCCATCCATGCTAGTTTTTCGTCTAAGAAAAAACTAGAATCAGTCACTGGGCGGCTCCAGTCTTTCTGTAGCATAAATTTTCGATCTTTATCGACCCAAAATATACCTTTATCTTTCATAAACTGAGGGATGTCCTCTGGATATGGAAGTAAATGAGAATGACCGTTAATGCGTAGTTTTCTTTTGCTCATGATCTGGTGTGTGAGAAATTATTTTGATAGGTTAAAGTTACAAACTTTTTGTTCTCCCACCATCAACAGGTAAATTAATACCATTAATATAACCAGCAGCAGGGCTCGCTAAAAAAGCAATTGCATCTGCAACCTCTTGCGGTTTTGCAAAACGTTTGGCAGGCACAATACTTTTCATAAAAGCAGTAGCTTTTTCCTGAGACCCGTCAAAACGCTTGGCGGCATTACTAATAATACTATCCAATCTTTCTGTGGCGGTAAACCCTGGCAAAACGTTGTTAACTGTAATACCGTATTGCCCAAGTTCATTAGCCATTGTTTTACTCCAACTAGCTACAGCTCCACGAATCGTGTTGCTTACTCCAAGGCCGTCAATGGGCTGTTTAACAGAGGTAGATATTACATTTATAATACGTCCATAGCCATCTTGTTTCATGGCAGGAACTAATGCTTGTACTAAGATTTGATTACATTCTAGGTGCATGGAGAACGCACTTATAAACTCCGAGGTATCTGCGCTAAAAATAGGCCCTCCTTTTGGACCCCCCGTATTGTTTAATAAAATATGGTAGTTTGTTTTTAAGGCCGCCGCCGTTACTTGGTCTTTTAATTGTGCTGGATTTGTAAAATCTGCTACCAAGTAGGTATGTGTTTGATTGTCTTGGGTAGGCAGTAGTGCTACTGTTGCTTTTAACTTGTTTTCATTTCTAGCTACTATAGTAATGCTTGCTCCCATAGCTGCCAATTGTATGGCAGTGGCTTTTCCTATGCCTGCTGTGGCTCCACAGATCATGGCATTTTTATTTTTTAAATCTAAATTCATAGTCTTTATGGTATCTCTGGTGTTATGTGTTTAGTTATATATTTCCTTGATAAGAAATACAAACATTTTTTGCTTCTGTAAAGAAATTTAGGGCCTCAAAACCACCTTCTCTTCCTACGCCACTTTGTTTAACCCCACCAAATGGGGTGCGTAAATCTCTATTGAGCCAAGTATTAACCCAAACAATCCCTGCTTGTATATCATTAGAAAGGCGCATAGTTCTGTCAATATTACTTGTCCATAGGGTTGCAGATAGGCCATATTTTACATCATTTGCAAGCCTTAGGGCTTCTGTCTCTGTTTTAAAGGACATAAGGGTAACCACTGGGCCAAAAATTTCTTCTTGGTTTACACGGCATTGGTTGTCTTGTATTTCAATTATAGTTGGTTGCAGGTAATATCCCTTTTCACTACCTGTAACCTTTACAGGCTCACCTCCATATAAAATAGTGCCATTTTCTTGTTTGGCTATCTCAATATACTCTTGTACTTTCTCCATATGAGATTTAGACACTAGCGCCCCAATATTGGTGTCTGTGTCAAAGGGATTGCCCACTTTTAATGCAGCAACTTTAGCAATGAAATCTTTTTTAAATACTTCGAAAATAGTTTCTTCCACATATATTCTGCTGCCACACAAACAAATTTGCCCTTGATTGGCAAAAGAAGATTTTACGGTTACAGACAGCATTTTTTGATAATCGCAATCTGCAAAGATCAGGTTTGGGTTTTTTCCGCCAAGCTCTAAGGAAAGTTTTTTAAACATAGGAGCTGCAGTTCTTGCGATGTGTGCTCCAGTTTGTGTACCACCTGTAAATGATATTGCTTTAATATTTGGGTGTTCTACAATGGCCTGCCCTGTGGTTGGACCTGTTCCATGAACAATATTTAATACTCCTGGAGGAAGACCCGCCTGGGTGCATATATCCCCTAGTAAATAAGCGGTCATAGGTGTTACCTCACTTGGTTTAGCAACCACACAATTTCCTGCGGCTAGGGCAGGAGCTATTTTCCATGTAAATAAATACAATGGTAGATTCCAAGGAGAAATACAACCTACAACACCAATGGGTTGTCTTAGGGTGTAGTTCATTGTATTTAATCCAACACTTTGATGGGCCTGGCTTGCAAATTGAGTTATCCCATTTCCAAAAAACCTAAAATTTGCACTTGCCCTAGGAATATCCACGGCAGTGGCTAGACTTAGAGGTTTGCCGTTGTCTTTTGCTTCTGCCTGAGCTAGTACAGCTAGATTTTCCTGAATCAGGTCTGCTATTTTTAGCATTATTTTACTTCTAGTATCTACGGTAGTTGTAGACCACTCAGGGAAAGCAGCTTGTGCGGCTGTGTAGGCATTGGCTACATCTTGTTTGCTTGAGTCTGGGATTTGAGCATATACACTGCCATCACTAGGATTGTAATTATCTATCCACTTACCAGAGAGGGCGTCACAGTTGATGCCGTTTATGTAATTTTTTAAATAGTGCATAGATTGCGAGGTATTATTTAATATAATTTTACTGTCTTGGTTTATGGTAAATATTAATTTTTATAAGGGTTTGTAAGCTGTTACTTTAATTTCTATAACAAGATGTGGGTGGGGTAATTGGTGGACGGCAACCGTTGTTCTTGCAGGGCCAGTTTCTTTGCTAAAAAACTCTCCATACACCTGGTTATAGCCTCCAAAATCATTCATGTTTACCAAAAAACTACCAACATCAACAACATCCTCCATCGTGGCATTTTCTGAGGCAAGTACATCTTTTATATTATTTAAAACAGCTCTGGTTTGCTGTTTTATATCCAAAAAAATTGTACCCATGTCATCTATTTTATCGGCTCCTGCAATGGTGTTGTCTGGCAAGCGAGAACTGGTTCCGCTCACAAATAAAAAATCACCTGCTCTTTTTATATGAGGATATGCACCTCTGGGTGTTGCTTTTCCTGCTACTAATTTTCCCATAATGTATTATAATTTTCCCGCTCCTTCACTTTCTTGAAGCAGTGCGTTTGTTTGTTGTTGTACTAATTTTAATTTCTCTTTTGTTTGCATGCTATCAGGGAGTAAGCCCCCAGATAATAGTTTTAAGATTGTTTTGTCCTGTGCTCTTCCTCTTGTCATTGCTTGGTGGTATGAAATATCTTCATTAAAAGTAACTAAAGAATATTTACTAGAATACTGTTTTGGAAATTGTCCTTCAAATGCCATTTCTAATTTACGTTTTTCTTGAAACAATGGGCTCGCTGTGTGCTCTTTCATTTCATGAAAATTGTCTAGGGCCAAATTTGCAATGGCATCGGTGTCTTTTCTACGTGTTTTTTCATACTCAGTTAAGACTGTTTTCCAATTTCCCTGATGTTTGTTTAGTATCTCGTCAAACACAAAAACATCTTCAAAACTTGCATTCATACCTTGCCCATAAAATGGTACAATTGCATGTGCTGCATCTCCAAGTAAGACCACTTTTTCATAACAGTGCCAAGGAGAACAACGTATGGTGCCCAAAGGTCCTGTTGGGTTGTCAAAAAACTCTGCAACCAGATTTGGCATCAGTGCAATGGCGTCAGGATATTCTTGGGTAAAATATTCCTGGACCATTTCTGGAGTTGTTAAATTATCAAAACAATATTTTGTATTTGCATAAGGCGCAAACAACGTTACAGTGAAACTACCATCTAGATTAGGCAAGGCAATGAGCATATCTTCTCCACGAGGCCAAATATGTAGTGCTCCTTTCTCGGTTCTATAGCCGCCATCTTTGGTAGCTGGGATGGTGATTTCTTTATACCCATGAGTGAGCCATTGTTGAGAGAAACTAAACAAGAGTTCTCGTTTATTAAACATAGCCCTACGAACTACAGAGCCTGCACCATCTGTGGCTAAAACAAGATCTCCCTTAAAGGTGCTTTCTTGTTTGGTGTTGTAATCTGTAAAAGTAGCAGTCCCTTGTTCAAGGTCTACAGCTGTACATCCTTTATTGAAAATTAGTTCAACATTTGGCATTGCCTGTGCCTTGTCTAGTAGTAACATGTTTAATCCTGGACGTGAGATAGAATTTATATATTCTCCATCCCTACCACTGTAATTACTCATAAAAGAGTTGCCTTTACTATCATGAATCATACGGCCATACATAGGGATACATAATTCTAAAGCCTGCTTTTCAACACCCGCCAGGCGTAATGCTTTTAGGCCACGATCACTAAGAGACAAGTTGATAGAACGTCCTGCATCTTGAGTAACATCACGAAGATCTGGGCGCTTTTCTACCAGTTGTACTTCATACCCTCTTTGCGCCATACGCAGCGCCAATAAGCTACCACATAATCCTGCTCCAATAATTAGTAATTTTTGATTACTGTTTTCCATGTTATAATATACTTTTTAATCGTGATACAAATTCAAATACATCTTTATAACTGTTGTACAAAGGCGCCGGAGCAACTCGAATAACATTTGGTTCTCTCCAATCGCTAATAACACCAGCTTGGGTTAATTTGCTATGCAGAGTTTTGTCTGCATTTTTAACCTGTATGCTCAGCTGGCAGCCTCTTTCTTCTTTATTTCTTGGAGTAATGATGTTAATATCATCGGTGTCTATTTCATCTAGTAAGAATTCAAGATATCCAGTTAATTTCTCGCTTTTTGCTCTAAGGTTATCAAAACCTGCATCTTTGAAAGTGTCTAGAGATGCACGTATGGCTGCCATTGACAAAATAGGAGGGTTGCTAAGTTGCCATCCCTCTGCTCCAGGGATTGCATCAAATTCATGGCGCATATTAAAGCGGGTTTCTTTATTGTGTCCCCACCATCCAGCAAAGCGATTGAGTTTTTTGTTGTCCTGATGACGCTCATGAACAAAACAGCCTCCTAAAGATCCAGGGCCACTGTTTAAATATTTATAGGTACACCAAACGGCAAAATCTGCCCCTATCTCATGTAAATTTGGTTGTATGTTACCCACCCCATGTGCTAAATCAAAGCCAACCATGCAATTATGCTTGTGCCCAAGGGCTGTAATTTTCTTTAAAGGGAAATGCTGGCCAGAGTAATAATTGGTGCTCCCTATCATCAGTAGGGCTATCTCATCTGCTTGTGTTTCTAAAATTTGCTCAAGGTCTTCAAAGCGGCACAAATCTTCACCTTCTCTAGGTTTCCATAAAATAAGTCCTTGCGTGGGGTCAAACCCATGAAATTTTAATTGACTTTCCATGGCATATTTATCACTAGGAAAGGCATCACTCTCTACTACAATTTTATACTTTTTTGCGGTAGGTTGATAGAAACTTACCATCATTAAATGCAAATTGGTTGTCAAGGTATTCATGATGACCACCTCACTTGGTTTGGCTCCTACAATAGCTGCCATATTTTGAGCTAAAAACTCATGATAGGGTAGCCATGGGTTTTTGGCTTCTGTATGTCCTTCTACACCGTGTTTGGCCCAGTCATCAAGCTCTTGGTGTATATAGTCTTTTGTTTTAAGGGGCTGTAATCCTAGAGAGTTTCCGCAGAGATAGATTAATTCATTTCCTTGAGTATCTGAGGGGAGTAAAAACTCTTTTCTGAAACTTGAAAGGGGGTCTTGATCATCACACTGTTGGGCAAAAGCTCTTGAATTTTTAAATATCATAATTAGCTAATAGATTATAGTACCTGTTTGGTTTAAATACCAGGGATTTATAATTTTATAATAACACCTAATGCTAGGTTGTTTGGTTTTAGTAAAAATATAGAAAGTATTTGATTACTGCCGCGTTGGAGGAAGATTTAAGAGAAAATAAGCCCCTTAGGTTTTAAACTACCTGTATATTAACTTATTTTCTGATCGCTGAGCAAAATTAATAGCCTTTTGTTTTTAATAAATCTGGAAACTTTTTTTGAAATTTTCTCAACCTAGGGATAGACACATTTTGTATGTATGGGTTGCTAGGGTTTAGCCTTTCATAGTTTTGGTGGTAAGACTCACCTTCCCAAAACTTTTCAAAAGGGAGTACCTCGGCGGCTACATAGCCCTGGCCAAGTGTTTGTTCTAACTCTTTAATTTTAGCGTCTATAATATTTTTTTGAATTTGGTTTTGATAAAATATGATAGAGCGGTACTGTGAGCCTCTATCTGGGCCTTGCCCATTTACTTGCCCAATGTTTTGAGATCCAAAATAGACGTCTACCAAATCTGAAAATTGTATCTCTTGAGCGTTGTAGCTAATTTCTACGGCTTCTGCATGACCAGTTCTTCCTGTATTGCTTGAGGCGTACGTTGGGTTTTGAGTGTGCCCACCACTGTAGCCAGAGACGCTCTCTTTTACTCCTTTCAAACTCTCATAAACAGCCTCTACACACCAAAAACAACCACTAGCAAAATAAGCGCGGTCCAAACCATCTATAGGTGCAACCTGTGTAGGTGTTATTGTTTGCTGGGTTTTTAATGCCCTTTGCTGGTTTGTTGTATTGTCTTTAGATTGGCATGATGCCTGAGATATCATTAAGATAGCTGTAATAAAAAACAAGAGATTTCTTTTCATGGTTTAGTGTTTTATAATCCTAAAACTAAAGTAATAAAAAAAGCCTTCACTATGAGTGAAGGCTTTGTTATTGTTATGCTAAAATTTATTACTTCATTTTAGAAAATACTTTTTGCATTTTTTCTTTTTCTTGAGTAGCTAGTTCTTGATCAATCAAGATACGGCCACTGTGCTCATCAGTAATAATTTTTTTACGCGAAGCAATCTCCATTTGCACTTGTGGAGGAATGGTAAAGAAAGATCCACCAGAGGCACCTCTTTCTATTGCTACAACTGCCAAACCATTTTTTACATTGGTACGGATACGCTTGTATGCTATAACTAGACGGTCTTCGATTTTCTTTTCAAATTTTTCAGATTCTTTGAGTAAAGAAGTTTCTTCTTTCTCAGTCTCAGATAAAATCTCATCAAGTTCACCTTGTTTGTGCTTAAGGTGCTCTTCTCTTGCTCCAACACGTTCTTTGGTTTGCTCAACTACTTCTTTTTTCTGCTCGATTTGAACCTTAAATTCTTTGATGTGCTTTTCGGCTAATTGAATTTCTAATTCTTGAAATTCTACCTCTTTGCTCAAAGCATTGTACTCACGGTTGTTACGAACCTTATCTTGTTGTGCTGTGTATTTCTTGATAAGCTCCTTTGAGGTTTCAATACCAAGCTTTTTTGCTTTGATACTCTCTTGAATAACCTCAAGGTCTGTAGTTAATTTTTCAAGTCGGGTATTCATCCCTGCTACCTCGTCTTCAAGATCTTGCACTTCAAGAGGAAGTTCCCCTCGTACATTTTTGATTTCGTCAATGCGAGAATCAATTAGTTGTAGATCATACAAAGCGCGTAGCTTTTCTTCAACAGAAATTTCTTTATTTGTTGCCATACATTAAAAATAGCTAATTGGATTTGTGTTTATTTGCGATAAAACGACTGCGAAATTAGCGATTTTTTTTGTAAGATAGGTATGTAAAAGCTCTTTTGTGTATTGTTCGCTTTCATAGTGCCCTATATCTGCCAATAGAATCTTGTTTTCTGCAGTGTAAAAGTCATGGTATTTTAAATCAGAGCTTATGTATACATCTGCTCCTTGGGCAATTGCATCGCTAATTGCAAAGCTGCCACTGCCACCTAACACGGCAACTTTTTTTATAGATTTATTTGTCTTTTTTGAGTGTCTAATACATTGTGTATTCATTTTTTCTTTTAAATACATTAAAAAAGCATCTTCATCCATTGGGTTTTCAAGCTCTGCAATCATACCCATGCCTATGTGTTGGTTGGTGTTTTCAAGTGTGGTTATTTCATAGGCAACCTCTTCATAAGGGTGGCTGTTGTGCAGGGTGCTAAGTATATTTTTTTCTAAATGCTTTGGAAAGGTCATGGTAATCATGAGCTCTGAGGTAGTTTGAGTGACCCCTTTTTTGCCTACAACTGGATTGCTATGCTCATTGCCTTTAAAAGTAGCGATGCCCTGAGAGGTAAAACTACACTCTTGATAGTTTCCAATGGTTCCGCCACCCACATTAAATAGTGCTTTTTTAATACCATCTACCGCCTTTGAGGGGGCATAAGTAGTTAGTTTTTTGATTGTTTGTTTCTGAGGGATTAAAATCTTTTTATGTATTAATTCAAGGGTATTGCATATTTGAGCATTTACCCCTTCAAAGCTATTGTCTAAAGCGGTATGTATTGCAAAAATATGGATGTCATTTTTTATTGCTTTTTGGACCACACGCTCTACATAAGTAGCTCCTGTTAGTTTTTTTAAGCCCTTAAATACAATGGGATGAAAGCTAACAATAAGGTTGCATTTTTTCTCGATAGCTTCCTCTACAACAGCCTCTAGAGTGTCTAGGGTTATAAGTATACCCGTTACAGTGGCCTCTTGATCTCCAACCAATAGACCCGTGTTATCAAAATCCTCTGCATATGCAAGTGGAGCAAACTCATCTAGTAATGTAATAATTTCTTTTATTTTCATAATTGTCTTTTTTAAAATAACATATCCTTTGCTTTAGGTTGTCATCAATCACATACTATTTCGTAAATATACTAGAATCTGAGTTGTAATTTATCTCTTTTTTTTTCTGAAATTTTAATTTTTAAGAAGCATTTCCCAAACATATTACTACTTTCGTTGCATGAACCGCTTTAGAAAATTATTGTTTCCGGTTGCTGTTGTATATGGCTGGGTAGTTACTACGCGTAACTTTTTGTATAACAAAAAGTGGCTTGGCTTTAGAGGTGTTTCTTATAAAAAGCCAATTATATGTGTAGGGAACCTATCTGTTGGTGGCACTGGAAAATCTCCAATGATAGAGCTTCTGGTTAGCTATTTAAAAGACAGCCATGACCTTGCAGTGCTAAGTAGAGGTTATGGTCGTAGGTCTTCGGGCTATTTGGAGGTTCAGCCAAATTTGTCTGCCTCTCAAACAGGAGACGAGCCGTTGCAGTTTAAGCAAAAGTTTCCATCGCTAAGAGTTGCGGTTTGTGAGGATAGAAAAACAGGTATTGAAACATTACTGCCCCAGGCAGATGTTATTTTATTAGATGATGCATTCCAGCACAGAAAAGTAATTCCAGGTTTTTCTATTTTATTAACGGCTTTTGATGATTTGTTTTTTGAAGATTATTTTTTACCTGCAGGAAATTTAAGAGAGTCTAGAAAGGGAGCCTCTCGTGCAGATGTAATAGTGGTCACAAAATGTCCAGACAAAGTATCGTATGCAAGATTGCAAGAAATTAAATTTTTGCTTAATCTAGCATCTCATCAAAAAGTATATTTTTCTAAAATAGGATATGCAGATACTATTTTTGGGATTAGCGAAAATTTGCCATTAGGGTATTTAAAAGATAAGTCTTTCACACTTGTAACGGGTATTGCCAATCCCGATCCATTGGTTTTGTTTTTAAAAGAGCAAGGTTTTTCTTTTACCCATAAAAAATATGCAGATCATCATCGTTTTTCTGCTTCTGAAATCTCTGAGTTAAAACAAGAAGAATTAATTATAACAACAGAGAAAGATTACATGCGTCTGCAAGGGTCTTTAGGGAAATATGCGCTGTATTATTTACCTATAAAAACGATTATTTTAAACAAACAAGAATCGTTTTTTAAACAAACCATTTTGGAGGCAATAGCCTTTATGAAAGGGTAGTAGTGTTTTGTTTTTTACTTAGTTTGAGGGTGTCATGAATTTTTTCAAAAAACTCTTCTGGCTTAAAGGGTTTAGGTATAATTTCATTAAATCCAACCCTGAAAAACTCATCTAGATTCTCATCAATAGTAACGGCCGTAAGTGCAATTACAGGAAGCTCTTTATTAAAATCTCGTATCTTTTGAGTAGCTTCAATGCCGCTAATACCTGGCATATGTATGTCCATTAGCACAATGTCAAAATCATTTTCTTCTACTAGCGCAACAGCATCCGTACCGTTATCTGCCACTTGACATACCATCTTGTTTTTCTCTAAAATTTTCTTGGTAATCATTTGGTTTATTTTGTTATCCTCGACCACCAATACACTTTTGCCAACAAGGTATTGCAGGTCAATAACCTTCTTTTTATTGACTTTGGATTGTTGCACTACTTTTTCATCTGAAATGTCAAGATCTATATTAAACCAGAACTTTGATCCTTCTCCAAGTTTACTTTCTAGTTGAATTTTACTGTTCATTAGTTCAAGTAGATTTTTCACAATAGAGAGCCCAAGGCCTGTTCCCCCAAATTTTCTGTTTATTTGTAGTGACCCTTGAGAGAAGGTTTCGAAAATAGTTTTTTGTTTTTTCTTGGAGATTCCTACACCATTGTCTTGAATTTCAAAATTAAGTTTTATGCTGTTGTTGTATTGATCAATTTTTCTAACCCGAATTACTACTTCTCCATTTTGGGTAAATTTAACGGAGTTACCAATAAGGTTGATTAGTACTTGAGATAGTTTCACTGGGTCACCGGAGAGGCTCTCAGGAATGCTATCATCATAATCAACTCTGAAGGTTGTTTTTTTGTCGTTTGCAGATTTCTTAAGGGCAATAAGCACATCATTAATTCTTTTTTTAAGATGAAATGATATTTTTTCAATTTCTACTTTATTTGCTTCAAGTTTGTTAAGGTCTAAGATATTGTTAATAAGAGATAACAGAAACTCTCCAGAAAACTTAAGAGACTCTAGGTGCTCTCTTTGATGTTCTTTTGGATTTTCTTCCATCAATAAATGGGTGAGTCCTGTTACAGCATAAAGGGGTGTTCTCAGCTCATGTGTTATGGTAGATAAAAACTGTGCCTTGGCTAAAGATGCTTTTTCTGCTTTTTCTTTTGCTAATTGTAACTCTGTGTTTTTATCTTGAAGTAAGATATTTGCCTTGGCCCTTAAGTTGTTGTTTTTGTAGAGTGATAGGGTAAGTAAAGAGAGTATTGCGATAATGGCAATGCTAAGCCCGTTTGTAATTACATTGAAACTCTCAGATTTTTCTTTATCCGAAAGTTCCTCATCTAAGGGTATGGTCTGTTTTTGGATTTCTACAACAATTGGTTGCAGATTATTTGTATCTTCATCCTGTGCAAGTAGCCCAAAGGGTGAGATGCAGAGGGTAAAAACAGCCACTATTTGCAAGCAATAGAAACGTACCTTATTCATTAAAAAATGTAGTTTATCGGTAAATATAGTTATTTCCTCGACATTTTATACACCAAATCGATAATTCTTGAAGAATATCCAGTTTCATTATCATACCAGCCAATAATTTTTATCATTTTGCCAATCACTGAGGTCATCTCTGAATCTAGAACACAAGAGTGGGAGTTTCCTACAATATCAATAGATACAATTGGGTCCTGTGTGAATTGTAAAATACCTTTTAAAGGTCCTGCCGCTGCTTTTTCAAACAAGGCATTAACAGCCTTTATTGAGGTCTCTTTTTTAACATTTAAGGTAATGTCACACAAAGATCCATTGGCAACAGGAACACGTATGCCGCAACCGCCAATAACGTTATTTAAATCTGGAAAAAGTTTAGTGAGCGCCTTTGCGGCTCCTGTTGTTGTAGGCACTATTGATTGCCCTGCAGCTCTAGCTCTTCTAAGATCTTTGTGGGGCTGGTCATGCAAGCTTTGATCTGTAGTGTAGGAGTGTACTGTTGTTATGTACGCTTGTTGTACTTGAAAAGCATCGTGTATAAGTTTCAGCATAGGAGCTGCATTATTGGTAGTGCAGGATGCGTTTGATATAATACAATCTTCTGGTGTTAACATTTGGTCGTTAACTCCAGCTACTATCATTTTAATTTGATCATCAACCGGAGGAACACAAAGAATTACTTTTTTAGCTCCACTAGAAATGTGCTGTTGTAATACAGATTTTGTTTTAAATTTCCCGGTTGCCTCAATAACAATGTCTACCCCTCGCCAGGGTATTTTTGAAATTTCTGTTTGTGAATAAAAAGGATATACTTTGTCATCCACCTTGATACTATGGGTGGTGCTCTGTACTTGTTTTTGTAGTACCCCATGGATACTATCATACTTAACAAGGTGGCTAAGTGTTTTGGCATCTGCAATATCGTTGATGGCAACTACCTCAATACCTGGGTGGTCCAACAACAACCTAAAGACCCTTCTGCCAATTCTTCCAAAGCCGTTAATGCCAACTTTAATTACTGCCATAGAATATTAAGTGAGGTGTTTCTGAGCCTTGTAAGAAGAGCGCACTAGAGCACTACTCTCCACATGTCTGAAACCCATTTCAAGACCAATTTCTTCGTATTTTTTAAACTGTTCTGGGGTAATAAATTCTTTGACAGGTAGGTGTTTTTTTGAAGGTTGCAGGTATTGCCCAATGGTAAGTATGTCTAGCCCTACCCCTTGCAGATCTTTCATAGTTTGGATTACTTCTTCTTGTGTTTCTCCTAGGCCAAGCATCATTCCGCTTTTAGTGCGTTTTATGCCATTGTCTTTGAGGTATTTTAAAACCTCTAAGCTTTTCTCGTATTTGGCTTGGATACGGACCTCACGTGTTAATCGTTTGACAGTCTCCATGTTGTGAGAAACTACCTCTGGATTTACAGCAATTATGCGGTCTATATTTCTAGTATTTCCTTGAAAATCTGGTATTAATGTCTCAAGGGTAGTTTCTGGATTCATGCGGCGAATCGCCTTTACTGTTTCTGCCCATATGATAGACCCCATGTCTTTTAAATCGTCACGATCTACAGAGGTAACTACTGCATGTTTTATGCCCATAATTTTTATGGATCTAGCTACTTTTTCTGGCTCATCCCAATCTACATCTTCTGGTCTTCCTGTTTTAACCCCACAAAAACCACATGAGCGTGTACAAATGTTACCAAGGATCATAAAGGTTGCAGTTCCTTCTGTCCAGCATTCTCCCATATTTGGGCAGCTTCCAGAGGTGCAAATAGTATGCAAGTTATATTTGTCTACCAGAGATCTAAGGGCAGTGTATTTTTTACCAGTAGGTAACTTTACACGAAGCCATTTAGGTTTGGGAGTTCTTTGCTGTGGTGCTAAGGTTTCTGTGCTCATATAATACAAAGATACGGATACAAAATTAATTGTTTAGTCTTTTTAAGCCCTACATACGTTAAAAAAATCAGAAATAATTAGATGCACTGTTTACACTAAAGCGAGCCAAGAGCTAGCTGCCTGCAAATAATTTAAAGATTCTTGTTTTTAATGATAATCTCCGCTAGTAATTTTTTTGCTCGCAATAATCGTACTTTAATATTACTTAGGGGCTCGGTGAGTTGTTGTGCTATTTCACTGTAGCTCATTTCTTGAAAATAGCGTAACTGAATAACCTCTTGATAGGCAGGTTTTAATAGCTTTATGTCTCGCAAGAGTTGTGTTAAATTTTGCTTGGTAATTAATACATCTTCTGGTGTAGGGTTTGCATCTGGCACACTTTTTAATTGCGCATCACTTGCCAGGTTTGCTTGGGTGTGAAGGGTTGCATTTTTTTTCCTAGTCTTGTCAATCTGTATGTTTTTAGATATGGTAATAAGCCAGGTACTAAAAACATAGGTTTCTTTGTAAGAGTGTATTTTGTCAAATGCTTTTGCGAAGGTTTCTATGGTAATGTCTTCTGCTTCAAATTCATTGCCTACACGTTTGATTTGAAAGCCATACACCTGGTTCCAAAAATGGTCAAGCAGAAAATTATATGCAGATTGCTTGCCTAATTTTGCATTAGCCACTTGAATGTCTATAGCTTTTTTATCTATTTCCACGGTGTAGTTTTTGGAGGTTTAAAATTAACTCCTAGAGCTGGTTTATTGAGCTGAGATTAACTTTCTTCTTCCTTGCAGGTCTCGAACTGATCTGATGTTTTGCCACAAAAACCACACGGCTCTCCTTTTTTGTTTAAAAAAGGGCTCTGGCTAGCGCAAGTTCCTGCAAATTCTCCATCTTTTTTAGCCCATATTTTGATAGCAATACCAGCAAAGGCTAATAGTAAAAGTACAATTGTAATACCTAGTAATTCCATAGCATATATGATAAGGTTGTAAAAATACAATTTTTAGTGTTTATAATACTCTAAAATGTGCATTGGTCATTATGGTAGTATGCCTATCGGGTTATTTTAACTTGTGGTTTTAAAAATGACAAAAACAGGTCTTTTTTTGTTTATTTTTTAAAAAAATAGGGGTCATGAGGTTAAAAAATCTATTTTGTCGGCAACTTTAGATAAAAAATAGGGGGGTATGTGATGTAAAAATGTATTTTTGTGCTTTGAAATTGATATTTCGTTAAAAATAAACACTTAAAAGAGTACATATTATGTCTACATTAAGATTTCATGCCATTAAAGAAACATTCAACCGTCCTGTTATAGACGTGCAAGAACCCGAGAGACGTTCTGCTATTTTTGGATCAAACGTATTTAATAATGCGGCAATGCGCCAATTCTTGACCAAAGATTCATTTAAAAGCGTTCAAGACGCTGTTGTAAATGGCAGTAAAATTGATAGAGCAATAGCAGATCACATTTCAACAGGAATGAAAGAGTGGGCTATTGCAAAAGGAGCTACTCATTACACGCACTGGTTTCAACCTTTAACGGGTACCACTGCAGAGAAGCATGATGCTTTTTTCGAAACCACTGAAGATGGTGCCATAGAAAAATTTGGAGGTGGACAACTTGTACAACAAGAACCAGACGCTTCAAGTTTTCCAAACGGAGGTATAAGAAATACTTTTGAAGCTCGTGGTTACACAGCCTGGGATCCTACTTCTCCTGCATTTATTTATGGAACTACTCTTTGTATCCCTACGGTTTTTGTTTCTTACACAGGAGAAGCACTAGACAATAAGACACCTTTATTAAGAGCTTTACAAACAATAGACACAGCTGCTACAGCTGTTGCAAAATATTTTGACAAAACAGTAACAAAGGTGAATCCAACCCTGGGTTGGGAACAAGAATATTTCTTGATCGACAAGGCCTTAGCTAAATCAAGACCAGATATCAACCTTACGGGTAGAACCTTACTTGGTCATAGTTCTGCAAAAGGGCAACAATTAGACGATCATTACTTTGGTTCTATACCAAAACGCGCCTTAGATTACATGCGTGATCTGGAAACAGAATGTATGTATCTAGGAATACCCGTTAAAACTCGTCATAACGAGGTGGCACCTAACCAATTTGAGTTGGCGCCTATTTTTGAAGAAACAAATCTTGCGGTAGATCACAACTCTCTTTTAATGGATGTGATGACAAAGGTTGCAGATAGACACAACTTTAAAGTATTATTCCATGAAAAACCATTTGCTGGTATAAATGGAAGTGGTAAGCACAACAACTGGTCTTTGGCTACCAACACTGGGGTTAATTTATTGAGTCCAGGGAGTACACCAATGAAAAACTTACAGTTTTTAACCTTTTTCATAAACACAATTAAGGCGGTAAATGAGTATGAGGAGTTATTAAGAGCAGCCATTGCGGGGGCTGGTAATGATCATCGTCTAGGAGCTAATGAGGCTCCACCAGCTATTATTTCTGTTTTTATTGGAACACAGCTGACAAACGTATTGGATGCTTTAGAAAAAGTAAAAGACGGAAAATTATCTCCAGAAGATAAAACAGAGCTTAAGCTAAATGTAGTTGGTAAGATTCCTGAAATTTTACTAGACAATACAGATAGAAACCGTACTTCACCATTTGCTTTTACAGGAAACAAATTTGAGTTTAGAGCGGTGGGCTCTACGGCCAACTGTGCAAAGCCAATGACTGTTTTAAATGCTATTGTTGCAAAGCAGTTAATGGAATTTAAAACTCAAGTTGATGGCCTTATTAAGGGTAAAAAAATGAAGAAAGACGATGCTATTTTTAATGTGTTGAGAGAATACATTAAAGATTCAAAGCGCATTCGTTTTGAGGGTGATGGCTATGGAGAGGCCTGGGAAATTGAAGCTGGTAAGCGAGGTTTGAGTAATAACAAAACAACTCCCTTGGCTTTAAAAGAGCAAGTTTCTAAAAAGACGATTGCACTATATGAAGGGCTTGGTATCATGAATAAAATTGAGATTGAGGCGCGTCATGAAATTGAGGTTGAGGAATATGCGATGCATATTCAAATAGAGGCAAGGGTTTTAGGTGATATTGCAAGAAATCATGTGATTCCAACTGCTATTAAATACCAAAATGTACTCATAGAAAACGTACAAGGTATTAAGGATATTTATGGTAAAGATTTTAAGAAGCTTGCAAAAGAGCAAATGAACTTAATTGAAGCTATCAGTAATCATATTGAGAATATCAATGGAGGTATTACCGATATGATAAATGCTCGTAAAAAAGCCAATAAAATTGAAGATTCTCAAAAGCGTGCGATTGCTTATTGTGACCAGATAAGACCTTATTTTGAACAAATTAGGTACCACTGTGATAAGTTAGAGCTTTTGGTAGATGATGAGATCTGGCCATTAACAAAATACCGTGAATTGTTATTTACTAGATAATGTTATAACAACCAAGTAAAATTTAAAGCCTGCAAGAAATTGCGGGCTTTTTTTTGCGCACAATTAAGATACCTAGGTACTGTTTTGGCCTATTGTTCTACAAAGTGTGATTTTAATTAAAACCTCTCTTTGATGTGCTTTTTTTAATCTGTATTTTTGCTAATAGAAAATTCAATCATGAGTCAAGATATTTCAAAAAGATATGCCCAGCGAGGAGTCTCTGCATCAAAAGAAGATGTCCATAATGCCATCAAAAATGTAGATAAAGGATTGTTCCCTCAGGCATTTTGTAAAATTGTACCAGACTATTTAACCTCAGATGAGGAGTATTGCCTTGTGATGCATGCAGATGGAGCGGGTACAAAATCTTCTTTGGCCTATATGTATTGGAAACAAACGGGTGACCTCTCTGTTTGGAAGGGTATTGCTCAGGATGCCTTAATTATGAATATTGACGACCTTATTTGCGTAGGAGCAGTAGACAATATTATGTTATCTTCTACTATTGGTCGTAATAAAAATTTAATACCTGGAGAAGTTATATCTGCCATTATTAACGGCACAGAAGACTTAATAAAAGACCTTGCTAAATTTGGTGTTACCATTCATTCTACGGGTGGTGAAACTGCAGATGTTGGAGATTTGGTGCGCACCATTATTGTAGACTCCACAGTTACTGCCAGAGTTAAGCGTAGTGATGTGATAGATAATAAAAATATTAAACCCGGTGATGTAATTGTAGGACTAGCCTCCTTTGGGCAAGCCACCTATGAAACGCAGTACAATGGTGGTATGGGTAGCAATGGGCTTACCTCTGCCAGACACGATGTTTTTAGTAAAGAGTTGGCTGAAAAATACCCACAGAGTTATGATCATGCCATGCCAGAAGATTTAGTCTACTCTGGTTCAAAAAAGCTGACAGATGCTGTGCAAGGATCTCCCATTAATGCAGGAAAACTTGTTTTGTCACCAACCAGAACATATGCGCCAGTTATTAAAAAAATACTTCAAGAGTGTAACAAACAGCACTTGCATGGTATGGTTCATTGTAGTGGAGGTGCACAAACAAAAATTCTACATTTTGTAGATAATTTACACATTATAAAAGACACTCTTTTTGATGCGCCACCTTTGTTTACATTAATTCAACAAGAAAGCGGGACCCATTGGAAAGAAATGTATCAGGTTTTTAATATGGGTCATAGAATGGAGCTGTATGTAGCTCCAGAGATCGCCTCACAGATTATTAAAATTTCAGAATCATTTAATATTCCTGCTCAAATTGTTGGAAGGGTAGAGGCTTCTACAGAAAAAAAACTAACCATAAAGAGTGTTTACGGAACCTTTGAGTACTAAGAATGTTCCTCATTTTTATTGTAAATTTACCAGAATTAAACTCCTATGCTAGAAAAACTTCAAATAGTAAAAAATCGTTTTGATGAGGTGAGTGATTTGATCATTCAGCCAGATATTATAAGCGATCAAAAGCAATATGTTCAGCTCAATAAGGAGTATAAGGATTTGAATGCACTTATGAAAAAGCGGGAGCTATATATTATGGCAACCAATCATATTATAGAAGCAGACGAAATTCTAGCAGATGGAAGTGATCCAGACATGGTAGAGATGGCCAAAATGCAATTGGATGAGGCAAAATCTAATATTGAGGTTCTTGAAGAAGAAATTAAGTACATGTTAATACCAAGAGATCCAGAAGATGCAAAGAATGCTGTAATGGAGATTAAGGCCGGAACAGGTGGAGATGAAGCAAGTATTTTTGCTGGTGATTTGCATAGAATGTACACTAAATACTGTGAAAACAAAGGCTGGAAAACAAGTGTTGTTGATTTTAGTGAAGGAACCTCTGGAGGATATAAAGCCATTCAGATAGAAATTACTGGAGATGATGTATATGGTACCCTAAAATTTGAAGCTGGTGTGCATCGTGTACAGCGCGTACCTCAAACAGAAACCCAAGGCCGCGTGCACACAAGTGCAGCTACCGTAATGGTGTTTCCAGAGGCAGAAGAGTTTGATGTTCAAATAGAGATGAAGGATGTTAGGATTGATTTTTTCTGTTCATCTGGTCCTGGAGGGCAATCTGTAAACACAACCTACTCTGCAGTAAGAATAACCCATACACCCACAGGATTGGTGGCGCAGTGTCAAGATCAAAAATCTCAACATAAAAATAAAGAGAAAGCATTTAAGGTGTTGCGTTCTAGATTGTATGATTTAGAGCTGGCCAAAAAAAATGCAGAAGATGCTCTAAAGAGAGGTTCACAAGTAACTAGTGGAGATAGAAGCGCAAAAATACGCACCTATAATTATTCTCAAGGGCGAGTTACCGATCATAGAATTAATTTAACGCTCTATGATTTAAGTAACATTATAGATGGAGACATTCAAAAAATAATTGATGAGTTGCAGCTGGTAGACAATACAGAGCGTCTCAAAGAATCTGGAGATACATTCTAAAACACACACCCTATGACTACTCAAGAGTTGGTAGACCAAATACATCAAAAAAAATCCTTTTTATGCATTGGATTGGATGTAGATATGGACAAGATTCCTGAGCATTTATTACAACAAGAGGACCCTATCTTTGCTTTTAACAAGCAAATAATTGATGCAACACACCATCTTGCAGTTGCCTTTAAGCCCAATACTGCTTTTTATGAAGCCTATGGTTTAAAAGGCTGGAGAGCCCTTGAAAAAACAATACAATACCTTAACCAAAATTATCCAGAGATTTTTACCATTGCCGATGCTAAACGCGGAGATATAGGCAATACCTCAAGTATGTATGCTAAGGCCTTTTTTGAGGATTTAGCCTTTGATGCTGTAACTGTGGCCCCTTATATGGGGCAAGATTCTGTGGAGCCTTTTCTGGCCTTTGAAAATAAGCATACCATACTTTTGGCCCTTACTTCAAATAAAGGTGCTTTTGATTTTCAGACTAAAATCACTGAAGGACAACAGCTATATAAACAGGTGCTTAAAACTTCTACCACATGGCAAAACTCTCAAAACCTAATGTATGTTGTTGGAGCTACCAAAGCGACCTATCTTGCCCAGGTACGCGCAATAGTGCCAGATAGTTTTTTACTAGTTCCAGGAGTTGGCGCGCAGGGAGGAAACTTGCAAGATGTTTGTACTCATGGCATGAATACAAATGTTGGTTTGCTTGTTAATTCTTCTCGCGGTATTATTTACGCCTCATCTGGCCAGGATTTTGCAGACAGTGCAGCAAAAGCTGCACAGGATTTACAACAACAAATGCAAGTTATTTTAGATGCAATGTAAAGATCAGTTACATACTGTTTTTGAGTTTTTAGAAACCCCAAAACGTATTGTTTCTCTGGTGCCGTCCCAAACAGAATTACTTATAGATTTAGGGTTAAGAAAACAGGTGGTAGGTATCACCAAATTTTGTACCCACCCAACATATCTTAAAGGCGAGTTGACCATAGTTGGTGGTACCAAAACAATTCATTTAGACACCATAAAAGCCTTACAGCCAGATATTATTATTTGTAATAAAGAGGAGAATACCAAAGAGATAGTAGCTTCTTGCGCACAAATAGCGCCTGTTTGGGTAAGTGATGTTTATACGCTAGAGGATGCTCTTGAGATGATCTCTTTGCTAGGTGCCTTGTTTAAAAAAGAAGAAAAAGCGTTTGGTATTATCACAAACATTAGAAATCAATACGCTTTGTTTACTGAATTTATTGCTCAAAAAAACACAAGAAAGGTAGCCTATCTTATATGGCAAAAGCCGTTTATGGTAGCCGGGCAGCATACTTTTATTAATGATTTATTACAAATAAATAAGTTTGATAATATCTTAAAAGATCCTACTTCAAGATATCCAGAAATGGATATAGAAGATCTAAAACACGCAGATCTTATTTTGTTGTCATCAGAGCCTTTTCCATTTTCCAAGACCCATGTAAAAGCCTTGGAGCAAACTACCCAAAAGCAGGTGCTGCTTGTAGATGGAGCCTATTTTTCTTGGTATGGCTCTAGACTGCAACATGCGTTTAGGTATTTTAAAACCCTACATTAACTCACGGCAATCTATATAATAGCGGTATCACTCTTAGGCATCAGGTTTTAGCTAGACCTTAAGTTTGAGTGAAAAAATAAGGCCCTTTACAATTGTAAAGGGCCTTAGAGTATTTTATGTAGTAATAGAATTACTTGATAACTTTTACACTTTTAGATGTACCGTTGATAGTAACATTTACTATGTAAGCACCAGCGCTTAATGAACTCATGTCAACTGCAGGAGAAACTACTCCTGGGTTAAGATTCATTACAACTTTTCCAAGTACGTCGTATACAGTAACATTTTGTACTGCATCAGCACTGTTGATGTTTAAAGTATTTACAACTGGGTTAGGGTATACGCTAAATACATCTGCAGTAAAGTCTTCAGCACCTAAAGTACCTTCAGCAAAGATATACTCATCCATGTAAAAATCTGCACCACCATTATCCCAAATATCAGCAGCTACAAGACCTTGACCTTCTAGAGCTAATGGACCGTTATAAACTTCAGTTCCGTCAACGTTTACAGACATAGTATCTGCATCAAGATCCATAGCCATAGTTATTGTTACCCATTGACCTTCTGGAATATCAAAAAAGTCACCTTCTAAAGCTCCTCCAATAAAAATTCCTGATCCAGATGCATTGTTTGGCTCATTGATGTAAAGTCCAGCTCCAAATGTACCATCATCCAGTGGTCCAGAAGACATAAGTCCTAAAAAACCAGTACTACCCTCATTTAGGTATACCTTATATTGCCATGTGTGTGTTCCATCACTTACACCACCGTCAAAATCAAAAATAAAATCGTTTCCTGTAGAAACATACATTGATTTTGTTCCGTTTGATGCTTGTTCAGATGTTACTGTACCGCTTTCTGCGCCACCACCATCACCACTCCAGTTATAGAAGTTGTCTGCTTGGTCAGTAATAGTACCTTCGTCATACCCTTCGAAATCATCAGCGAATTGAGCATTCATGTTAAGTGTGAATGCAAAAGCTGCGATTGCTAAAATGTAAATTTTTTTCATAATTTTTGTTTTAATTGTTTTTAAAAATATAGTAAGGGTACAATTTATGTAATTTTATTGAATTTTTAAAAAGATATTACCATAACTTTTGCTATACATTCATAATTTTTGAGGTAATGTTCCCCTTTTTAGCTTCAAAACTCATTTTTCCTTAACTTTGCACTCATAATTTATAAAATATATAATGCAACAACAAACACCTTATTGTCCAAAATACAAAGTACGTATTGTTACAGCCGCTTCTTTATTTGACGGTCATGATGCTGCTATAAATATTATGCGCCGCATCATACAATCTACGGGGGTTGAGGTGATACATTTAGGGCATGATAGAAGTGTTGAGCAGGTTGTTGATACGGCCATACAAGAAGATGCTAACGCTATTGCTTTGACTTCATACCAAGGAGGACACAATGAGTACTTTAAATATATGTATGATCTTTTACAAGAAAAAGGGGCTGGTCATATAAAAATATTTGGTGGCGGCGGTGGTGTGATACTTCCCAAAGAAATAGAAGAATTAATGGACTACGGAATCACCAGGATATACTCCCCTGATGATGGTCGTTCGCTTGGCCTGCAGGGTATGATTAACGATTTGGTGAAAACATCAGATTTCCCAGTCGGTAATGAGCTTAATGGAGAATTAGCGCTTTTAGGTGATAAAAACCCTGGAGCTATCGCAAGAATCATATCTGCGGCAGAGAATTTTCCTGAGGTAGCCAGTGAAACTCTAGAAAAGATATATAAAAATAATAAGTCTTTAAAAACACCCGTTTTAGGTATTACAGGAACTGGTGGAGCTGGTAAATCTTCTTTGGTCGATGAGCTGGTGAGAAGGTTCTTAATTGATTTTCCAGATAAAACCATTGGTCTTATTTCTGTAGATCCCTCAAAAAGAAAAACAGGTGGCGCCCTTTTGGGTGATAGAATTAGAATGAATGCTATAAACTCACCCAGAGTGTATATGCGCAGTTTAGCAACGCGACAATCTAACCTTGCCCTATCTAAATATGTGGCACAAACCATAGAGGTTATTAAAGCGGCATCTTATGATTTAATTATTTTAGAAACCTCTGGTATTGGACAAAGTGATACAGAGATTATAGAGCACAGTGATGTTTCTTTGTATGTGATGACGCCAGAGTTTGGAGCGGCAACACAATTAGAGAAAATAGACATGCTAGATTTTGCAGATTTGGTAGCCATTAATAAATTTGATAAGCGTGGGTCTTTAGATGCGCTTCGTGATGTGAAAAAGCAGTACATGCGCAACCACCAATTGTGGGATACTCACCAAGATAACTTACCTGTATTTGGTACTATAGCCTCTCAGTTTAATGATCCTGGGATGAATAAACTATACGGCGCTATTATGGGCGAGTTAGAAGAAAAAACTCAGACAGATTTAAAATCTACATTTCAGATTACAGATGAAATGTCTGAAAAAATATTTGTGATTCCTCCTGCAAGAACCCGTTATTTATCTGAAATTTCAGAAAGTAATAGAGCCTATGATAAAAAAGCCAGCCTACAGGCAGAAGTTGCACAAAAACTTTACGGTATTTTTAAAACCATAGAATCTGTAACTGGAGTACTTCCTGAGTTTGACAAAACAGGTATTGCTCTTGATATGGCTTTAGTATCTGAGCTGAAAAAGGATTTAGCAAAACTGCTACTGGCAGAATTTGACCGTGAAAAATTAAATTTAGACCCTTACAACTGGGAGGTTATTACTGGGTGGGAGCAAAAAGTAAATAGATATAAAAACCCTGTATATACTTTTAAAGTAAGAGATAAAGAAATTAATATTGATACCCATACCACTAGTCTGTCTCATTCTCAAATTCCAAAAGTTGCCCTTCCAAAGTATCAGGCTTGGGGTGATATTTTAAAATGGACCTTGCAAGAAAACGTGCCGGGAGAATTTCCATACACCTCAGGGCTGTATCCCTTTAAAAGAACTGGAGAAGACCCAACAAGAATGTTTGCAGGTGAAGGTGGCCCAGAGAGAACCAATCGCCGTTTTCATTACGTATCTCTAGGTATGCCAGCCAAGCGTTTATCTACTGCCTTTGATAGTGTTACCCTTTACGGTAATGACCCAAATTTAAGACCAGATATTTACGGAAAAATTGGTAATGCGGGCGTGTCTATATGTTGTTTGGATGATGCCAAGAAACTCTATAGTGGCTTTGATCTTAGCGACCCCATGACCTCTGTAAGCATGACCATTAATGGGCCTGCCCCAATGTTACTTGGGTTTTTTATGAATGCTGCTATAGATCAAAATTGTGAGAAATATATCAAAGAGCACGGTTTAGAGAAAGAAGTAGCAAAAAAAATTAATACTATTTACAAGCAGCGCGGTGTACAAAGACCAACCTATCAAGGTGCTTTACCAGAGGGTAATGATGGTTTAGGGCTTCTTTTATTGGGTATTACAGGAGATTTAGTGTTGCCAAAAACGGTGTATGATACTATAAAAGCACAGACCATAACCCAAGTGCGTGGTACGGTACAGGCAGATATTTTAAAAGAAGATCAAGCGCAAAACACTTGTATTTTTTCTACAGAATTTGCCCTAAGACTTATGGGTGATGTGCAGGAGTATTTTATTAAAAATCAAGTCCGTAATTTTTACTCTGTGTCTATAAGTGGATATCATATTGCAGAGGCAGGTGCAAACCCTATCACGCAGTTAGCCTTTACATTATCTAACGGGTTTACCTATGTGGAGTATTATTTAAGCCGTGGGATGGATATCAATAAGTTTGGACCAAACTTATCGTTCTTTTTCAGCAATGGTATAGATCCAGAGTATTCTGTGATTGGTCGTGTTGCCCGTAAAATTTGGAGTAAGGCACTAAAAGATAAATACGGCGCCAATCCAAGAGCACAGATGCTTAAATATCATATCCAAACATCTGGCCGCTCGTTGCATGCTCAAGAAATCGACTTTAATGACATACGTACCACTTTACAGGCTTTATACGCTATTAATGACAACTGTAATTCTTTACATACAAATGCCTATGATGAGGCCATTACAACCCCAACAGAAGAAAGTGTAAGAAGGGCTATGGCTATCCAGTTAATTATCAATAAAGAATTAGGACTGGCCAAAAACGAGAATCCAATACAAGGGTCCTTTATTATTGAAGAACTTACAGATTTGGTAGAAGAGGCAGTACTCAGAGAATTTGACAGTATTACAGAAAGAGGCGGTGTTCTAGGTGCCATGGAGACCATGTACCAACGCAGTAAGATACAAGAAGAAAGCTTGTATTATGAAACCCTTAAACACACAGGAGAGTTTCCTATTATTGGTGTAAATACTTTTTTGAGTAGTAAAGGCTCTCCTACGGTGCAGCCTGCTGAGGTTATTAGAGCAACAGAGAAAGAAAAACAACATCAAATACAAACCCTAACTAATCTGCACACCGCTTTTGGTGCAAAAGCAGGAGAGAGTATCAAGAAAGTTCAATACGCAGCAATAAACAATCAAAACATGTTTGAGCAGCTTATGGAGGCAACCAAAGTATGTTCTTTAGGGCAAATCACAGAGAAGTTGTTTGACGTTGGAGGGCAGTACAGAAGAAACATGTAATTTTTTTCTTAAAATAAACTAACTGCTGTTGCCCTAGCAAATTCCCTTACAGGGTTAAGCTCCAAGTGTGTTGTAATTTTCTAAATTTTTTAAGCTCTTTTCTTAAAATGGGTAAAAAATCTTTCCCGTTGCTATGGGTTTTCTCTAGGCGTTTACAATTAACATACAGTAGCTTGCTAAGACGCTCAACACTAGCTATGTGTTTGTGTTTATCTTGCTGAAACAGGTGTTGCTCGGCCTTTAAAATCTCTGGGCCCAATGCTACAGATTGCTGGACTATATCTCCAGTTAGATACAAGGTTGGGTCTTCATGGTTATGAGGGTCTCTAAAAGTAATGTCTTCAATAAGATACGAGGCGATACCTCTAGAGAGGGTAAATATCTCTTGTGCCTTTATGTAAAAAGGTGATTTAGGATATGTATGTAGACCGGCGGTTTTCATCAAACAGGATTATTTAATAATATATACCCAAAAGTAATAAGATGTTTTGGCACCTGTATATCGATATTAATGTAAATATGTATATTTGATTTAATAATTAAGGTAAATTAAAATAATACATTATAATGCACATAGATTCTTTAAACTGGAACATATTAAATTTATTACAGCAAAATGCAAGAATTTCTAATGCTGCCATTGGCAGGCAAGTAGGCATAAGCTCTCCTGCGGTGAGTGAGCGCATAAAAAAAATGGAAGATGCTGGTTTAATACAAGGCTATAAAACAATTGTGTCTCCTTTTGCTGCAGAGTACCAACTCAAAGCTATTATTACCCTGCGCGCTTTTATGGGGAAGCTAAAACCCTTTTTATTGAAAGTTAAAACCTATAACCAGGTTATTAATTGTTACCGCATAACGGGCAATGAAAATATTGTGATGGAGGTTGTTTTAAAAAACCAAAAACAGCTTGAGGGTTTTATAGATGAGCTTATTGTGTACGGAGAAACTAAAACACAAATTGTACTATCTCATGTGGTAGCGCATAATCCAATAAAGTCTCTAGATAAAAAACCATCAAATAAATAAGGATTTATGGGGTGTAGCGGTTTCTTTCTATTTTATATATTTACTAAAACTTGCTATGATGAAATATAATTTCTACGTGTTATTTTTATTTACCTGTATTGTGTTTTCTCAAGAAAATACCCCAGAATTTTTAGAGGCTGTTGCCTATCAACAACATGAAAATAAAACCTTTACAGATGCGCAAACTAGTATTCTTACTCCCCAAGATTTAAAAGAGTTTACAGGCCTTGATTTTTATCCTGTAGATTTAAAATACCGTGTTACTGCAAGCTTTACAGCAACTCCAAATGAAATTCCTTTTTTAATGCCAACCACCACAGATAGGACCCCGCAGTATGTAAAATATGGAGAAGCTCATTTTGTACTAGATGGTAAACAACTTCGCTTAAATCTTTACCAAAGTGTTCCGCCAATGACAGATCCAGACTATATAGATTATTTATTTTTGCCCTTTACAGATCTAACTAGTGGTGATGGAAGTTATGGCGGCGGGCGGTTTTTGGATACTACAATACCTAGTGCAGACACCATGGTACTAGATTTTAATAAAGCCTACAACCCATACTGCGCGTATAACAGTTCTTATTCTTGCCCGATACCTCCCAAGGAGAATGATCTTTTGCTAAGGGTAGAGGCAGGTGTTAAAGCCTTTGAACATTAAAGGCGTACTATTGTTATGCTATGATTTTACTAGCCAAATTCCTATAAAAACGGCAACAATACCAAGGGCTACACTACCTAGGGTATAGACAATAAAGTTAGTGATGTCTCCTGTTTTTAAGAATTGGTAATTTTCTAGGGCAAAGGCAGAAAAAGTGGTAAAACCTCCACAAAATCCTGTGGCTACTAGAAGTGTTAATGTGCTTGTAGGAGTGTCGCTTTTTAAGGCAAGCCCCATGATAATACCAATGAGTAGTGAGCCTACTATGTTTACTGTAAAAGTGCCAAGAGCAACACTGTTTTCTAGTTGGTTTAGGTATTTAGAAATAAGGTATCTGAGGCTACTGCCAAGCCCGCCACCTAAAAACACTAAGAGAATATTTTTCATCAACTAATTTATATATAAGGTAAAGATATACTTTTGTTAGTAGCGAGTCAAAATCTACTCACATTTAACTAAACTCAACATATAAAAATCACCATGGGTTAATGATGCTACACCTGCTAATTATTTTAATATATTTGTGAAAACAAAAACTTATACCATGAAATATACTTTACTTGTTGCAGCATTAGTTTCATTATTATTTACCTCTTGTGGTGATACAAAAAACGAAACTCCAGAAAAATTTAACTACAACGTCACACAGTTTGAAGATATTAAAATACTCCGGTATCAAATACCAAGTTGGGATAACTTGACTCTAAAAGAACAAAAATTAGTGTATTACCTCACCCAAGCAGGTCTTGAAGGACGTGATATTATTTGGGATCAAAACTACCGTCACAACTTAGCCATACGTAAATCTTTTGAACAAATATACACCACCTACCAAGGTGATAAAGAAAGCCAGGATTGGGCAAATTTTGAAGTCTACATGAAGCGAGTTTGGTTTGCAAATGGTATACACCATCACTATTCTAACGCTAAAATGAAACCTGCTTTTTCTGCAGATTACCTGCAATCTTTACTAACAGATACTGGAGCTACTCTTACTAGTGATGCCTTTGCTGTGTTGTTTAATGATAAAGATGCTAAAAAAGTGAACCTAACCAAAGATGTGGATAACGTGCTTTTATCTGCGGTTAATTTCTACGGGCCTGGTGTGACTACTGCAGATGTAGAGAATTTCTACAAAGCAAAAATATCTCCAGATCCAAAAAGGCCATTATCTTACGGGTTAAATTCTCAATTGGTTAAACAAGATGGTGTTTTAACAGAACGTGTTTACAAATCTGGAGGTCTTTACGGAGCTGCCATTGATAAAATTATTGGTTGGTTAGAAAAAGCCAAAGCCGTTGCAGAAAACAAGGCCCAAGGTGAGGCGCTTGGTCTTTTAATTTCATATTACAAAACAGGAGATTTGCAAACTTGGGATGATTACAACGTAGCCTGGACTTCTGCCACAGATGGTAATATTGATTACATCAACAGTTTTATTGAAGTATACAATGATCCAGCAGGGTACAGAGGTTCTTATGAAACGGTAGTGCAAATAAAAGATTTTGAAATGTCACAAAAAATGGCTGTTTTGTCAGAAAATGCTCAATGGTTTGAGGATAACTCTCCACTAATGCAAGCCCACAAAAAAGCCAATGTTGTAGGAGTAACCTATAAGGTGGTAGATGTTGCTGGAGAAGCAGGAGACGCCTCACCCAGTACACCTATTGGTGTAAATCTTCCAAACGCAAACTGGATACGCGCCGCTGTAGGAAGTAAGTCTGTATCACTTGGTAATATCATAGGAGCCTACAACAATGCTGGAGGCTCTGGAAGATTGCAAGAGTTTGTGCATGACCAAAAGGAGTATGACTTAGAAAAGCAATATGGCCAAGTAGCAGATAAGTTGCACACTGCATTGCATGAGGTAATTGGACACGCATCTGGGCAATTAAATCCTGGTGTTGGAGAAACCAAGCAAACCTTAAAAAAATATGCTTCTACCCTAGAGGAGGGCCGCGCAGATTTAGTAGGTTTATACTACCTGTACAGCCCAAAATTACAAGAACTAGGTCTGGTAGATAACTGGGAAAATATGGGTAAAGCAGCTTTTGACGGCTACATCAGAAATGGTCTTATGACACAACTCATTCGTTTAAAATTAGGAGATGATGTAGAAGAAGCTCACATGGTTAATAGACAATGGGTTTCTGCTTGGGCCTATGAAAAAGGATTAAAAGACAATGTAATAGAAAAAGTATCCAAAGAGGGTAAGACTTATTTCAATATCAATGACTATGAAAAATTACACGCCCTTTTTGGGGAGTTGCTTAGAGAGACTCAGCGCATAAAATCTGAAGGAGATTATGCAGCCGTTGAAGCTTTAGTTGAAGGCTACGGTGTAAAGGTAGATCAAGCAATACACGCAGAAGTTTTAGCCCGTAACAAGCAGTTTACTTCTGCGCCTTACAGTGGTTTTGTAAACCCAATGATAACTCCAACTATAGATCCTGTGGGAGCAATTATAGGTTTTGATATTGTGCAGCCAGAGAGTTTTGAGGCTCAAATGCTTGCATACGCAAAAAATTATAGCAATTTGCCAATCCAGAATTAATACTAAAATAGTAAACTATAAAACCCGATGTGCTGTTAAGTATATCGGGTTTTTTTTATCTGTGAAAAATAGTAACTAATTTAATTAGTTTTTTAAAGCATATTTTGCAGCCACTAAAAGCGCTACAAAGACTAAAAAACCAATAAGAACCCTAAAGCTACCTTTGTAGTATTTTTTGTGCAATGCAAGATCTCTTCTATAGCTATAGATAATAATTGCTACAAATGCAATAACAAAAAAAATGGCAAACCCTAACTGTCCAGTACTAAACATATTTGTGTAGTTTTATAGTCACAAAAATACAACAGAAAATTTCAGTAAAATCAAAAACTATTAAAATATGAAAGAAAAAATTGCGGCCGTCCATGAATTTCATAGTGCTTTTTCATTAGGAATTAAAAACAAGCCAACAGCAGATCTTGGCGCTCAAAAAAACGCCTTACGTCATGAACTCATGAGAGAAGAAAATCAGGAGTACTTGGAGGCAGCCAATAATAATGATTTGGTAGAGGTGGCAGATGCCCTTGGAGATATGTTATATATTTTGTGCGGTACCATCATAGAGCACGGTATGCAAAGTAAAATTGAAGAAGTCTTTAACGAGATACAACGCAGTAATATGAGTAAACTTGGGGCAGACGGGAAACCCATTTTCAGAGAAGACGGCAAGGTACTCAAAGGCCCAAACTATTTTAAGCCAAATATTAAAGCCGTTTTAGAAAAATAAAAAAAAGTGGTTGACTGATAAAAAACAGCAACCACTTTTTTAAACTATTTGTTGGTATGTTATTTAATCTCAACGCGCCAACCAAAAGGGTCCTGGCTCTTGTTGTACTGCAGGTCCATTAATTGTTTTTTAAAGCTTGAGGCGTAGCTATGTTCTACCTTTGGTAATTCATATACTTTATCTTTGTATCCAAAGTGACTGATAAGACTCACTACAGCTGCTGTTCCTGCGCCAAATATTTCTTTTAAACTTCCCTGTTTTTCTGCTTCCATTAACTCATCTACAGTTAGCTTTCTAACTTGGGTTTGTATACCATTGAATTTTGCCATCTCTAAAATACTTTTACGAGTAACACCATCTAAAATTCTGTCACTAACAGGTGCGGTGATAAGGGTATCATTAATTCTGAAAAAGACATTCATTGTACCGGCCTCCTCTAAATATTTGTGCTCGTTGGAGTCTGTCCAGATAATTTGTTGAAATCCTTTTTCTTGTGCTAAGCTTGTTGGGTAGAATTGCGCCCCGTAGTTACCAGCTGCTTTTACGGCTCCAACACCGCCACTTGCAGAGCGACTAAATTTTTCGGCAATTAAAACCTTTACAGCACCTTTATAATAGGCTTGTACTGGGGCCATAAGGATCATAAATTTATACTCATTTGATGGTGATGCAGAAACACCGACCTCTGTTGCAACTGCAAAAGGGCGCAAGTACAAAGAATTTCCTTCTCCTTTTTGTATCCAGTCTTTGTCCATGCCAACAAGTGTATGAAGGGCGTTCATGAAAACATCAACTGGAAATTCTGGAATGGCCATTCTTTTAGATGATTTATTGATTCGTTCTATATTTTGATTTGGACGAAATAAAAATACATCATCATTGTCATCTTTATAAGCCTTCATGCCTTCAAAAACAGCTTGTCCGTAATGAAATACCTTGGCGGCTGGAGACATCATCATAGGGCCATACGGTTTTATTGTTGGTGTTTGCCATGACCCATCTTTGAAGTCACACTCAAACATGTGGTCTGTAAAGGTCTTTCCAAAAACTAAATTAGTAAAGTCTACATCATGAATTCTAGAGGTAGCTACTTTTTGGATATCAAGTTTTTTGGTGGTTATAGTGTCCATAAATTAGTTTAATTATTGCTGCGCAAAAATAACAATTTTTTACACTATTTAAAATGCTAAAAAATCCTTAAAATTGCAGTACATTATAAGAAGTACTTTAATTTTACATTAATGACCATGAAAAAGCTATTTTTTGTTGTAATAACCTCTCTAATTGTAATATCCTGTAAAGAATCAAAGTCTGAGGTTATTGCTGAAAAAAACCAAGAGGTACAAACTAATTTTACATCTTTTGGAGATGCCATAAACTCAGATAATGTGTTATCTCAAGATGATATGATTGCTAGCTATCAAAACCTTAAACCTGGAGATACGCTAGAAGTAAAATTTAAAGCAGTGGTAAACTCGGTGTGTCAATCAAAGGGATGTTGGATGCGTGTTGCTCTTGGGCAAGACCAGGCAATGGTGAAATTCAAGGACTATGGCTTTTTTATGCCAATGGATTTGGCAGGGCAAGAAGTAATTATGCAAGGAAAAGCCTTTGTTGCAGAGGTTTCTGTAGATGAACAAAGACACTACGCAGAAGATGCAGGTAAAACTCCGGAAGAGGTTTTGGAAATCACAGCGCCTAAAAAAACACTTTCTTTTGAGTCTTCGGGAGTTTTAGTTCCAATAGCGCAAAGCAACGAGTAGTGAAAAGAGAATTTTTAAAAACAGCAGATGGTTCTTTTACCATCCACTTGCCAGATTGGGATGAGCAGTACCATTCAAAACATGGAGCAATACAAGAATCCAAGCATGTTTTTATTCAAACTGGTTTACACCATTTTTGTGAGCTTTATAAAAAACAACATCTCGCTATATTAGAGATTGGTTTTGGAACAGGGCTCAATGCACTTTTAACAAGCCAAGAAGCAGTGGTGTTAGATAAAACCATCAGTTATGATGGGGTAGAGGCCTATCCAATTTCTTTTGATGAGGTACAGGGGCTCAATTATCCAGAGCAATTAGATGTAGATTCTTCTAGTTTTTTAAAGCTTCATGAGGTTCCTTGGGAAACACCCCAGAAAATCACGCCACACTTTTTGTTACACAAGCAAAAAAAGTTTTTTAAAGACATCACTGCTCTACAGAGGTATGATCTTATTTATTTTGATGCTTTTGGCGCAAGAGTACAGCCAGAATTATGGACACAGGAAGTTTTTAAAACCATGTATGATGCCTTAAAACAAGATGGTGTGCTAGTTACTTATGCAGCCAAGGGTAGCGTGAGAAGGGCCATGCAAGCAGTTGGCTTTAAGGTAGAAAGACTCCCAGGGCCCCCCGGAAAAAGAGAAATGTTACGGGCCAGTAAAACATCAAGCTAACAAAAGAAGTGTGCGTAACATTCACGCAGTACATGCTGCGGGCCAGTAAAACATCAAGCTAACAAAATAAGTGTGCGTAACATTCACGCAGTACATGCTGCGGGTCAGTAAATCATCAAGCTAAAAAAAGAAGTGTGCGTAACAACCTGATTTAGTCTACAAGGTAGTTTTTTGTTTGTGTGTTGATAATCTTGCGTTAAGGTATTGGGCTTTTTTAAAGGTATGAGTATCTTCGTTAAAAAAAGAAAATGACAATTCTTATCACAGGAGCCACAGGGCTTATCGGCACTGCTTTATCAAAACGTTTGTTAGACCAAGGGCATACCATTCATTTTCTAACTACCCGCAAAGAAAAAATCCTTAACACCCCAACCCATAAAGGGTATTACTGGAATCCAACAATCCAAGAAATAGATCTTTTAGCCTTTACAGATGTGTCATGTATCGTTAATTTGGTAGGGGCTACTATTGCCAAAAGGTGGACTCCTTCTTATAAAAAAGTTGTCATGAGCAGTAGAGTACAAACAACAAACCTACTATACAAGTCTCTAAAAGAATTAAATCATGGCGTGACCAGTTTCATTTCAGCAAGTGGCATTAGTTTGTATCCAAATGCAGAGCGTACCCTATACTCAGAAACCGCTACAGAGGTAGCAGCTAATTTTCTAGGGGAGGTTGTAGTAGCCTGGGAAGCTGCTGCAGACCAATTTAAGGACCTTGGTATTGGCGTGGCTAAAATACGCACAGGAGTTGTTTTTGACGCTATACTGGGCGCTTTTCCAAGAATGATACAGCCCATAAAAATGGGTGTTCCCTCTGTTGTAGGTACTGGTTCTCAATGGATTTCTTGGATACATACAGATGATGTTGTAGCCATCTACAATCATGCCATTGACCAAAATCTAACAGGTGTCTATAATGCTGTAGCACCTGAGGCAATAAACAACAAAGAATTCACTCAGTTGGTTGCTGGATTTTATAAAATTCCTATGTGGGCTCCAAGGCTTCCAGGTTTTTTATTGAAATTGTTTTTAGGAGCAATGTCTATACTAGCCCTAGAAGGGCAGCGAGTAAGTGTATTAAAACTAGAGAATACTGGCTTTACATTCAAGTATCCTACGCTAGATAAAGCATTAAACAGCTTACTAAAAAAATAAACTAGCCATAGTATATTAAAAAAGCCCCAAGTAACACTTGAGGCTTTTTTAATATGTGTATACGTTGTTGATTTACATCACGGCGGTTACATCTATAGTAATTTCCATGTCATCATCAATAAACTTATCTCCTAGGTTGTCAAAGATAGATTTTGAACCATAATTAATTCCCCATTTTGTTCTGTCTATGGTAAAGGTCTCACTCTTTACTTGAACCATATTATCTTGGTTAGTGATTTGTACTGGAAAGGAAATGTTTTGCGAGATAGAAAGCATGGTAAGGTTTCCGCTCATCATCGTTTTTCCATCTACATCTGCTACACCAGTAACAACAAAGTTTGCTGTTGGGTATTTCAAGACATTAAAAAAGTCACCTTCTTTTCCTTCAACGGTTCCTTTTAAGTGAGCTTCAAGGCTTTCTTTTCCACTATTTTGATCAAGATCTGTAACGGTTATGGTATTCATGTCTATTAAAAACTTGCCGCTTTCAATAGCGGTGCCTTGAAGATAAAAGACTCCATTTTTAACATTAATAGTTCCTGTGTGAGTGCCAACGGGTTTACTACCAAGCCAACCAATGGTAGATAGGTCAGTTTTAACGGTGTAGGCAACTGCCTCTTGAGCTGGTGTAAGTGCTTGTTTGGGGGCACTTGTTTCACTTTGTTTTGCAGCATCTTTACATGAACTCACACCCAAGGTAACAAGCATGATAATGATAATTTTTAAACTTGATTTTTTCATTTTGATATGTTTTTTATTTTTAAAAAGTAAATGTAAACCTCCATAGTTTAGTTTCTCTTAAAATGGTGCTAAACTTTGGTCGTGACATTTTGACATTTTTAAATAAATGGCAGTACTTTTGCACCCTGATAAAAAAACAAATACATGCCCGCATGAGCAAAAAAGACACAAATAAAGAATCTCAAGTAGAAGAAACACTCCCTAATGAGCCTACACAAGAAACTCCTGTAGAGACTCAGGTTGTTGTTGAAGATGAAAAGACAACCGAAGAGAAACTAAGTGAAGACTTACAAAATGAAAAAGACAAGCATCTGCGCCTATTCGCAGAGTTTGAAAATTATAAAAAAAGAACTGGCAGAGAGCGTATCGAGCTTTTTAAAACCGCAGGAGAAGAAGTGGTAATGGCTGTTTTACCTGTTTTGGATGATTTTGATAGAGCCCTTAAAGAATTTAGTGAAGACCTACAAGATGTTCATGTTCAAGGCATGGTGCTAATTAGCAATAAGCTCAAAGAAAATATGAAACAAAAAGGGTTGGAGGTTTCTCAAACCATCCCCGGAGATGTTTTCAATGCAGATAATCATGAAGCTGTAACACAAATACCTGCCCCTACAGATGATATGAAAGGAAAAATCATTGATGTTTTAGAGAAAGGATATACCCTAGGAGGTAAAATTATACGCTACCCAAAGGTGGTCATAGGACAATAAAAAGCAGCTAAAATCTCTGAATTATTTTATTTCAGAAAAAGGACACATCATGAAAGACGATTTTTACAACATACTAGGAATAGATAAAAGTGCCTCTGCAAGCGAGATTAAAAAAGCATACAGAAAAAAAGCAATTGCCTATCATCCAGACAAAAACCCAGACGACCCATCTGCTGAGGAGAAATTTAAAAAAGCAGCAGAGGCTTATGAGGTTTTAAGTGACTCAAACAAAAAAGCACGCTATGATCAATACGGCCATCAAGCATTTGAAGGTGGTGGTTTTGGCGGTGGCGGCGGTGGCGGCATGAATATGGATGATATATTCAGCCAATTTGGAGATATTTTTGGTGGCGGTGGCGGTGGCTTTGGTGGTGGTTTTGGAGGTAATGCTGGTAGAAGAACTGTAAAAGGAAGCAATCTTCGCATACGTGTTAAACTTACCCTAGAAGAGATTGCAAATGGTGTAGAGAAAAAAATAAAAGTAAAACGCAAAAAAGTAGCGGCAGGTACCACATTTAATACCTGTAGTACTTGTAATGGTAGCGGTCAAGTAATGAAGATTCAAAATACTATTTTGGGTCGTATGCAGACCTCTGCTACCTGTAATACTTGTGGAGGTGCTGGACAGTCTGTTGCAAAAAAACCTGCCAATGCAGATGCTCAAGGTATGTTGGCAACAGAAGAGACCGTCTCTATAAAAATACCACCAGGGGTTGTAGATGGTATGCAGTTAAAAGTATCTGGTAAAGGTAATGATGCTCCAGGAAATGGTATTTCTGGAGACTTACTAGTAGCTATAGAAGAAATACCACATGAGAGTTTGCAGCGTGAGGGAGATAATTTACATCATGATATGTACATTAGTTTTTCTGAGGCAGCATTAGGGACCTCAAAGGAGATAGATACCGTTACCGGGAGGGTAAGAATACCTATAGAAAGTGGTGTGCAAAGTGGTAAAATTTTACGTTTAAGACGAAAGGGAATTCCTTCAATTAATGGATATGGAACGGGTGATTTATTGGTCCATGTAAACGTTTGGACACCAAAAACACTAAATAAAGAACAAAAAGAATTTTTCGAAAAAATGACCGAAGACCCTCATTTCCAGCCCAAACCTGAAGAAGAAGACAAGTCTTTCTTTGAAAAAGTAAAAGACATGTTTTCTTAAATTAGTTGCGTATATATACTAATTATAGTATATTTGCTTTAGCACTATTATGCTAGTAGTGTTTTATTCTTTTTCATAGCATTTTTTTTTTACCTCTCATCGTTTTACTATGAGAGGTTTTTTGTATTTAAAAATCTGTAACAAATACCTTAAAGAAGAGACCAATTTAAAATACCACTAAAGTAATCAGGTAGTAAAAATTAATACCTTTACAACTCATTGAAGTAACATATGGAATATTTATTACAAGCCAACTCGGTTTCAAAAAAATATGGTGATTTCACCGCTTTAAACAATGTATCTATAGCTGTAGAGAAAGGTTCCGTTTTTGGCCTTTTAGGGCCAAATGGTGCAGGAAAAACATCACTCATACGTATTATTAATCAAATAACTATGCCAGATAGTGGAACTGTGTTTTTGGATGGAGAACCATTGCGCCCAGATCATATTCAAAACATAGGATATCTGCCAGAGGAGCGTGGTTTATATAAATCAATGAAAGTAGGGGAGCAATGTGTATACCTCGCACAGTTAAAAGGCTTATCTGCAACCCAGGCAAAAAAACGATTAAAATACTGGTTTGAGCGTCTAGAAATTGGAGATTGGTGGGATAAAAAAATACAGGAGTTAAGTAAAGGAATGGCGCAAAAAGTGCAATTTATTGTTACGGTACTTCATGAGCCTAAACTCCTAATATTTGATGAACCCTTTAGTGGCTTTGATCCTATAAATGCAAATCTTATTAAAGACGAAATTTTAAGACTTCGTGATAATGGTGCTACAGTCATATTCTCTACTCACCGTATGGAATCTGTAGAGCAGATGTGTGATCATATTGCCCTGATACACCAGTCTAATAAAATATTGGACGGAAAATTAATAGACATTAAAAAAAGCTACCGCTCAAACACCTTTGAGATTGGCCTTATTGCAGAAAATAAGACCCAGGTTATTTCGCAACTCAAAGAAAAATTTGATTTAGAGCCAGCTCATTTTAAAAGTATTAACGATACTTTAAAATACAAAATTAAACTACCACAAGACACCTCTTCTAATGACTTGGTTAGTTATTTAACCTCTAAAGGTGAACTCAATCACTTTGTTGAGGTGATTCCTACTGCCAATGATATTTTTATTGAAACAATACAAAAAAACCAAGTCTTATGAACCATCTTTCATTAATCATTAAGCGAGAATACATCAATAAGGTGCGCAATAAGTCTTTTATAATAATGACTTTTTTAAGCCCTTTAATTTTTGTGGGTATTTTTGCCTTGGTAGGCTATTTATCTAGCATTAATAATGACAATATTCGTACTATTTCGATTGTTGATCAAAGTGGTGTGTTGGCCAAAAACTTTAAAGATACCGCCACAGAAAAATACACTGTTCTAAATAATGTGTCTATAGATGATGCCAAATTATTAGGAGTTGAAGGGGCTGTATACGGAGTATTATATATCCCCAAAACAGCTAGCCTTGAAGAGTTGGCAACAGCTACTACTTTTTATTCTAAGGAATCTCCCTCCTTATCTATAATCAGAGATATAGAAAATAGTATTGAGTCTCACGTTAATACTGCGATATTAAAACAAGCAAACATAGATGCAGATAAAATTAAAGCATTACGCATTGAGGTAGACACCAAACAAGAAACCTTTGAAGGTAAAAAATCTTCTAAGGCTGATGCTATCGCCAAATTGATTTTTGGTGGCGCTGCAGGATACCTATTGTTTATGTTTATTATTATCTATGGGAATATGATTATGCGTAGCGTAATAGAAGAAAAAACAAGCAGGATTATAGAAATCATTATCTCTTCTGTGAAACCTATCAAATTATTACTAGGTAAAATTATAGGAACCTCTCTTGCTGGTGTTACTCAGTTTGTAGCTTGGGTGATTCTCATCAGTATATTAACCTCTGTTGTAAGTGTAGTCTTTGGTATAGATCCTGGCGCTGCACAATCACAGCAGCAAGAAATGATAACTCAGGCCAGTGGTAGCTCTAGTAGTTTATTTCTAGAAGCCTATCGCGCTTATGAGGGTTTACCTTTAACTAATTTGGTGATTATGTTTTTACTGTTTTTTGTTGGGGGTTATTTGTTATATGCCTCTTTATATGCGGCAATTGGAGCTGCTGTAGACAATGAGACAGACACTCAGCAGTTTATGATACCGGTAATAATGCCTTTGATTTTATCTATCTATGTTGGTTTTTTCACGGTTATAGAAAACCCCCATGGCATGGTTTCACAGGTGTTTAGTTACATCCCTTTTACCTCTCCTGTGGTGATGTTGATGCGTATTCCTTTTGGAGTACCAATATGGCAACAGGTGCTTTCTGTAGCTATTTTATTTATCACTTTTATTGGCATGGTATTCTTTGCAGCAAAGATTTATCGTGTGGGTATTTTAATGTATGGTAAAAAACCAACCTATAAAGATCTTTTAAAATGGCTTAAATATTAACAAGCAAAATAGTTTGTTAGCCAAGAGGATTAATTTTTTCTTTAATTGCACGGTATACCCTTAAGATTTCTTTAAATTTACGATAACAAGCTTACGGGCAATTAAATACAATAAATCGTGCAGAAGGATCAGACAAACACTATAGGAGAGGTAGTAACACAAACCATCTGGGAGGCTATAAAAAGTTTTTTAGATTTAGGTTTTACCTTGGGCTCTGGAGATCAAAAAGTTCGTATCGCTGTATGGACATTTCTGTTAGTAATTCTATCTTTTATAGGGGCACGATTTTTTTTAAAGTGGATTCGTGTACTACTCACTAGAAATATGCAGGAGCCAGATAAGCTCAAATTTATAAGCTTTTTCAAGTTTGTACAATACATTACCTATATCATTGTTGGCTTTGCTGTATTAAGCGCTTCGGGCATTAATGTGACCCCTTTTTTAGCCGCCTCTGCTGCACTTTTGGTGGGACTGGGTTTGGCGCTTCAGGAGCTTTTTCAAGACGTGATAGGAGGGATTTTTATTTTTATAGATAAATCATTGCTTGTAGGAGATATTGTAGAGGTAGATGGTAAAGTAGCAAGAGTAAAAGAGGTGTCTTTAAGAACCACAAGAGCGATTACTAGAGATGATAAAATAGTGGTGATTCCTAACCATAAATTTATTTCAGAAATTATCATTAATTACACTCAAAATCATAAAACCACCCGAGAATCAGTTAAAATTGGGGTAGCCTATGGAAGTGATGTGAAAAAAGTAGAAGCCCTGTTGCTGCAAAGTGTAACCCAACAATCTGGAGTTTTAAAAAAACCTAAACCCTTTGTGCTTTTTGATGATTTTGGGGACTCTGCCTTGCAATTTAGTGTGTTGTTTTTTATTACAGATAGTTTCTCTGACCCTAAAATTAAAAGTGAAATAAGATTTACAATAGATCAACTCTTTAGAGAAAACAATATTTCTATTCCGTTTCCTCAAAGAGATGTACATATTATCAATAAAACACTGTAATATCTTTGGGTGCAAGCCCGTCTATATAACACTGTAAGTATAAGCTTGCAAGTCATCGCATCTTGCTGAAATATTAGAAAATAAATTCATGGCAAAAATATTAATTATTGAAGATGAAGCTGCTATTCGCAGGGTTTTGGTTAAAATACTTTCTGAAGAAAACAGCGCCTACCAAGTAACCCAGGCCCAAGACGGCCTAGAAGGAATAGAGAAAATTAGAGATGAGGATTTTGATTTGGTGCTTTGTGATATCAAAATGCCAAAAATGGATGGTGTTGAAGTCTTGCAAGCAGCCAAAAAAATCAAGCCAGAGACACCAATGGTTATGATTTCTGGTCACGGAGATTTAGATACGGCCGTTCAAACCATGCGCCTTGGCGCTTTTGATTACATTTCAAAACCACCAGATTTAAATAGATTACTAAATACCGTTCGTATTGCTCTAAACAGTAAAGAGCTCGTTGTTGAGAACAAACGTCTTAAAAAGAAAGTGAGTAAGAATTACCAGATGATTGGCAATTCCAATGCTATCTCCGAGATTAAAGACATGATAGAGAAAGTTGCTCCAACAGAAGCGCGTGTTTTTATTACAGGTCCTAACGGTACTGGAAAAGAACTAGTTGCCCACTGGATACACCAAAAGAGTAGCCGCAGTAAAGGCCCAATGATTGAGGTTAATTGTGCAGCTATCCCGGGGGAGCTGATAGAGAGTGAATTGTTTGGTCATGTAAAAGGAGCCTTTACCTCTGCCAATAAAGACAGAGCAGGAAAATTTGAGGCTGCCAATGCAGGAACTATTTTTCTTGATGAAATAGGAGATATGAGTTTATCTGCCCAGGCAAAAGTGTTAAGAGCTTTGCAGGAAAATAAAGTACAACGTGTAGGGAGCGATAGAGATATAAAGGTAGATGTTAGGGTTATTGCGGCTACCAATAAAGATTTAAAAAAAGAAATTTCAGAAGGAAATTTCAGAGAAGATTTATACCACCGCTTGGCGGTAATATTAATTGATGTTCCTGCTTTAAATAATAGAAGAGAAGATATTCCATTGCTTGTACACCACTTTGCAGAAAAAATAGCCTCAGAGCACGGTACAGCTCAAAAGAAATTTAGCCCTAAGGCCATTGTGTTGCTACAAGAATATGACTGGACAGGAAATATTAGAGAATTACGCAATGTTGTGGAGCGTCTTATTATACTTGGTAGTGATAAGGTAACAGAAAAAGATGTTACCCTATTTGCCAGTAAATAGTGGTAAAAAAAATGTAACTATATTCGTTATTGATAAAAAACACACCAAATACTATGAAAAAGTTACTAGTAGTACTACTGCTTATTTTTATGGCGCAAACCCTAGAGGCCCAAAATACCCAAGAGAAAGATGCGGCCATGTTAGAGGCTATTTATAAAGCCTCATTACTAAACGGGAATAGTTATCCTTGGCTGGATCATTTGTCAAATAAAATTGGAGGACGTCTTTCTGGATCTATCAATGCTCAAAAGGCGGTACAATATACCAAAGAAGAATTAGACAAGTTAGGCCTTGATAAAGTATGGTTACAGCCCGTTATGGTACCCAAATGGGTTCGTGGTCTAAAAGAGTATAGCTTTATGGAAACTGGCCCTGGAGTAACGAGTGTCATGAATATTTGTGCTCTTGGCGGTTCTGTGGCCACTCCAAATGCAGGTATAAAAGCAAATGTTATTGAAGTTTCTTCTCTAGAGGAGTTAGATTCTTTAGGTAGTAAAAACATTAAAGGTAAAATAGTCTTTTTTAACCGCCCAATGCGGGCAGATTTAATCCAGACTTTTGAGGCTTACGGAGGGTGTGTAGACCAACGGTACTCTGGAGCCAAAGAAGCAGCAAAATATGGAGCTGTAGGCATAGTGGTGCGTTCTATGAATTTACGCAATGATGATTTTCCGCACACTGGCGCCATGAGTTACGGAGATCTACCTGCCTCAAAGCGTATTGCTGCGTGTGCCATTAGCACCAATGATGCCAATAAACTAAGCAATACCTTAAAGCTGATTCCTGATCTTAACTTTTATTTCAAGCAAAACTGTAAAATATATCCAGATGTAGAATCCTACAACGTTATTGGTGAAATTACAGGGAGCACCTATCCTAACAAGTACATGATCGTGGGAGGGCATCTCGATTCCTGGGATTTGGGAGACGGTTCTCATGATGACGGCGCTGGTGTTGTACAATCTATGGATGTGCTGCGTTTATTAAAAAAGACGGGCTACAGCCCAAAACACAGCATTCGTGTTGTATTGTTTATGAATGAGGAGAATGGCTTGCGTGGTGGTAATGCCTATGCCACCCAGGCAAATTTAAAGGGGGAGAACCATGTCTTTGCCTTAGAGAGTGATTCTGGAGGGTTTACCCCAAGAGGTTTTTCTTTTGACTGTGACCAAGAAAATTTTGAGCAAATACAAAGTTGGCAACCTTTGTTTAAGCCCTACTTAATTCACTATTTTGAAAAGGGTGGCAGTGGCGCAGATATAGGCCCTTTAAAAAAGCAAGGTATTGTCTTGGCTGGTTTACGTCCAGATAGCCAGCGCTATTTTGATTATCATCATGCAGAGAACGATACTTTTGATGCCGTAAACAAAAGAGAGTTAGAATTGGGAGCAGCTACCATGACAAGCCTCATCTATTTAATGGATACCTATGGCGTGAAGAACAGCCTTACCCAAATTAAAAAGTAATTTTTTTAAATGACAGGGGTGCCACTTATTTTAAATCCCACCATACCACAAAGAATTTTTCGATAACAGCACCACTTTTTTTATAGACTTGTGGTGCTTTTTTGTTTTCTAGTGCTTCTATAATCTTGTTGCGTATTTCTTTGGCATTACACCAATTTGTAATGGAGTTAGGAGGCAGTAACCACTGTCTTTTCTCTACAATGGCATAGCTTGTGTGCTGCTCAAGTACAAGCTGATTATAATGCACCCAAAATCCAACCACACATTTTTGATATGCCTTTGGGAGCTCTTGTATTGCATGGCCAAGTGGTAGGTAAAGTGAGGCTGCTAGATAACATTGTTGTATTGCCTTTGAAGTATTAAAACCTATGTTTTCTAGATGGTTTATTGTGTTTTTGTCAAACAATAATGGGAATTGTTTTTCCCTGAGTTTTGTTATTTTGTCTTGTAAGGAGTCTTTTTTATTTGGTCCTATCCATTTTTGCGCAAAGGTGCCTCGGCTCTTTGGGTCAAATAAATAAAACTTGCAAGAGAGTTCTACATGAAATTGTGTGTTTGTTTTATTGTCTTGCAATAAATAGTCTAACTCTCCTATGGTTTTTGAGGGGCTTTGTATTTGGATATTAGCAGCCAGTAATGTGTAAGATTCAGATTGTGTAATAATACTCTCAAAAATAGCTTCTGCCTGCCTACCAAGCATGATATCTGGAATTTCAGAGTTGGAGTGTTTACTTACAGGTAAAACAAAAGTCTGGTAGAAGAAGGAAGCTCCAAATACCTCTAATACTGGAATTTCTTTAAAGTGGGCATGTATTGTAATTGGCGTACTGATGGTATTTTTTCTATGTTTTTAAAACGGATACAGCTTTTCTCTATACTTTGGTATGGATGTGCCTTGGCAAGCGTATTAATAATTGCTGAAATTTTAAAAACCAGGTGTTCAATACCTGTAGGTTTTTATCTTTGCATTAAAATAAAGTTTCTTGCTAGAACAATATACAAAAGAATTTAAATACAATTTAAAACTTGCCACTCCAGTTATTTTAGGAATGCTAGGCCATACCCTAGTTTCTTTTGTTGATAATATCATGGTAGGGCAGTTGGGTACAGCAGAGTTAGCAGCAGTCTCTCTTGGTAACAGTTTTATGTTTATAGCCATGTCTTTAGGGATTGGTTTCTCTACAGCAATAACCCCTTTGGTTGCAGAGGCAGATGGTGAAGGTGATTTTGAAAAAGGAAAATCCTCTTTCAAACATGGACTGTTTTTATGTATAGTTTTAGGCATCGCACTAGTAGGGGCTGTTTTTTTAGCAAGACCCTTAATGTATGCTATGAAGCAGCCCACAGAAGTGGTTGATCTTGCCATGCCATATCTTACATGGGTTGCTGTATCTCTATTGCCATTAATTATATTTCAAGCATTTAAACAATTTAGTGACGGTTTATCACTCACCCGGTATCCAATGTATGCTACTTTTTTAGCCAATATTATAAATGTTGTGCTCAACTACATGTTTATTTTTGGGAAATTTGGCGCTCCTGCTATGGGGGTTGTCGGTGCTGCCGTTGGGACACTTGTCTCCAGGGTTGTGATGGTAATTTACCTTTGGTTTTTGTTATATAGTAAAGAACAATCTAAGGCCTTTGTAACACATATTAAGCTTTTTACCCTCTCCAAAAAAATGCTGAGTAAAGTATTCAATCTTGGGTTTCCATCTGCACTACAAATGTTTTTTGAAGTTGCCATTTTTACAGCAGCTATCTGGCTATCTGGTGTGCTTGGTAAAAACCCTCAGGCTGCAAATCAAATTGCTTTAAACCTATCTTCCATGACCTTTATGGTGGCTATGGGCTTTGGTGTTGCCGCGATGGTGCGGGTAGGAAATCAAAAAGGGCTCAAACGCTTTGACGAGTTGCGCCGTATTGCTTTTTCTATCTTCTTACTCTCTACCATTTTGGCGGTAATTTTTGCCATTTTGTTTTTTATCTTCCATCAGTCTTTACCTAGTTTATATCTAAACTACGATAACCCTATTGAGGCCCTAGACAATCTTGAGGTTGCTACCACTGCGGCTACCTTATTGTTAATAGCAGCTGTTTTCCAGATAAGTGATACCATACAAGTGGTTACACTGGGCGCATTGCGGGGTATGCAAGATGTAAAACTACCCACTGTTATTACTTTTATTGCCTACTGGGTTGTTGGTTTTCCTGTCATGTACTATTTGGGCCTACATACCTCCTGGGGTAGTGCGGGTATTTGGATAGGGCTATTGGCCGGTCTAACAGTTTCTGGAGTACTTTTATCCTGGAGGTTTCATGTACTGTCTAAAGAGCTAATAGCTACCTCTTAATTTATAACTTGTAAAAGTGTCATTGAAGTGGTTTTTACTAGCAAGGTACTCGAGATTTTTTATTGTAATTTTGTAGTCTGTATTTTTTAATACCCAACAATTGGTAAGATTTACAATTAACACCAACTATTTATGGAATTCCCAAAATACCTACTAGGCGATAATAGTGATTACCCAACTGCTATTTTTGTGATACACACTGCTTTTCCTCGTTTTATTATCAACCTTGAAAATGATGAGGTTCAGTGGTTAGAAGATTTTGATTCACAAGATCAAAAAGAGCTTGAAACTGAGACCGAAAATTTTATTAGAGAGGCCACTGAATTTTATGACAGAGAAATAGATCGATACGAAGATGATTGAAACTCTGTTACACTATGACGAGCAATTATTTCTATACCTAAATAACTTAGGGTCTCCCCCTTGGGATGAATTCTGGCGTATTGTTACACAAAAATGGTCTTCTATACCCCTGTATGCTCTTTTGCTTTTTTTAGTCTTTAAAAAATTTGGTCTAAAAGCCACTTTGCTTGTTATGCTTTGTGCTGCTGTTATGATTACAGCAACAGATCAATTAGCAAATTTATTTAAGTACATACTATTTAAAAGACCACGCCCTTGCAAAGAGCAGGAGCTAGTATCACTCATGCGCTTTGTGGCAGATGGTTGTGGTAGGTATGGTTATTTTTCTGCCCATGCAGCAAGTAGTATGGCTGCGGCTGTATTTATAGGGCTGTTGTTAAAACCTTATTACAAGGCCCTTCCATTTTTATTATTGTTATGGGCTAGTGTAATTGCCTATTCTAGAATTTATTTAGGGGTGCATTACCCACTTGATATTATAACCGGAATGTTTTTTGGCGCTTGGATTGGACTTGCTATTTTTAAACTTAACACCTGGGCGCAGGGGCGTTTTATTTTATAGAGACTAAAAATAAATCACGCCATAACCTACCATTGTATTTCTTGTGAGACGCCTTGTTTGGGTTGATATCATACCTAGCAACCTTTTCAATAGTATAGTCTTTAAACGCCTGGATTAATTTCTTTTGATTGTCACCTCCAACAAGAACTGCAAAGGTTTTTTCTTTTGGAAGTGTGGTGGTCTGGTTTTGATTAAAAATTACTGGGATACTACTGCCATATTCCCATATAATCTCTGGCGTGAAATAAGCAAACTCATACACTGGAATGTTATTTTTTACTTCCCATTGTTTTAACTGTGTAAATGATTTATAAGCATCATTTTGAAATACAGCTTTTGATAAGGGCATCCCAAAACAGATAATGCTTACCATAAAAAATATAGTTGCGTAAAAAACACGTTCTATTTTTTTTTGAATAAGCTGTAAACAAATAAAGATGCCAATCAAAAATAAGACTATAGACAATACTACAAACCACGGCCATGCTACCCCAGAGAGATCCTTTAAGAAATAATATCCAATAAAAGGAAAAACAAGCCCAACAAGCCCAATGAGCCCAAAGTTGAAATACACAGGTATGATTTCTCTTTTGTCTGACATGTTTGTAAATCTTCTAAAAAGGTACTCTATGTAAAATCCTGTGTTTAATGCCATAGGAATAAGCACCGGTAGTAAGTATCTTGATTTTTTTTCTGGGATAATAGATAAAAGTAGCACAGAGATTAGGGTCCAAAGCAGGGTGAATTGATATCCTTTTTTAAAAAACACCTTGTCTTTTAGATACGGGTATAGTAATGCTATAAATGCTGGAATACACCAAATTCCACTTTGAGTAAAAAAGCTCCAGTAGTAATAAAAAGGCCGTATGTTGTAGCTCGTCCAATTTGCTGTTTCTTTTGTGGTAGTTGCTAGCACCATTTTTGTGTCATATACATAGGTGTATAGATGCCACCATCCAGATACTAAAAGCGCTACTACTAAAAATAAAAGAAGGGGCAGTATTGTGTGTTTTTGTTTTTTAAATTTAAAAACAAACCCATATGCTATTAAAAAAGGTAGCAATAGGCCATACAAAGAAACAGGTCCTTTACTCATAAAAGAACAGCCAAAAAATAGTGCTGCTATAATTATTCGTTGGTATTTTTTTTCTTGAGTAGTGAAAAACAAATACAGTTGGTAAATAGCCGCCATCATAAAGCCATGAGTAAAAATATCCCATTGGCCATTTCTACCAGAGAAAACAATGAAAAAAGAGGTGGCCAGTATTAAACTACTTATAAAAGCATAGGTGTTATTATTTGTTAGTTTTTTTGTAAAAATATAGGTTATTAATACCATTGTTACAGAAACAAGTGCTGCTGGAAGTCGCATTGCAAAGACACTCTTTATGCCAAATAAGAAGGCCGATACTGCAGATAGCCAGGTAGGCAATGGAGGTTTTTGGTATCTTGGTTCCCCGTTTAATGTGGTAAGCAACCAGTTAGAATCTAGCAACATCTCCCGAGCTGTAACAAAGTTTCTAGCCTCCATTACATTTACCCACAACGCATCTAGATGCGTCATAAAAATAGCAACACAAATTAGCGTTAGCGGCAATAACGGATGCTTTTTAAGATACCTCATAGTGTTGTTTTTTCCAAATAAAGATATTTCGGATATATAGTACCAAGCCTGCGCAATGACCTATAAACAATACAGGGTCTTCTCTTATAATTGCATAGCTTAAAATTAATACCGCACCTACAACACTCATTCTCCAAAATCCGATGGGTAATTGAGATTTTTTGTTTTTTTCTGAGGTAATCCACTGGTATACAAACCGAAGGGTAAAGGTTAACTGCGCTATAACTCCTAGGGTTAATAACCAGGTAGGTATGGCTTTGTTTTCAAAAAGAGTAATAATGTCATACTGGCCATTGTTATAGCCGTAGATTACTATGATTACTGGAAACACTAATAAAAGCCACTGCAAAGGTTTTGGAGATTTTTGCCACTGGCCTTGTAACTGGAGATTTCTTATATAGATATAGTAGGTGAGAGATTGCCCTAACATAATGGCAAAATCATCCCTTAAATAACCATACACAAATAATAAAAAAGAGGCCAGTAAGCTTAACTTCCAAAACACAGATGGGGTCACTACTTTATTGTTTTTCTCTGAGAGTATCCACTGCAAAAGTAAACGCCCCGAGAAAAGAGCTTGTGCAGAAAAACCTATGGCGTAAATAACCCAATCACTCATCCTTTACGTGCAATGGTGTAGTTAATGTATTTTTTTTTCATCCACAGGTATGCAAAACAGTCCATTAAAGGCCCAAGAAGTCTATTCCAAACGCCAAATTTTGCTGTACCTGCAATTCTAGGGAAATGTCGTACCGGTATTTGTAATACCTTTCCTTCTTGTAATAATATCATGGCAGGTAAAAAGCGATGTAAGCCCTTAAACATTGGGATGCGTTTAGCATACCGGGTTTTAAGCACCTTTAAGGGGCATCCAGTATCATCCATACCATCATGGGTAAACCCGCGGCGAATACTATTTGCAATGGTGGAAGACATGTTTTTTATAAAATTATCCTTCCTATCTGCGCGTACACCTGTTACTAAATCATAGCTGTCTACATGCTCCAAAAGCTTATTGAAATCTTCGGGGCTTGTCTGTAAATCACTGTCTATATATCCAACAAGATCTGTAGATACATGATCAAAACCTGCTTTAATTGCAGCGCTGAGGCCTTTGTTTTTTTTGAATGATATATACCCAAAAGCTTCATTTTTGGCACAGATACTTTCAATCATTGCCTGGCTTTTGTCTGTAGATCCGTCATTTACAAAAAGAATTTCCGTTTTTTTTATAGCCATATTGGTGTATGCCAACAGCTCTTTTTCAACACGGTTTAAATTATCCTCTTCATTGTATACGGGAACTATAATGGTAAAATCGTACATATTGTTTTACTAAGATGTTTCTACAAAAGTATTGTTTTTTAAAACAACTATCTCAAGATACAATTTCAAACTACATAGAGTGGGCAATTGTAATTGCTATAAACTGTCTTGGCTTTTTGTTTGGCTAATAAACTCCTTCAAAGCAACCCCATAGGTAGATGCTTTAATTTTTGGGGTTAAGGTATTGTATATGGTGTCTAGGTATTTTGTATTTGCATTGTAGATTTCGCTAAGAGCTAGAAAAGGAGCAATTTCATAGTCCTTGTTGTTGATTGCGTAGTTTACAGTTGCTAGATAACTCACAGCTAAAACTCTTTTTTGCATGGTGTCTATAGAGTCTATAGCTTTCATGTCTTTGGCCTTTGCGGCGCTAATAAGCAGCTGAGTGAGTTTTTTGTTTTTATCTGTGTAGCGTTTTATGAGCGTCTTGTACTGGGTGTATTTTTTTTGGTTTTCTGATCCTGTGATTACCGCGTTTTCTAGAAAATTATTTAGTTTGGTGTTAATAGTGATATCTCCAGGTTCTGCAAAAAATGCAATGGCCCCAACCTCTCTATCTATATTTTGTATTTTTAAGCTCAAAAAATATAACTCTGGACTTTCTATTGTTTCTGTAAAATTAAAATGAGCATCCCCTTTAACCACCATAGAATCTATGGTTTTAAAAGTGTTGTTTTCGCTTTTTTGAAGTAGTAAGGTACCTTCTTTCATGCCTTTCACAAAGCCTGAGAGTCGCATTTGGTTTTCTTTAGGGGTGGTGCAATTTATGAGCATAAGGCTGCACACCAGTAAAAGGGTAATTTGTTTCATAGTAGCTTGTTATTTTACATGGTAAAGATGGGTTAAAATTTCAGAAAATAAAAAAGGGATTCTCTTTAATTTATGAAATGGCTAGGGTTTAACCCGCGGCTGCCAATTGCATTAAAAAAGTACATGCCACGGCGCCAATAGTACCAATAGCATACCCAAATACTGCCAGTAAAACACCCACTGTTGCCAAAGAAGGGTGAAATGCCGAAGCCACAATAGGAGCAGAGGCAGCGCCCCCAACATTAGCCTGTGATCCTACTGCTAAAAAGAAAAACGGCGCTTTAATTAATTTGGCAACTAGTATAAGCAGTCCTGCATGAATACTCATCCACACGGCGCCTATAATAATGAGTTGCCAGTTATCGAAAATGAGCATTAAATCCATCTTCATACCTATGGTAGCTACCAGGATGTAGATAAAAACACTTCCAAATTTACTTGCGCCTGCTCCCTCATAAGTTCTTAGTTTGGTGTAGGATAATATAATCCCGATAACGGTGGTGATAGAAATCATCCAGAAAAAAGAAGAGCTTAAAAAGGTAAATAAATTACGGGTTAAGCCTGGAGTTAAGCCGTTTACAAAATCTGTAAAAAAGGCGCTTAGATAGCCTGCCCCAAAATGAGCAAAGCCAACAGTGCCAAATGCTATCGCTGCCAGAATCATAAGATCTGTAAGTGATGGGTTTCTGCTCACCTGTTGTGTGTAGTTGGATACTTTTTCTTTAAGGGCTTCAATGGCTGTGGTGTCTGCACCCAACCATTTGTCTATTTTTTCAGATTTACCAATACCAATAAGTATTATTGCCATCCAAAGGTTTGCTATTACAATATCTACAAAAACCATCCCTCCATACAGCGCTTGATTATAGCCATAGACCTCTAACATCGCGGTTTGATTTGCCCCACCTCCAATCCAGCTTCCTGCTAGAGTAGATAAACCTCTCCACACAGCATCTGCGCCCTGTCCACCAACTGCCTCTGGCCAAAAACTACCTACTAATAAAACGGCAAGAGGGCCTCCTATAATAATACCGGCTGTACCTGTTAAAAACATGATCAAGGCTTTTGGCCCTAAATTAAAAACCGCTTTTAGATCTATACTCAAAGTCATTAAAACCAGTGCTGCGGGCAGTAGGTATCTACTGGCAACATAATACAGGCTCGTTTTCCCGGAGGTGGCCTCACCTGTTGGTGAAACACTAGTCCACTCTGGAGCAATAACACCTGTAGTGGTAAGTAATGCAGGAATAAAATAAGCTATAAATAATGCGGGTACAATGCTATAAAAGGCTTTCCAAGGGCCCTGCTTTTTTGAAGAAGTATAAAATATAAACCCCAGGGCTACCATTAGTATCCCAAAGACTATGGTGTCATTAGTAAATAGGGGGGTGGTGTCTTCTATTATTTGTGTGGCAGTTTCTTGCATGAGTGTGTTTTACTGCAAAATAGTTTTTTTAATTCAGAATTGAGAACCCAGCCCTTATAATTTTATAGCTTAAAGGCTTCTTTATGTGTTTATTTTTTTTCTGAAATTTCCAAATCAAATTGTAATTCTCTTGGGTATACTCTTGTTATATTTGTGTAAAATAATTGTGTTATGAGATCTCTTTTAATTGTAGTATTTGTTGTATTGTTTTCTAGTTCATCTGTTATAGCCTCAGATGATTGGGGAAAAACAGGACACCGAACCATGGGAGAAATTGCTACCAAGCATTTATCCAAAAAGGCGAGTAAGAAAATTTCGGCACTACTGGGTGGAGAATCTCTAGCATTTGTATCCACCTATGCAGATGAGATTCGCAGTGATGACGCATACAGGAAATATGCGCCTTGGCATTATGTGAGTTTTCCATTTGGGGCCAGGTATGAAAATACTCCTAAAAACAAAAAAGGAGATATTATTGTAGGGATACAAAACTGTATAGATGTTCTTAAAGATGCTACTTCAAGCCAAAAGGATAAAGAATTTCACCTAAGAATGTTGGTGCATTTTATTGGTGATTTGCATATGCCACTTCACGTTGGGCTTAAAGAAGACAAAGGAGGAAACTCTTTTAAAGTAAAATGGTTTGGCAAGCAAACTAATTTGCACAGCGTTTGGGATACAAAAATTATAGAGGGTTATGGGATGAGCTTCACAGAATTAACCAACAACGTGGATGCCCTCAGTAAAAAAGAAATTCAGACAATACAAAGTGGGGCTGTTACAGATTGGATGTATGAAAGCCGCACTTTGTGTGAAGATGTTTACGCCAACACTAGTGTTGGAGACAACCTAGGATACAAGTACATGTACAGATATGTAAATGTGTCTAGAAAACAACTTCAAAAAGCAGGTCTGCGTTTAGCAAGTATCTTAAACGAGATATATGGCTAATCTTTTATGTACCTAAAGGTTAGGTTTATTCTTGGCGCAACCACTCTTTTTGTTTTTGGAATTTGATGTTTCCAAAACGCTTGTGTTTTACCTCCCATGAGCAGCAAACTACCAGGTTTTAATTCTATTTTAAATTTTTGATTGCTGTCTTTTTTGTGCCTGAAATGAAAGATCCTTCTACCTCCAAAAGATAGCGATGCTATAAAAGGATCGGTCCCTAACTCTTTCTCATCATCGCTGTGCCAACCATTAGAATCTTTGCCGTCACGGTATAAATTAAGCAGCACAGATGTAAATTTTTGATTGCTTATGGCTTCAATATCTTGTTTAATTTTTAATAGCGTTGGGCTCCATTGGTTTGGAGACATTGTAATGGTTGAATAGGTGTAGGGCTTGTTGCTATCTCCATACAAGGCCGTTAGTCTGGGCTGCTTAAAAACCTTGCCAAAGAGTTTTATATCATCTTCTTGCCAGAGGGTTTGTTGTTGTATTTTATCTTGAAGTACTAAGGCTTTTGCCTGGGTATAAAAATTTGGATAGTAAATCACTTCTGCATCTTGCATGGGCAAGATAATTTTCTCTAGTCCAGGGTTTTCTTCAAATAAATTCATGGCATCAGGTATTGCGATGCCCAATACATCATACCAAATTGTAAAGGTATTCTGAGTATAAGAAGCCATTTAGGAAGTTGCAAGGAAGCTTCTTTGTTTTGAAGCATATAAATATGCACAGTAAGAAAAATAACTAACTGCCCTATTATGGCCCAAACGCCTAAAGTCTGGGTTTGTGGATTGAGTATTAAAAACCCTGCAATCATTTCAGTAATACCAGATAAGAGCACCATAAAACTAGGTGATGGAATATACAAGGGCATGATGCGCTCATATATTTTTGGAGTCCTAAAATGGTTTGCTCCAGCTATTACAAAAATAAGCCCTAAGAGGTATTGGTGCCATGAAAGCATAGATCTATGTTTTAAGAGTTAAAAATACAATTTAAATAGCACAAATAGCCTTTGGTTTTACAGCCTTATTTGTTTAAAAATACGGGTAAATTTTTTGGGTAATTGTATGGTTTTAGAAATAAGAAGCCCTGTGTGTGGGTGTGTAAACTCTAGAGAGTAGCCATGGAGGTATAAGCCGTTTCCTTGCCCTGTATGTAATGGGTTTCCATACTTTATATCTCCCATAATAGGACACTGTATAGCCGCTAAGTGTTTTCTTAGCTGGTGTTTTCTTCCAGTTTCTGGAATAAGCTTAACTAAGTTTAGTACTTCGTATTTTACAGAGGCAACGCTGTCAATAACTTCAAAATGCGAAATTGATGATTTCCCCTCTAGATTGCTTTTAATGGTCCCGCTAGATTTTTGGTTCCCTATGGTAATGGCATAATATACCTTATCTATCTTTTTTTCTTGAAAACTTTTATTAAGCTTCATCACACTGCTAGAAGTTTTACCAATTAAAAGACAACCGCTTGTTGGGTAATCTAGCCTGTGTATGGGCTCTGGACGTTTTAGGGCGTCTTCTTGATTGCTTTTTGTAAGGGAGTTGCTAAGGGCGTTTGCAATAGTATATCTTTTGTTACCGCTTACTTCAATCCCGGGGGGTTTATGGATAATGGCGAGATGTTGATCTTCAAAAATAACTTCTAAGGGTAGGGTAATGCTAGGTTTGTTTGATGGGGTTTGATCTCTATAAACTGTAATGATTTCTCCACCCAAAAGAGGCGTTGCCGTGGTGCTTAAATTATTATTTACGTGTACCAAATTTGCTTTTATGAGTTTGGTAAACGCTTTTCTAGATACTATCAAGGAGAACGTTCCTGCCCTAAGGTCAGAAAGCCTTATAGGCCCTTCAAGGGGCGGTACAATGTAGGTTTCTAGAATATTCAAAGGCCAGTAACTAAAGAATTTTTGATTTAGATATTAAAAGTATAAAAAAACCGTCAACAACACTGGGTTGTTGACGGTTTAAAAATGGATGCTAAACAAAGCATTACACTGCTTACTGTTTTAGTAACTGTTTGGTAATTTGCCCAAAGGTACTTTTTATAAACAATAAGTAGTTTCCGCTTTGCAAGGCGCCAATATCAATAGTACTCTCTTGGCTTGCAGATTGCAAATCTTTTGTTATAATAAGCCTTCCAGTGATATCATAAATAGAAACACTCATAAGGTTTATATTTTGAGGGTTACTAAGAGTTATCACATCATTGGCTGGGTTTGGATACATTTTAATTGCTCTTAAAGCAGTTGTATTTTCAAATCCTAGATCTTCAAACACTCTAAGTATGAATTCACAATCTGCTGTAAAACCATTGTTGTCCTGGGCAGAAAGTGAGATTATATATTCTCCAACAGGCATTGGTGTTCCTGGGCTTGGATTTTGATTAAAAACAGTTATTGGCTCTGTGCAATTATCTTGAGCGTTTGCTAGTCCTATCTCAAAATAGTCAGGCAATATATAAGGTCCTTCACTTGTTACCGTTTGATTTTCTGGACATGTAATCTCTGGGGCTAGACCATCTATTACATTTACATAGGCGATACAGCTATCTGTATCACCAGCAGCATTTGTAACGGTAAATTCAACCTCGACAGGAGTCCCAATATCTGTACATGAAAAGGTGTCTATATCTATGCTAAAAGCGTCAACGCATCTAGCCCCTAGTGAGCCTGCATCAATCGCGGTAGCAACAATAGTTGATGTTCCATCTTCACCAAGTGTGACAGTTATGTTCTGACAAACTGCAATAGGGGTGTTAAGCCCTTCTAAAACAGTTACCACCGCCTCACAGCTAGATTGGTTACCATTTTGGTCTGTCACTGTTAAAGTAACTGTGTTTGGACCCAGGTTTGAGCAATCAAAGGTATTTATGTTTATTGAGGTGTTGCTTAAAGTGCAGTTATCGATACTTCCGCCATCTATATCTGCGGTAGTTATGGTTGCTGTGTAATCCAAATCAAGAGAAATAGTAATATCTTGGCAAATAGCAGTAGGTGTAGCAGAATCTAAAACTGTAACTGTTGCAAAACACTCTGAGGCCAAACCATTACTATCAAAAACAAGTAAGTTAACTATGTTAGACCCAATGTCTGAACAATCAAAAGTAGTAGTGCTTACCTCATAGGTTACCTCACCACAATTATCTGAGGATCCATTGTCTATATCTGCACTTGAAATGGTTGCAGTTCCGTCTGGGCCAAGTTCTATGGTAATATCTTGACAAATTGCTGTAGGTGCTAAGGTGTCTTGCACTAGTACCTCTGCGGTACAAGAATTTGTGTTTCCACTACTATCTATGACGGTGAGTGTTACTATATTCAGGCCAACATTAGAACAATTAAAACTTGTAGTGTCAATACTTGCTGTTTCAATTCCACAGGCATCTGCGCTACCTGCGTCAACCATAGCTGCAGTTATATTTGCAACACCTGTGGAGCCTAGATCCACTGTAATGTTTTGGCATATTACCTCAGGGGCAATTGTATCTTCAACGGTAACTATCGCGACACAGCTAGAGATATTTCCTGCAGCATCTACAACACTCAATGTTACATTATTTGTCCCTATGTTATCACATGTAAAAGTATCAACATCTATAGTAATATCTGGAGTTTCACAAAGTACTACAGTACCGCCATTAATATCTGAAGGTGTAATACTAGCCATGCCCATGGCGTCTAATGCAATGGTGATGTCTTGACAAATGGCTTGTGCATCATTATTGTTCAATACTGTTACCACAAATGAACATTCGCTCAAGTTTCCGCACTCATCTTGTATTTCAAAAGTATTTACGGTATCCCCAATAGGGAACATACTTCCAGAGACCAGACCACTTGTTTGAGTTATAGTAACACTGCCACATGAGTCTGTACCTTCAATACTATAATCTACCACAGCGCTACATTGGTTTAAATCTGTATCTACTGAAATATCTGCAGGACAGGATGCCACCGGCGGGGTCTGATCTACAATGGTTATAATTTGGATACATGTTGCAATTGGGTTGTCGCAGGCATCTTGGGCAGTCCAGGTTCTGGTTATTATTTGAGTAGCACCACAGTTTGCCTCTATAGCGTCACTAAAAGTAATTACAGAGTCTGTACTGCAATTTGAAATTGCGGTTGCCAGCCCTGTGTTAGTGGGAGAAGAATCTTCTCCACAGTTAATGGTAATATCATCTGGGCAGGTAATTACTTGCCCTCCAGTTGTGTTTTCAATAACATTAGCAATGGCCGTACAAGTAGTGATAAGCCCAGTGTCACTAGTTACTTCTAATTCAATATTGGTAAGACCAACATCTACAATGGTAAAAGAAACCGTTGTGTTTAGTGGAGTTCCTGCCAGGGTACTATACCCACCACATGCTAGTGTTACACTTTCTAAGAAATCTTGAGCGTTAACAGTTGCGTTTTGAGTAATATCCAAAAATACATCTAAGGGTTGAGAGTCAAACTCATAGGTGTATTCTAGCCCCCAAGAGTTTACAACTCCTTGATCTGAACTAAAAGTATCTTCTACAGAAAGTGTCCAGTCACCTTGTGTGAGTTCTCCATTAAATATACTCAGTGGGTTGCTTGGCATGTAGTCTACCTCTGGAAATGCATTTCCACCCAAGTTACATGCTAATGCATTAATAGATGCATCATCAAATAGCGTCACAAGGTTGTCACCAGAGCAGCCATCTGCAGCACCATTATAAATAATTGAAGCCGCTGCTCCTGCTGGTGAAGTGAGGGTGATAATCATATCCTCTACAAAGCTGTGTGAGATATCTAAACGCAAATTTAAATCTGTAATGGCTACATTTTGGCTAATAGTTATAGTTGTACTAACGGTGTTTAAGTCTACTATTACAAGACCTGGTGAGTCTTGAACAGCACCATTTAAAGTTAATAGTCCAGCTCCCTTACATAAAATTTCTGCTGCTTCATCTGTTACCTCAATAGTGTCGGTGAGGGTTCCAGGAAGACCTGTACAAAAATCATTAATTGCATATTGTATTGTAGCAGCGCCACTTCCAGCTATTGAGGGGTCAAAGGTGTAGGTTGTTCCATTTACGTCATCAGTTACTCCCAGGCCGCTGTATACGCCCCCTGTTGGTGCTCCTCCACCAAGACCAGTTTGCACCCCATCTGCAAGACAAACTTCCTGTAAAGTTTCAAAAGAAGAAAAAGTGGGAGGGAGGTCAAAAGCTTGTGTTCCGTCAGATCTGCTGTTTGTACTTCCTTGATCTGCACTAAATCCTAGTCCTCTTGCCGCAAAGGCTTCCCAAATCTCACATAGGTGAGATCCGCCATAAATTGCTTGGTCTGCAGCTATAATAGCATTTCTACCATCTACCATTCCGGGAGAGCAAGGCTGAAGTTTTAATGCTTCTGTTACTAGCACAAGTGCGGTGTTGTTTCCTCCTGTTCCGTTGTAGGTGTCTGGATCAAAACCTTCAGTGTCTATAAGTTTCCAAGTCATATCCCATAGCATCGCTGCCCATACAGATCCAACTCCATGAGGTATAGACTCTGTGGTGATGTCACTATAGGTATGAGGATTTACCCCAAAATCTGTACTGTAGTCATAGGTTCTAATACTTGCTCCATCAGGTCCAGATCCAGTAAGCCAAGTCCCTATAGGTCTTCCATCAGGGCCAGCATCTGCTGGTTCTATAGTCATCATAAGGGCGTAGTAATCACTCCAACCTTCACCCATTTGCTCTTCATTACCAAGACAACCAGCTGCGCCGGCTCCTCCTGTTAATCTGTTTGAAATCCCGTGTCCATACTCATGTATAATTACACCATTATCTAAATCTCCATCTCTTGAATTACACACATACATTTGCATGGTTGGATTTCCTCCATCTGCAGGAGTACCAAAATTTGCATTACAAGTTCCAGAACCGTCCTGCGCTTCTGCATTTACGTAATCACTATCTGCTCCACCGTTTCCGTAATTGTTTTCTTGAAAATTACCAGAAGCCTCGTCAAAACCATATTGGTATACCACATCATGGATAATATTATTCCAGTAAAATAGATTTGTAATTACAGCATCCTCGCTTTGATCTGCGTTTGAGTAGGTTTCGTTAATAGGAAAATTAAATGTCAAACCACCTCCACCATCTGGGCTATACCCTGGATTGTCACCATCTTCATAGGCGTGGGTGTTGTTTCCTCTTGTAATGGTAAACTCTGCTCCACTAGACCCATTGGTATCATGCCATCCAAAAGGGGATGCAGTTGCATTATCTGGATTTGTAACCACAGATCTGCCCCCATAATTTGGAGACTCTACTGGCATTGGGTATACATTATAACTACCTGCCATCGCAGATGTCTCAGCTACCATGCTTTGAGGTATAGACTCGGTTATATTATTTTCTATTTTTGCGTTATTTGAGTGATTGTGGGTGTTGTGATCTCCCATAATATTACACGATACCGTCCAGTTTTCTTTGTAAAGAATTTCTCCGGATACTGCATCTAGGTAAAAATTCCACCAATCTGACCCTGTTGTTTCTTTTATTGAGAGTTCCCAGGTTATTCTAGTTCCAGTTTTCTTTGAGTAGTAGTATAGTAATTTTGCTGGAATATCTCTTTCTGAAATAGCAGCTTTATTAAAAAGTGTTTTTTTGCTCGTCCCACCCTCATAGGTAATTTCTTCAAGACCATTTATTGAGTAATTCATACTACTGGCTACAGCATATATTGCATCAGATGCAGAAAGACTGGCGCTATTGGAGCTTACGGTGCTGGAAAGTGTTTTTATAAAATTGTTGTGGGTAACAATTGTTTTTCCAGAGGAATCTGTATGCAAACTAGACTCTGTACCATATACTCCAATACCGTTAATGGCTTGTCTTAGGTAAGTATGTTTTATACCACTAACACTACTAGTATGTTGGTGTGTAATAGTGATGGCATTGCTTTTTTGTTTAACAAGCGTTTCCAAAGAAATACCAGAGCGTTCTTGTTGTTTGTTACTATCCTGTTTTTGTGCATTAAGGCTTACACAAAATAATACTACTAGAACTTGAATGATTTGCTTTATTTTCATAATCAGATAGGGTTATCTATTTGGTTTACAGCGAAAATAACTAGAATTGGGCGGTATAACAATTTCTACAGCTTGAATTAACACTAGATTTCCTTAAAAAGTATCACAATTTTCTCAGTATTATAACAAAAGTATTTTCCAAATATTCTAATCCCTTAAAAAAAAACACAAAAAAAACCCGAAGCAAAGCTCCGGGTTTTTAATACTTATAGTTTGTTACAAATTAAAACTTGTACACCATTCCAAAGTTGATATCAGTTAAATCAATGTTTAACCCTGTAGAAGTAGTATCAAATTCATCAGAAGTCGCACTATTTCCTTCTGTAATAGAGCTGTATTGAAATGCAGCAATATTAGCGAAAAGACCCCACGAGTCAGACATCCAATAGTTAACTGCTGGAGCAACTGTAAAAGTCAAACCACTTATCTCACCTTCATATGTTTCACCCACAAAGGTTACTGTTCCAGATCCGAAACCTAAGCCTGCACCAACTGAAAGAGAAAATTTATCAGATGGGTTCATGAACCATCTTGCTCCAACTGAAAAAGTTGTAACAGTTGTTTCAGTTGAACCATCATCACCTGATTCGTAACCTAAACCAGCCTCAAGAGCTATGTTGTCAGTTAACATGTATCCAATAGCAGGAGAAAATTCTGTACTTGAGTTATCAGTATCTGTGTCTCCTGTGATATTAGAGCTTTCTGTACTGCTGTTGAATCCTACTGTACCTGTCATGTAAATGTCAGATTTTGCAAATCCACTAGAATCATCTTGTGCATTTACACTTGTCATTGCGAACGCTGCAAATGCAGCAAAAAGTAATACTTTTTTCATAATTTTAAAGTTTGGTTAATTAATATGAGCCAAATTTAACAACTTTATTCTAAAAAACAAGCTTTTAATCGATGTTTTTAGACGTTTTGCCGTATAACGGGGGTTCACAGCCCTATATTTTTTTTAAAACAGTACTTATTTTTGTGCTTTTCATCCCATTTTATTGCTTTTTATGTGATAAATCATTAAAAAACCCTATGTATTTTTGATACATAGGGTTTAAAATCAATAAAAAATGAGGTTTATTTAATCATTTCATAGCTTCTGTTTATGAAAGCCGTCATGTCTTCACCTTTTAAGAGTCCTTTACTTAGTTTGGCCAAATCTAATGCTTGATTTACTAGGCGCTCTTTTTTCTTAGCGGTCTTGGTATTTAGTATTTCAGAAACTAACTCATGGTTGGTGTTTACAATTAGATTGTACATATCTGGCATATTACCCATGCCAAACATACCGCCACCGCCACCATTTTGTTGCATCTCCTTCATACGGCGCATAAATTCTGGTTCTGTAATAATAAAAGGATTAGACTTGCTGTCCATGGCTTCAAGCTGCACAGAGAATTTCTCTGCAGGGATCGTCTGGGTTAAAAAGGTTTTTAGGGTTTCCTTTTCCTGGTCAGAAAGTTTAGAGATAGCCTGCTCATCTTTTTTAATTAGATTATCTATATGATCACCATCTACTCGTGCAAATGAAATTTTCTCTTGAGAGGTTTCCAATTTCTGAATAAGGTGAGATATAATAGGAGAGTCTAAAAGTAGTACCTCATACCCCTTATCTTTTGCAGCGGCAATATAAGAGTGTTGTTCTTCTTTGTTACTTGCGTATAAGAGTACTAGTTTATCATCTTTGTCTGTTTGTGCTGCAGCTAGTTTTTCTTTAAGTTCTGCAAAAGTGTGGTAGTTTCCATCTACCGTTGGGTATAACATAAAGTCTTGCGCTTTGTCAAAGAATTTATCTTCGGTAAGCATTCCGTACTCAATCACTATTTTAATATCATCCCACTTTGCATTAAACTCTTCGCGGTTGTCATTAAACAAGCTCTTTAATTTATCACCTACCTTACGAGTAATGTAGCTAGATATCTTCTTTACAGCGCCATCTGCCTGCAAATAACTACGCGATACATTTAAAGGGATATCTGGTGAGTCTATCACACCACGAAGCATGGTTAAAAATTCTGGCACAATACCCTCTACATTATCTGTAACAAACACCTGGTTTTGGTATAGCTGTATTTTATCCTTCTGGATTTGCATGTCCTTATTCATCTTCGGGAAATACAAGATTCCTGTAAGGTTAAAAGGATAGTCTACGTTTAAGTGTATATTAAAGAGTGGCTCCTCAAATTGCATAGGATACAACTCTTTGTAAAAACCAGAATAGTCCTGGTCCTTTAACTCACTTGGTTGCTTGGTCCAAGCTGGGCTAGGATTATTGATGATGTTATCTACCTCTTTGGTAGGTGCAGCATCTTCTTCTTTGGCCCCTTCTGGCTTTGGAAGTGTTTCTGTCTTCATTCCAAATTTAATTGGAATAGGCATAAACTTATTATACTTAGTTAAAAGCTCAGTTATTTTACCCTCTTCTAGAAAAGCTACTTCTTCTTCGCTGATGTGAAGAATAATCTCAGTACCTCTGTCTGTTTTTGTTCCCTCAACCAAGGTATAATTAGGAGACCCATCACAGCTCCAGTGGGCTGCTGGTTCATCTTTGTAACTCTTTGTGATAATCTCTACGTTATCTGCTACCATAAAGGCAGAATAGAAACCAAGACCAAAATGGCCTATAATACCTGCATCTTCTCCTTTTTTGTCTTTGTACTTTTCTATAAACTCTTCTGCGCCAGAGAATGCAATTTGATTGATGTATTTCTCAACCTCTTCTTTTGTCATTCCAACACCTTGATCGGTGATGTGCAATTTTTTACCTTCCTTATCTACTTTGATTTCAATAAAAGGATTGCCGTATTCTATTTTAGCTTCACCAATATTGGTTAGGTGTTTTAGTTTTAATGTTGCATCTGTAGCATTACTTACTAGCTCACGTAAAAAGATTTCGTGATCACTGTATAAAAACTTTTTGATAAGCGGGAAAATATTTTCTACCGATACATTGATAGTTCCTGTACTCATGTTGATATAATTTATTGAATTATGATTTAACTTCTTCGGAAATATTACATTCCAAATATAACTAGTCAAAGAAAATACCACGTTTGGTTTTGTGACAGGTTGTCATTTGTTTTGTTTTTTAACACAACATTGTGTTTAACAAATATTTAAATTAATTGAACGTTTTGTATTTTTACATCACAAAAATATATTCTGTTATGGCTACAAAAAAATCAACCACAACCACTGCAAAAAACAAGACTAGCAAAACCAAAGCAATTACGAAAGATGTAATTATATCTGCTTACATGGAGTATGTACTGATGCACGAGAAAACACCAAAAAGTGTTTATAAGTTTGCCAAAGAGCACGCCATGACAGAAGCAGAGTTTTACAAATTTTTTGGAAGCTTTGAAAACTTACAGCAAGGCATTTGGATGGCATTTTTTGAAAATGCGATGCAACTAGGGCAAAAAAATCCTGAATATGTAAGCTTCAGTAATCAAGAAAAAATGCTAACTTTTTTCTTCACCTTTTTTGAGCTATTAACTGCCAATAGAAGTTATGTCATGTTTGCCTTAAAACAGCACCCAGATATGATGAAGAATCTAACTCAGTTAAAATCTTTGAGATCTCACATCAAAGAGTTTGCAGGTACGTTGATTGATCAAAAAAACGAAGAGAAATCTTTCAAAATTTTAAAGCAACCAGTTTCTGTATTTAGTGAAGGTGCCTGGTTACAAACCCTCTTTATCATGAAGTACTGGATGGAAGATACTTCTGCTTCTTTCGAGAAAACAGATGTGGTAATAGAGAAATCTGTGCGCGCCATTTTTGATGTTTTTGAAACAACTCCTTTAGAGAGTATCCTAGATTTTGGAAAGTTTTTATGGAAAGAAAAAATGAATTAAATAAGTGTTTTTTCTTATCTAAAAATTTCAAACTACCTCACACCAAAATTTGGATTGCAAATAGCCCCAACAAAACCTACTCCCCATGAAAACAATAGATAGTATACCTACGGGTAAAATATCGCGAGCAACAAGGCTTGTTAAAACGGGTGTTAAAGTTGGTATCAACCAACTTAAATACTACGGAGACACCCTAGTTGACCCCAAAAATGCTAAGGAGAAACTCAATCAAAACAATGCCAGCGATATCTATGATGGGCTAAAAAGTTTAAAAGGTTCTGCCCTTAAAGTTGCCCAGATGCTAAGCATGGAGAAAAACATATTGCCTAAGGCTTATGTAGAGCAATTTTCTCTAGCTCAATTTTCTGTACCGCCTTTGTCTGCTCCTCTGGTTCGCAAAACTTTTTTTAAATATTTTAGCAAATATCCAGAAGATTTGTATGACAGCTTTAACTCAAAATCTATTGCTGCTGCAAGTATTGGACAAGTACACCAGGCTACAAAGGATGGTAAAAAATTAGCAATTAAAATTCAATACCCAGGAGTTGCAGATAGCATAAGCAGTGATTTGGCCATGGTAAAGCCTGTTGCCATAAAGATGTTTAATATAAAAGGGAAAGACAGTGATAAGTACTTTAAAGAGGTAGAGCAAAAGCTTCTTGAAGAAACTGATTACACCCTTGAGGTACAGCAAAGCCAACAAATGGTTGCAGATTGTAAGCATATTGAGCATTTAATCTTTCCTAACTATTACCCAAATCTCTCCAATGACCGCATTATCACTATGGATTGGATGGAGGGTGACCATTTAAGTGAGTTCACTAAAAAAAATACTGATAAAAAACTAGCAGACAGGCTAGGGCAGGCCCTCTGGGATTTTTACATGTTCCAAATGCATGAATTAAAAAGAGTGCATGCAGATCCTCATCCAGGAAACTTTTTGGTGACTGCAAAGGGGGAGTTAGTGGCCATAGACTTTGGTTGTGTAAAGGTGGTCCCAGATGCGTTTTATATTCCTTATTTTGAGTTAGCAATTCCAGAGAACATCAATAATCCAGAGATATTTACACAAAAATTATACGAATTAGAAATTTTAACTCCCATAGACACTCCAGAAGAAATTGCTTTTTTCTCTACCCTGTTTTATGAAATGCTAAGCCTTTTTACCCAGCCAATGCATAAAGAAACTTTTGATTTTAGCGATGTAACCTTTTTTAGTAAAGTTGCAGATCTGAGTGAAAAATATTCAAAAGATACGCAGCTCAGAAAAATGAATGGTAACAGAGGGTCTAAACATTTTCTATACATCAATAGAACCTTCTTTGGGCTATATAATTTAATGAATGATCTAGGGGCCAAGGTGCTTGTAAATAATTACAAAACCTTAAAAAAGTAGTGAGAGTGTAATTTGTTATTATTCTAATAAATCTGGCCTTCTTTTTTGAGTGTTTTTATACGCCTGGTCTTCTCTCCATTTTTCAATATTGGCACCATGGCCACTTAAAAGCACATCTGGCACCTTCCAGCCTTTGTATTCTGCGGGTCTAGTGTAGGTAGGTGGCGCTAACAGGCCATCTTGAAAACTATCTGTAAGTGCGCTTGTTTCATTGCCTAAAACTCCTGGTATTAACCTGATTACAGAATCACAAACAATCGCTGCCGCTAACTCACCGCCACTAAGTACATAATCACCAACAGAGATTTCTTTGGTAATAAACTGATCTCTTACTCGCTGGTCTACCCCTTTGTAATGACCACATAAAATGATGATATTTCCTTTAAGAGATAATTGGTTTGAGATGCCTTGATCAAGCGTCTGGCCCTCAGGTGTCATGTAAATAACCTCATCATAAGCTCTCTCTGCCTTTAAACCACTTATACATTTATCGATGGGTTCTATCATCATTACCATGCCAGCGCCTCCTCCAAATTGATAGTCATCAATTTGGTTATAGCTATTGGTTGCAAAGTCTCTTAGGTTGTGCAAATGCACCTCTACCAATCCTTTTTCTATGGCTCTTTTTAAAATAGAGGCCTCAAAAGGACTTTTTAATAATTCTGGTAATACGGTAATAATATCGATACGCATAGCCATTAAGTTTTAACTTGTTTATTGATCACTAGATGTCGAGCTAAGAAAATTTAAAAAGGCTTTTTTCCTTTTTGTTTATTTCTTTGGTTGAAATTTTTATCTCCCTTAGTTCTTGCTTTTTTATACTTTAGTTTAATGGTTCTTTTATAAGAACCTCCTTGGTTGGTTTGGCTATTTTTATCGCTCTTTTCATGAAAACTTTCTCCGCCCTGCTCAAATTGTTGCTGGTGAGGATTTTCTCTCTCTTGAGATGCAGGTTGCTCTTCCAGGGTTAATTTTGTAGAAATTTCAACTTCTTCTGCAATGGCTGTTTTTTCAATAGCCATGCCCATAAGAGTTTCTATAGCTTCTCTAAAGGGTTGTTCTTTTTCTGTGGTAAGCAGTATTGCGGTTCCTTGCGCCTGGGCACGCCCGGTTCTTCCAATACGGTGCATGTAGTTTTCGGCAAACCTTGGGGTATCTACATTTATAACATGACTTACAAGATCCAAATCAAGACCACGCGCCATGATATCTGTAGTTACTAAAATGCGAGTTGTGTTGGCATTAAAGTTCTCTATGGACCGAATACGATAGTTTTGTGTTTTATTAGAATGTATAACAGCTACATCATCCTTAAAGGTTTCTTGCAGTAGCTCATACAGTAAATCTGCCCTTTTTTTATTAGCAACAAATACCAGTGTTTTTGTAAATTCCTGTTTGTCTTTTAGCAAATAAGAAACCACATTTGCCTTGGTGTAGAAGTTTGGAACATCATAGGTGGTTTGTTTAATATTATCTAAGGGTGTACCGCTTACCGCGACAGATATCGTGGTTGGATTTTTGAAAAAATCATTTATAAATACCGCAACATCATCTGTCATGGTCGCAGAGTACATGATGTTTTGACGTTGTTCTTGAAGTAGTTCAAAGATGTTTGTGAGTTGAAACCTAAAACCCAAATCTAGCATTACATCTACCTCATCAATCACTAATTTTTTAATATGCTTTGTTTTTAAAGCGCGGCTTAAAATTAGGTCATAGAGTCTTCCTGGAGTTGCAACGATAATATCTGCACCTTCCCACACCGCTTCTTTGTGGGTGTTAATGTTTACCCCTCCATATACACCAACCACTCTAATGGATGAGTACTTTCCAAACTTTTTAATTTCATCAACCACTTGCAGTACAAGCTCTCTGGTGGGTACCAAAACCAAAATACGTGGGTCTATTTGCTTCGAGAACTTTAAGCCGCTAATAAGAGGGAGCATATAGGCAAAAGTTTTTCCTGTACCGGTTTGTGCAATACCTACCACATCTTTACCAGATCCTATTGGAGCAAACGATTTTTTTTGAATTTCTGTAGGTGTATTATACCCCAAATCTTCAATTGCAAAATGTAATTGTTTATTAATTTTAAAATCGTTAAAAGAATCCATAGGTGGTATTTTGGGCAAAGCTACAATTTATAATTTAGGTGTTTCCAAAGTATAATATAATACTTGATGGTTTTTCAATAAAGTATAGCCAATTAAAAAAGCCACCAACACAAGGTTCATGGCTTTATTTTTTGATTTATTGTGATAGTGTCAGGTTGTATTACAACAAGGCTAATAACTAGTAATAGGTATATCTTCTTACCTTAGCTATATGCTTTGCAAGTCTAATAACTTGGTGGCTGTATCCATACTCGTTATCATACCAAACATAAATTACTATGTTTTTACCATCTTTTGTGACAATGGTAGCATTACTGTCAAAAATAGAAGGAGCAGATGACCCTACAATATCACTAGAAACTAACTCATTGTTTAATGAGTATTTAATTTGTTCTACAAGATTTCCCTCTAGTGCATATTTTTTTATAGTTGCATTTAAATTCTCAACAGAGGTCGGTTTTTCTAATTCTAATTTTAAAATAGCCAAGGAACCATTTGGCACAGGAACTCTAATGGCATTAGAAGTTAGTTTTCCTTCAAAAGAAGGAAGTGCTTTTGTTACTGCTTTTCCAGCACCTGTTTCTGTAATAACCATATTTAAAGCTGCTGCACGACCACGACGGTGCTTTTTGTGCATGTTGTCTACCAGGTTTTGGTCATTGGTGTAGGCATGTATTGTCTCTAGATGTCCTTGTACCACTCCAAAGCTGTCTTCAATAGCTTTTAAAACAGGGGTGATAGCGTTTGTTGTACAAGAAGCTGCCGAGAAAATATCTGTATCATCAGGGTTGTTCTGGTTGTGATTCACACCGTGTACTATATTTGGAATACCTGCTCCTGGAGCCGTAAGCAATACTTTGCTTGCTCCATTAGGAATTAAGTGACGGCTTAGTTCTTCTTTGTTTCTAAAGGCACCTGTGTTATCTATAATTAAAGCATCTTGGATACCATAACTGGTGTAGTCTATATCTTCTGGACCTTTAGCAGAAATCATATGTACTGTAGTGCCGTTGATAATTAAAGCTTTGTTTTTAGCATCTACAATAACAGTTCCTGGAAAATCTCCGTGTACAGAGTCATACTTTAATAGAGAGGCTCTTTTTTCTAATACATTTTGGTCTATGGAACCACGAGTTACAATAGCTCTTAGGCGCATCAGGCTTCCTTTTCCTGTTCGTGTCATTAGCTCGCGAGCCAACAAACGACCAATTCTACCAAAGCCGTATAGTACCACATCTTTTGGAGTAATGTCTTGTTGGTCTTTAGCGTTTTTTAATTTTTCTGAAACAAAAACAAGCGCATTGCTTTGTTTTTTCTCCATATGAAACTCGTAGGTTAATTTACCAATGTCTAATTTAGCAGGAGGGAGATTCAAGGTTTTAATTGCTTGGGCAATTTCAACAGAGTCAAAAATTGAAATAGGTTTTTCTACAAATTCTCCCGCATACTCATGAAGATTTAAAATCTCACTAACATTTCTGTCAATTAGTTGATTGCGGAATATGATCAGTTCTATTGCCTTGTCATACCATAAATCACTTATGATATTAATAAAAGTAACGGCTGCCTTGCGACGATCTGTTTGAAAAGACAGTTCTTTCTCATAAACATTTTCAAAACTCATAAAGGTTGATTTTAGGTGTTTTTTAAAACAAAAACGATTGTTTAAATCTTGCGCAAAAGTAATTATTTTCTTGGGTTTTGAGTATAAAACAATATAAAAATATAGCTGCTTTGTAGTTCCTTACTAAATGCTATGATCTATAAACACGATCGTTATTTTTTATCTAAAAATAAAACTACAATGTCTCTCCTTTTTCTATTATTGAAGGTCATCTTATGGGTTTTGTGGTATTGCGTATGTTTTTGATTCAAGTATTTTGTATCCTCTAACAGATACTGCCCCTGCAATAACAGCAACCGAAAATAATTTTATAGTCTGTTTCATAGTTTTATAATGTTTAAAGAATAATAACATTTAGAAGACGCAATTTATTTTAGTGTATTTCAAAAATTTACAATCCTTAACATATCAGTATTTCATACCTTTGTAAGTATGCAGATTCCATTTTATAAATATCAAGGGACAGGTAACGATTTTGTGTTGATAGATAACAGGCAACAAAAGTTCCCTAAAAACAATACTACATTACTAGCTCAGATTTGTGATAGAAAGTTTGGAGTAGGTGCAGATGGGCTTATACTTTTAGAGCAGCATCCTACCGAGGATTTTTCTATGATTTATTACAATGCAGATGGAAATCAAAGCTCCATGTGTGGTAATGGCGGTAGGTGTATCGTACATTTTGCTGCTTTTTTAGGAGTAATAGATACCCAAACAAATTTTATGGCCATTGACGGGGTGCATCATGCCTCTATACAAGATGACAATGTAGCTCTTAACATGACAGATGTAACCCACATTGAAACCTATAAGCAGCATTGCTTTTTAAATACAGGTTCTCCCCATCATGTAGAGATGGTCGCTAACTTAGAAGATATAAACGTTGTTGAAAAAGGACGTGCACTAAGAAATATCCACTATGGCGCCGCTGGTGCCAATATAAATTTTGTCTCTAAAATAGCTGAAGACACCTTTGAGGTAAGAACCTATGAGCGGGGAGTAGAGGATGAAACCCTCTCTTGTGGCACTGGTGTAACAGCTGTAGCTCTAGCGATGTTTGAAACCCAACAAACTCCCCTCTCAAAAGTAAATTTAAAAACACAGGGAGGTGATTTATGTGTTTCTTTTGATAAAAAAGAGCATACATTTACTAATATTGTATTAAGTGGGCCAGCCACACAAGTGTTTAACGGTATTTGGGAAGTATGATCTTACAAGAAAAAAACATACGCTTGCGCGCCCTAGAGCCTACAGATTTAGATTTTTTGTATGCCCTAGAGAATGATACTAGCCTGTGGCAAGTAAGCGACACCATTACTCCTTTTTCTAAATACGTATTAACTCGTTATCTAGAAAACAGCCACCGTGATATTTTTGATGTAAAGCAGGTGCGTTTAATGATAGAACATATAGATACAAAACAGCCCCTTGGCTGCATAGATTTATTTGATTTTAACCCGCAACACAACCGGGTAGGAGTGGGTCTTGTTGTTTTTGAGGCTGCCCATCGATCAAAAGGCTTTGCTACTGAAAGCTTGAAATTAATTTGCACATATGCTAAAGAGCATTTGCAAGTACATCAAATTTTCGCAAACATATCTGAGCAAAACAAAGAGAGTATCTCCTTGTTTGAAAAGGCAGGGTTTTTAAAAACAGGTGTTAAAAAAGATTGGAATTATCACCAAGGAATCTATACAGATCAATTCTTGTATCAGTATATAGTAGTAGATAAATAGATTAAAAATAAGGTAGCCTGATGTATTTAAAGAAGATTTTATTGACAGTAGTTTTTCTAGGCCTAGTTGGGATGGCAGGTTTTTCTTACTATGTATACCAAAATATATTTACTCCCAATACAGGGTTTAATAACCCACAGGCAAATATTTTTATACCTACAGGTGCCACATTTAAAATGGTACAAGAAGAGTTGACCCCGCTGCTAAAAGATATGAGCACTTTTGTTACTGTTGCCCAAAGAAAAGGATATGTTTCAAACATAAAAGCTGGGCATTTCATCATTAAAAAAGGAAGTAATAACAATGAAATAATAAATAGTATTAGATCTGGAAACACTCCCGTTACTATAAAATTTAACAACCAGGAAAGACTAGAGAATCTTGCTGGCCACCTAGCCAAACAAATTGAGGCAGATAGTCTCTCTTTATTAAATGCGATGTTGGATGTAGATTTTTTAAAGGCATCTGGTTTTACTCAAGATACAGCTCTTGGTATGTATATAGCCAATAGCTATCAGGTATATTGGAATACAAGCTCCAAGGCATTTTGCCAAAAGATGCTTAAACAGTACCATGTGTTTTGGAATGATGCTAGAGTAGCCAAAGCCAAAGCAATATCCCTCTCAAAAGATCAAGTTATGGCATTGGCAGCCATTGTACAAAAAGAAACAGCCATGATAGATGAGAGGCCTGTTGTAGCTGGCTTGTATCTTAATAGATTAAAAAAGGGCATGCTACTGCAGGCAGATCCTACTGTAATTTTTGCCAAAAAGAAAACCGAAAAAAATTTCAACCAAGTAATTAAGCGCGTCTTGTTTAAAGACCTTAAAATTACCTCACCCTACAACACCTATACAAATTCTGGAGTGCCACCTGGGCCTATTACTATGCCAGATGTTTCTGCAATAGATGGGGTGTTAAACTATAAAAAACATGGGTTTTATTTTATGGTTGCAGATGTAAATAATTTTGGATATCACAAATTTGCAAAAACACTCTCTGCACACAACAGAAATAAAAAGCAGTATGTAAACTGGATTAACAAGCAGGGAGTAAAACGGTAGTTTTTCTTCTAAACCGTTTTCTGTACTACCTCAAATAGTTGTCCTTGGTCACACTTTAAAGTTTTTGAAGGGTATTTTAGCAAAAGGGCATAATCATGGGTAGCCATTAAAATAGTATTGCCATTATTATTAATCTCTTGCAATACCTCCATAACTTCAACACTGGTTTGCGGGTCTAGATTACCCGTAGGTTCATCTGCAAGAATAAGTTCTGGGTCGTTTAACAAGGCTCTTGCAATGGCAATGCGCTGCTGCTCTCCTCCAGATAACTCATACGGATATTTTAAATTTTTGGATTTCATGCCCACTTTATCTAAGACCTGATCAATTTTAAGATTCATTTGTGCTTTGTCTTTCCAACCTGTGGCTGTTAAAACAAAAAGTAAATTTTCTTTTACGCTGCGGTCATTAAGTAACTTGAAATCTTGAAACACCACTCCTAGTTTTCTTCTCAAAAAAGGAATCTCTTTTTCTTTTAAAGTAGTTAAGTCATACCCAACAATAGTGCCATCTCCCTTGCTTAAAGGTAAATCACCGTAGAGGGTTTTCATAAAACTACTTTTACCGGTTCCTGTTTTACCAATAAGGTATACAAACTCCCCTTTTTCTATGCGTATGGACACATCATCAAGAATTAAATTTTCTTTTTGAAAAATGGAGGCATTGGTAAGTTCTAAAACTGCTTGAGACATGTACGGGTATTTTTAAACAAATATAATAGAAAGTGTTAGTTATCTTCTTTATACGAGGTATACTTTTTAATAGGGGATGGGCTGCACAGCCCAGCGCTAATATTTGGGTCTATGGCAAGTTTTATAAACCCATTTGTATTGGGTTTTAAATGAGTTCCAGGCTTTATAATAATTTGATTTTTTGCTATAAAATCTACCGTGGCATCTTCTCTAAAGGTTTGGTTTTTAATTTCTATGATGTTTTGTGCACTAGAGAGGGTGAAATCAAATCTGTAAAAATCTCGGTTACTAATACTCACTGTGCCTAAGGGGTCTTTCATCTGTTCAGACATCTTAACGGCGCGATAGGCGTTCACTCTTCCAGCGCCCATTAGGCCTTTGTATGGTTCGTTTCCTGTGAGGTTTTCAACCCCTTTTGAAGATAGTTTTAAAATGCTTTCTACCTCATAAGAACTCAAGCAATAATTAACAGACCACATGAGCCCAATAATACCTGTTACAATAGGAGCAGCACTAGAGGAGGCGCCCCCGTAAAGTGTTTTTTCTCCGCAAATATCATGGCCTAATAAATAGCCCTCTCTTGGGGCTACCAAATCTACAGCCTTATTCATTTGCACTCCTTTTTCAATTTCTGTAGGGGTAAGGGTACCATTGTCTGCAACATAAAAATAACCAGCCCTTCTGTCTTTTACTTGTTTGGTTAGGTTTCTCCCCTGATGTTCAAACACTTGATCTGTAGTTTCTCTATTTATAGTATATACTCCAGATACAGAAATTACTCTGTCAAAGGAAGCAGGATATAGAGAGTCTCCGAGTTTTTTACCATCTTTATTACAATCTTTACCGTTTCCAGCTCCAGCTACTATAATAATTCCATCATCATACATTTCTTTGATGCGTTCTTGAATATTTTCTTTGTATTTGCCGCCCATAGTGCACTTTGCCCAGCTGGCATTAATTACTTTGGCGCCAGCGGCAACAAGTTGTTCAATGTCATTAAAATTTCCGTAATCATTAGTGACCACATCACAATTACCGCAAATTCCAGCTCTACCATAGCCATTGTCCATTGTGGCAACAGCAATAGCGGCAACGCTAGACCCATGGGCGCATCCAAGACCCTTACTTGCTTTGTAATATTTAATGTAGTTGCTAATTCTACCTTTAAAGTCTGGACTTAAAGAGTCTATTTTTGAGTCTGAAATTCCTACCACTACCTTTTTGTCTCCCCGAGTAATACCCCAAGCCTCTGGTGCCATAATCATGTCAAGGTCATAGGCAGGGTAAGGCGCTCCAAGATTTTCAATAGGGCTTGTGGTGCCATAATCATTTGGATAGTAGGCGTTTTCTGTCGTAAAGAATTGACCAACTCTAGTGTATTTGTCTGGAAAATTATACTGTAGTGACCCTAGTAGTTCAGGATTATCTGTACTTATGGTATACACCGTTTTTAACAAATCTCGTTTGGTATTTGGGTATGCTTTTTTAAACCTAAATACGCTGTATAGAGCATAAATTTGGGTTTCCCTATCACTAGCCATGCTCAGTATAGCAATGGTGTTGTCTTTTTTTTCAGTGATTTTTAGGGTTTGAGCGTTAGTGATATTTACATGAAAATACAGGCGCTCAAAATCTTCTGTATTTTGTTGAGACCATCCCAGATAGAAGCTTGTAAGCAATAGGATTGTTGCAATGGGTCTCATTACTGTTGTTTGATTAAAAGTTTGATTTGATCTTGCAATGCATCAAGCTGCTTTTGCTGCTCAATTGTATAGAGGGTAAGCTCCTCAATTTTTTGAAGTAATAGTAAATTCATCTTTTTAAGCTCAAGTCCATCCTCTTTTAATTTTTGGGCGCTTGGTATTTCTGGCAAGTGATGGTTTTGTTTTAAAAACGCTTCAAGGCTTTTTAAATCTAGCATTTGGTAGTCGCTATTTAGGGCAGATTGCCCTTGATAATACTTTTCAAAGACATAATCTGGCGCCACTGCTCCGTTGAGGTCTACAAGTACTTCTTGGGTGTGAATTTTTCCTTTAACCGTAAGCTTTTGGTCTGGATCGCTAGTGCCTATACCAATCATTCCATTTTTCTGAGTTATAGAAGATAGGCTGTTTTGTGCCCCACAAGAGAAACTAACTAACAGTGTTAGTAGGCAAAGGGATGCTGTTTTCATGATCTTTGTATTTTAATTTGTTTAAAAGTACAGCATTTTTTCTTTACAGATAAGGTGTTATTTTTAGATGAATATATAATATATTTGATAGTATCGTTTTTAAACAATTGCCGTGCTATTTAATACTGTTGATTTTGCCGTTTTTTTGCCAATAGTATTGCTATTGTATTGGGTGGTTTTTAAAAACTCCCTTAGACTTCAAAATATCTTTATTGTTCTTGTAAGCTATTTTTTTTATGCCTGTTGGGATTGGCGTTTTTTAGGACTAATTTTTTTAAGTTCTATAGTAGATTATGGCATTGGGCTGCAGTTTGATAAGCCGTTATCACAAAAGAAAAAAAAATATTTAGTAGGGTTCTCTGTCCTGTTTAACCTAGGTCTTTTATTTACTTTCAAGTATTTCAATTTTTTTATAGACACATTTACTGATGTGTTTTCATTTTTTGGAACACAGATGCAACCTACAAGCATTTCTATTATACTGCCTGTAGGAATCAGTTTTTATACCTTCCAGACACTTAGTTATACCCTAGATTTGTACAAGCAAAAAATAAAGCCTACCAAAAACATTGTTGTGTTTTTTGCATTCGTGTCCTTTTTCCCACAATTAGTAGCAGGACCTATAGAGCGGGCTTCTAGATTGCTGCCTCAATTTTCCAAAAAAAGAAAATTTGACTACTCAAAACAAGTAGATGGTTTGAGGCTTATTTTAGGTGGTTTGTTTAAAAAAATGGTCATTGCAGATAATTGCGCCCTGCTGGCAAACCAAATATTTGATTCTTACCCCACCCAATCTGGAAGTACTTTATTTGCGGGTGCTGTGTTTTTTGCCTTTCAAATTTATGGTGATTTTTCTGGCTACAGTGACATAGCTATTGGGAGTTCTCGCTTGCTAGGTTTTGATTTAATGAAAAACTTTAATTTTCCTTATTTATCTCAAAACATGTCTGAGTTTTGGAAACGCTGGCATATCTCACTCTCTAGTTGGTTTAGAGATTATGTGTATATACCTCTTGGCGGCAGTAGGGTATCTAATAGAAGACTTATCTTAAATATTGTGATTGTATTTTTGGTAAGTGGCCTTTGGCATGGCGCTAATTTAACCTTTGTTTTTTGGGGAGCTGTTCACGCTCTTTTTGTAATTCCTGTGCTATTAATGCATAAGAAATATAAAACCCATACAACAAGTACGCCAGTTGCTATTTGGCGTCAATTATTAAACATAGGAGCCACCTTTAGTATGGTAGTTTTGGCATGGGTATTTTTTAGAGCTCCAACTATAACAGATGCTTTTGCTTACCTAGATATTATATTTTCATCAAGTCTTTTTACCATGCCAATGGTGTCTAAAGGTGCACTATTGTTTATTTTTCTGTACATGATTTGCGAGTGGTTACAGCGCCATAGAGCACATGTGCTTGATGTGTCTCATTTGTCAAGACCCATTAGGTATTGTTTGTACTATGTAGTGTGCTTTGCTGTATTTTACTATGCTGGTGATTTACAACCCTTTATTTATTTTCAATTTTAATGCGTAGACTATATTCAAAATTAGCCTTGTTTTTACTCCCACTTTTTTTGGTGTGGCTTGCCCTTGAAGTCTTTTACAGGCAGGCACCTAATAACTATAGTTATAAAGACCAACAATTACAAAAAGTAGCCCCTTTTACTAAAACGCTTATCATGGGAGATTCTCATGCTTTTTATGGAATAAACCCTGTGTATTTTAAAGACCCTACGTTTAATCTCTCAAATATCAGCCAGTCTTTACTTACCGATGAATTACTTCTAGAAAAACACATTGCCAATTTACCTGCACTTAAAAATGTTATTATAAACATTAGTTATTTTACGCTTTCTGCCAAAGAGAATGACCTAGAGAGTAATTGGCGTAAGTATTTTTATTATCACAGTATGGGGATTAGGGCGCCAAGTATTTCTTTTTGGAATCCAAAACGCTACAGTATCGCGCTTATACAACGTTTTGATAAATCAATAGATTTGGTGCAGCAGTATTATAAAAATCATACCATAGTAAGCGCTACACCTCTTGGGTATGGCAAGCAGGATATGTCTAATGTTGTACAGGATAAAGAGGCAATTTCTGTGGTGATTGCCAATAAGCATGAGGATAATAGTCTAGATTTTAAGCACAATACCGCTAGGTTGCAAAGAATCATTGCCTTGTGTAAAAAGTATGGGGTAGGGGTTGTTTTGCTTGAAATGCCAGTGTATCCTGCCTATTATAATTTACTTGATACAGAGAAAAAAGAAAAAATTAAATCTGTTCTCCATGAGTTGTCTGGGGTAAATGACACTGTTTTTTATTTGGATTTAAGTACAAGCCCTTTGTTTGAAAAACAAGATTTAAGAGATGCAGATCACCTCACCAACTCAGGGGCTAAAAAGTGTAGTATACTCTTAAATAGGTATATCCAGGATATTCCCTTTTAAGACTGTAGGTTATAAATTGTTGTTTATGATATTATTGTGAGTCTAAACTCTAGGTTTACTTTAAAAATAAAGCCATATTGCTGAAAAAAATAATAGAATGAAAAATTTCATAGCCTTAACTTTACTTTGTTTTATAACCATCACTTATGGTCAAACTCCTTGCGAGAATGGTATGGCAGGAGTCTACCCATGTAGTGGGTATGATCTTCTTTCTGAAATGACAGCTTCAGAGTTTGATGCTACCAATGCCAATGACTCATGGGGTTGGACAGATCCAGATACGGGTTCTGAATATGCCTTAATTGGTTTGTATAATGGTACTGCATTTGTAAATATTGACGATCCAGTAAACCCTGTATATCTAGGAAAATTAAACACACATACAGATTCAAGTCTTTGGAGAGATATAAAAACCTATAATAATTATGCCTTTATAGTAAGTGAGGCATCGGGTCATGGAATGCAAATTTTTGATTTAACCAGATTGCGAGATGTCTCAAACCCTCCTGTAAGTTTTACAGAAGATGCCCATTACGATGGTTTTGGTAGAGCCCATAATGTTGTGATTAATGAGAGCTCTGGTTATGCCTATGGTGTTGGTACCTCAACCTATAATGGCGGGCCTCATTTTGTAGATATTTCAAACCCACTCAATCCAACAGCCGCTGGAGGATTTGCTACAGATTCTTACTCTCATGATGGGCAGGTAATTACCTATAATGGGCCAGATACAGACCACACAGGAAAAGAAATTTACATTGGTAGTAATACCTCATTTGTTTCTATTGTTGATATTACAGATAAATCAAATCCCCAGGCTATTGCTACTGCAACCTATTCAAACACCGTATATACCCATCAAGGCTGGTTTACCCAGGACCAACGTTATTTTATTTTAGGAGATGAAATTGATGAGATTAATCTTGGTTTTAATACCAGAAGTATTGTCTTTGATTTTCAGGATTTAGATAACCCAGAGTTACATTTTGAGTATGAAGGCCCAACAGCAGCCACAGATCATAACGGATATGTAAAGGATGATATTTATTATTTAGCAAACTATACCGCTGGTGTTAGAATGATTGATATAAGCGGTATAGATAACCAAGATTTCCAAGAAACAGGATTCTTTGATGTCTATCCCTCCGGAAATAACGCAGGATATAATGGCGCTTGGAATGTATACCCTTATTTTGAGAGTGGCACTTTGTTGGTGTCTACGCTAAGCTATTCAGACCAGGATTTTGTACCTGGTATGTTGCTAATTAGAGATAGTACTCTTGCAAGCCCAGATATTAGCGCCATTGAAGTTTATATGTATCCAAATCCTGCAAGTGAAACGTTAACGATCGAGGCTCCAAATCAAGATGTGTTTAAAATAGCTATCTATGATATGGCCGGAAAGGAGCTTTTTCAAACAAAGCAAACAGGCGCTTTACTGACCATAGATGTATCAACCCTATCACAGGGAGTGTATTTTGTTACCCTAAATGATATACACACTAAAAAACTAATAATACAGTAACCTAAAAAGCTACCTCTAAAAAGCCAAAACTTTGTTTTTATGAAGTTTTGGCTTTTTTTGTTTGAGATGTTATCTAGCAATTACTCAAAACATTCTTTACTTTTAATAAAATTTATTTGTCTATGAAATATTTCAGCTCTATTATTATTGTCTTATTATTTGCAAATTGCGCCGATCGTAAGTTACCCGCAGATTTATTAATTACCAATGCAAACATTTATACGGTTAATGAAAACTTCGATACCGCAGCCTCCTTTGCGGTAAAAGATGGTATTGTTTTAGAGGTAGGCCAAGACAAGGCCTTAGCAGCAAAATATGCTGCAACCAACACCTATGATGCTGCTGGAAAAACAATTGTTCCAGGTCTTATAGATGCTCATGGGCATCTATACAATTTGGGTGTTTCTATGGGGCTTCTTGATTTGGTTGGTACCACTAGTTTTAAACAGGTGCTAGAAAAAACAGTAGCATTTCAAAAACAAAAGCAACTAGATTTTATAGTAGGACGTGGTTGGGATCAAAATGATTGGGAGCAGCAAATATTCCCAGACAACAAAATGCTGGATCAATTATTTCCAGAGATACCAGTAGCGCTCACCAGAGTAGATGGACATGCCATGCTTGCAAATTCTAAAGCCCTTGCATTGGCCGGTATCACACCGCAAACTAAAGTTGCAGGTGGTCAGGTGGTTGTAAAAGATGGAGTTTTAACAGGCTTGCTGATAGATACCCCTATGGATTTGGTGTATCAAACCCTTCCAAAGCCAAGCCCAACAACTATTAAAAACAACTTAAAACAAGCACAAGATGTATGTTTGTCTTACGGGCTTACAACCATTGACGATGCTGGCTTGTCTATAGAGGTTATAGAGGCTATTGAGCAATTACATAAGGCTAATGAACTTTCTATAAGGGTGTATGCCATGGTAAGTAATACCACTAGAGATCTAGATTATTTTTTACCCAAAGGAATCATTAACACAGGCAAGCTTCATGTAAGATCTGTAAAAGTATATGCAGATGGTGCCCTTGGAAGCAGAGGAGCTGCCCTGCGTAAACCCTACAGTGATAGCCATACTCATTTTGGTACTATGATTACAGATCCAGCCTCCTTAGAGCGTGTTGCCTCAAGAATTTTAAAGGCTGGTTACCAGATGAATACTCATGCCATTGGAGACTCTGCAAACATTGCAGTTATCAGAGCCTATAAAAAAGCCTTAGCTGGCACTAAAGATGCTCGTTGGAGAATTGAGCATGCGCAGGTTGTCACCCCCACAGATTTTACAAATTTTTCTAAAAACATTATCCCTTCCATACAGCCAACTCATGCTACTAGCGATATGTACTGGGCGCAGGAAAGACTTGGTCCAGAAAGAATTAAAGGCGCCTACAGTTATCAAACGCTATTAAAAAATGCTGGTATGATTGCTTTGGGTACAGACTTTCCAGTAGAGGGTGTAAACCCAATGCACACCTTTTATGCAGCGGTTGCTAGAAAAGACTTACATCAATACCCTGATGGTGGTTTTAGAATCCAAGAAGCCTTAACTAGAACTCAGGCCCTTAAGGGCATGACTATTTGGGCTGCATATGCAAATTTTGAAGATACAGTTAAAGGGAGTATACAGATGGGTAAGTTTGCAGATTTTACAGTCCTAGAAAAGGATATTATGAAAATCCCTCAAGATAGTATACCTGGGGTGAGAGCTTTAGCAACTTTTATAGATGGGGTGAAGGTGTATGAATTAAAAAGCGACATCAAAGCGCCATAGATTGTTAATTCCCTCCTTTTGCCTGCAAATCTTCAATACAGAAATCTAGATCAAAACTTGGGATGTTTTGTAAAGCCTTTAGGCGTTGAAGGCGCGCCTTTAAATTATCTTTTGTGATACTTTGGGCTTCAAAATACATCAAACAATCATTAATAATACAGTGTTTTTGATGGTCTAGGTCTTCGTGTTTATCTCCAGGATGTATATCATCATTTTGGATATTAACGAGTCCAAAAATATGTCCAAACTCATGATGTAATGTTGTGGCCTCCAAAGTTGTTAAATCATCCTGGATATTATTGGTTACCTCCTGCAGGGTTTTTTCATAAATTACTATTGACGTGTTTTGATATGCAGACCCTAGGGTTACCGTAGTGCTTGTGTCAGAGTTTGCGTTTCCACTAGCAAAGTAAACATATACAGCAATATCATCCCCTTGGGTGTAAATTGTTCTTTGCTCGTTTTCTATATTTCTAATTTGTGAAATAGAAAAAGGGCCATTTTGGTCTGAAATAATAGTTTCAATAAAACTAACACCATCGGGTTTGTTTACTCTGGCGTTTATAAAAGACGTGAAGCCATCCAGGGTTTGTTGTGTAGGTTTGTATGCTGGTGAGTATACCATCTCTACTGTCATGCTTTTATAGTTGTCATCGCTAAGTAAATCTTCTGCAGAGCTTCCAAGTGCTTTGCGGTTTTCTGCTCTGCTTTGTTGCCCTTGGTTGTCTTGATCTTCTTTACATGAAAATGTAATTACAGACAATAGAATAATAAAAGCGAATTTTTTGATAAAACAGATCATATACTAAAATTTGTGTTCTGCAAACTTAAGTTTTTAATTAGATTTTTAAAACCGTTTTACTTTTTAACCATTAAATTTCTAAGTCAAACATCCTTTATTACGTACTTTTGCTGTTATGGAACAAATTTTAAAACAGCTCCCTAAAAAAGCCAAAGACAAGTATAACGAGCATAAAAAATTCTTCGCTAAAATCAAGAAGAAAACTCCAAAACACCTAGACAGTATCATGTCTAAGTTACATGATACAGAGTTTAAAAAAACAGATTGTTTAACCTGCGGCAATTGTTGTAAAACAACCAGCCCTATTTTTACAGAAAAGGATATTTTTAGGATTTCTAAGCATTTTAGAATGAAACAGCAGCGCTTTATAGAAACCTATTTAGAGGTAGATGAAGATAATTTCCATGTCTTAAAAACTTCTCCTTGTAGTTTTTTAAATGAAAATGATAATAGTTGCACCATCTATGATGTAAGACCAAAAGCTTGCCAAGAATACCCGCACACCAACCGTAGAAACTTTCATAAAATAAGTGAGATTACACTTGTAAATACTGCTATTTGTCCTGCAGCTTTTAATATAGTTGAAGCCATGCAAAAAGCTATAGATGTTGGCGCAAACCCAAAGGGTAAGAAGTATAAGTTTAACGGGAGAGATTAGGGTATTACTTATACAATAAATAATTTTTTCTCATTGTATTGTACTTCTGTAAGCCCTGTTGCCAAGTGGCTTTAATTTGTTTTTGGGTGAGTCCTTGTTGTATTTGTTCTTGCAAAAGGGAAGTGCCAGATAGTTTTAAAAAAAACGAATTAAAGAAATCCTTTTTGTTTTGTGAATCTCTGTAGGCATCTATAAGCCAGTTGAGGTTTATTTCATTAAGTTTTTTTGTAGTACTTAAATCAAGACCAAAGCAGTTTTGCGCTTTAAATTTTGGATTTTTAGCGCCCTGATTCGCCTGGGGTGTAAAACCATAGGTATAGATTTCTTGGGGTAGTGTAGGGGATCCAAATAGTTGGAATTGCTTATTTGTTCCTCTGCCTGCGCTTATAGGTGTTCCTTCAAAAAAACAAAGACTAGGGTAGAGGTTAATGGCAACATCATTGGGCAAGTTTGGTGATGGTTTTATGGCAAGAGAATAGGGAGTTTGGTGTGTGTAATTTTTCATTGCTATAACCCTTAAATCACACTGTACCTTGTTTTTTAACCAGCCTTGTCCATTTATCATTTGAGCATATTCTCCAATGGTCATCCCATGAACAACCGGTACAGGATGCATGCCAACAAAACTTGCGTGCTGTGGCTCTAAAATAGGGCCGTCAATGAAGTGGCCATTTGGGTTTGGTCTGTCAAGAACCACAAGTTCAATATTATTCTCTGCGCAGGCTTCCATCACAAAGTGAAGTGTAGAGATGTAGGTGTAAAAGCGAGCGCCAACATCCTGTATGTCAAAGACCATAATATCGATGTCTTTTAATTGCTCTTTTGAGGGCTTTTTGTTTTTCCCATACAAGGATATAATAGGTATTCCTGTTTTTAGATCTACTGCGTCTTTTATTGCCTCTCCCGCATCTGCTGTACCTCTAAAACCATGTTCTGGGGCAAATACCTTGCTTATAGTATTGTCAAACTCATAAATAAAATCTACCAAATGAAAATCTACCACACGCAGAGAGTTTTTAGATTCTAAGGTGTCATTAACCACAGAGGTTTGATTGGCAACAATACCCACTTTTTTTCCCTTAAGAAGTTTCATGTACGCTGGCCATTGGTTGGCACCCGTAAAAATGTGGTCGCTACTTTTCTCAAAAATACTTCGCCCCACTAGAAGGGTATCTCTCTTTTGGTTATTTAAAACAGTAGTGTGAAGGGTATCATTTAAAATGAGACTAGTTGCAAAACCATCATTTTTTTGCTCGGTGGTACTTCCGCAGCAAATCAATCCTAAAATCGGTATAAATACTATATTTTTGAAAAAAGATACTCTCATAAAACCTAATGAATTTCGAATATTTTATCGCCCGCCGAATTGCAGCTCATAAAGACTATAAAAGTAGTATTTCAGCGCCAATAATAAAAATTGCTATTCTAGCCATTTCTTTGGGTATGATAACCATGTTGATTTCTGTTGCAACCAGTGTGGGGCTTCAAAAAAAGATTAAAGAAAAAGTATCTGCTTTTAACGGAGATTTAATCATCACCAATTTTGACACCAACAATTCTGATGATTCTCAGGTTCCTATTTCAATGCAACAGGATTTCTATCCTGATTTTACAATTTCAGACAATGTTAGTCATATTCAAATAACGGCCTCTAAAGGCGCGGTTATAAGAACCCAAACAGACTTTGAAGGCATCATCGTTAAAGGAGTTGGTCCAGATTATAACTGGTCTTATTTTAAAGATTTCTTAACTCAGGGAGTAGTCCCTACTTATGATACACCACAGATGAGTAATCAGGTGCTTATTTCACAATACCTAGCCAATAGGCTCGGTTTAAAAGTTGGAGATAAGGCCCTTGCCTATTTTTTTAATAAAAACAGCAGCACCCCACCTCGCACTAGAGCCTTTACAATATCTGGGTTATACAACAGTGGTTTTCAGCAATTTGACGCCCAATTTATCATTGCAGATATAAGGCATATACAACGTCTTAATAAATGGGAGCCAGACCAAATTGGCGCTTTTGAACTGTTTGTAAAAGACTTTGATCTAATTGAGCAAACCAACATCCAGGTGTATAACGCCATAGGAAGTACCTTGGATACCCAAAGCATACGAAACCGATTTTATGCTATTTTTGAATGGTTAGATTTGTTTGATTTTAATGTAGCGCTCATTATTGTTATGATGATTATTGTCGCAGGATTTAACATGATCACCGCCCTTTTGGTACTTATTTTAGAGCGCACAAAAATGATTGGTATTCTAAAGGCTTTGGGAAGTGATAACTGGAGTGTGCGTAAAATATTTATTTACAATGCAATGTATCTCGTTGGTGTCGGTTTGTTTTGGGGAAATTTAATTGGCATTGGGCTGCTTTTACTGCAGCAACACTTTGATTTGTTTGCCCTAGACCCAAATACCTACTACGTGAGCCAGGTGCCTGTATATTTACATTGGAGCTATATTGTGGCCCTTAACATTGGTACCTTGATCCTGTGTTTTTTGATATTATTAATTCCAAGTTATATTATTTCGAAAATCTCTCCAGTCAAGGCAATTAGGTTTGAGTAAGGAAGCTAAAATATAGCTTCTCAAATCCATGCTAAGGCTGTACCTTTGCATTGTAAAACACCACACATTTTATTTCAAATTATGGACTACGCAGAAAATATATTAGGTACTATTGGTAACACGCCAATGGTAAAAATCAATAAATTGGCAGAAGAAATTCCAGGACTTGTACTAGCAAAGTATGAAACATTTAATCCAGGAAACTCTACCAAAGACCGTATGGCCTTGCAAATGATAGAAGATGCAGAAGCAGATGGACGCCTGCAACCAGGAGCTACTATTATTGAGGGTACCAGCGGTAACACGGGTATGGGCTTAGCGCTTGCTGCAATTGTAAAAGGGTACAAGATGGTTTGTGTTATTAGTGATAAGCAGAGTAAAGAAAAAATAGATATTTTGCGTGCCGTAGGAAGCGAGGTAGTGGTGTGCCCAACCGATGTGGCGCCAGACGATCCCAGATCTTATTATTCTACTTCAAAGCGTCTAGCAGAACAGACAGATAATAGCTGGTATGTAAACCAGTACGATAACCCCAGTAATGCCAAGGCACATTACCAAAGCACAGGTCCAGAAATTTGGAAACAAACCGATGGTAAGGTGACTCACTTTGTAGTTGGTGTTGGCACTGGAGGTACTATTAGCGGTGTTGGGAGATATCTAAAAGAGCAAAACCCATCCGTAAAAATATGGGGTATAGACACTTACGGGAGTGTGTTTAAAAAATACCATGAAACAGGTGTTTTTGATGAAAAAGAAATTTATCCATACGTTACAGAAGGGATTGGCGAAGATATTTTACCAGAAAATGTAGACTTTGACATTATAGATGGTTTTACGAAGGTTACCGATAAGGACGCTGCTATCTGGACACAAAAATTATCAAAAACAGAAGGCATGTTTCTAGGTAACTCTGCAGGAGCCGCCATGAAAGGTTTACACCAATTAAAAGGGCATTTTACAGAAGATGATGTGATTGTGGTTTTGTTTCATGATCACGGCAGTAGGTATGTCGGTAAAATGTATAATGATGATTGGATGCAAAAAATGGGATATGTAGAGTAAATAGTTTTAGTATTTGACTCCTTTCTCAAGGAGCTCTTTTAAGACTCTTATTTTTGTGAAATGTCTGCTAAGATTTCAGTAAAAAATTACCTAACTTGCATAGATGTTACAACGGCTTTACAACGTGCGGCATTACTTTGAACGTCATGGATATTATGTTTGTTCTCGCCTAGCAGACCGTCTTGGTATGCGAGCCAAAAGTGTACGACTATTTTTTATTTATTTGTCTTTTGCTACCTTAGGGGTGTGGTTTGCTATATATCTTACACTTGGTTTTTGCTTGCGTTTAAAGGATTTAATATATACCAAAAGAACCTCTGTATTTGATTTATGAAAAAGATTTTTCACTCTAAGATATATGTTGCTGTTTTATTGTTATTAGCTGTTTTTATAGCTGGTGTGTTTGGGTATAAATTTATATCAGAGTACTCTTGGATTGATGCTTTTTACATGACGGTAATAACCATCACCACAGTTGGTTTTGGAGAAGTTGTACCTTTAGATGATGTAGATAAGTTGTTTACATCATTTTTAATCCTCTCTAGCATTTTTATTCTAGCCTATGCTATTTCTGTAATTACAGAATACATGTTAAGTAAAAATAATATTGGTAATTTAAGAGAAAAGAGAATACATAAAATAATTGATAGTATGAAAGATCACGTTATTGTTTGCGGCTACGGTAGAAATGGGAAACAGGCTGTAGAAAAATTAATAGCCTACAAAAAACCTTTTGTTATTATAGAGAAGGATCATGAAGTGGTCGATAAATATACCCCTGATGCTCTTATTGTAGAAGGCAATGCTAGTGATGATGAGGTCTTAAAAGAGGCTGGAGTGAACCGTGCTAGCACATTAATTTGCGCCCTACCCAGTGATGCAGATAATTTGTTTATTGTGCTTACAGCAAGACAAATGAATCCTACTCTAAGAATTATTAGCCGCGCTACTGAAGAGACTAGTTATAAAAAATTAAAACTTGCCGGGGCAGACAATGTAATACTTCCAGAGAAAATAGGAGGAGACCACATGGCGTCCCTAGTGGTAGTTCCAGACTTGGTAGAGTTTTTAGACAACCTCTCAGTCTCTGGGGAGAAGGACAGTATAAATGTGAAACAAATCCCCTATGAGAAAATTTGTCTTCAAGACCAATCTCAGGCGATCAAAGATTTAGACATACGAAAAAAAACAGGCTGTTCTGTAATAGGGTACAAGTCTCCAACTGGAGAATATATAGTAAACCCAGAGCCGACCATGATTTTAGAAAAAGATTCTGTATTAATTCTTATTGGGCGCCCCAATCAAATAGAAAGTCTTAAGGGCTTGTATAATGTTTGATAGCTAATTATAATTTAATGACTATTTACTTGAATTTGGGCTAATTTTTTAGCATCTTGCTTTTCTTAAATTCTAAACTAAACTAACTCTTATTATGAAGAAATTTCTTCTTTCTCTATGTACAATACTAGCACCTGTTTTTTTGTTTGCACAACAAGCGCAACAAGAAGGTATTGACCAGGTAATCAACGAAAAATTCGGTGATGCTACCGGCTGGTTTGTTGAATTGATTTTCGCACAAATTCCAGTGACAGATGAGGTTGGAATTCCGTGGGTAGTAATTATGCTTCTTGGTTTTGCGACTTTTTTCACCATATATTTTAAGTTTATAAATATTAGTGGTTTCTCTACCGCGATTAATGTAGTACGAGGTAAATACGATGATCTGGACCATCCACAGGCTGGAGTGTTGCACGGTGATTTAACACCTGGTGATGATATTCCAGAAACCATCAGAGTTGAATCAGAAGAAGGAGAGGTATCTCATTTTCAAGCACTAACTGCGGCACTTTCTGGAACCGTTGGTTTAGGAAACATTGCTGGTGTGGCTATTGCCATTACCATAGGGGGTCCTGGTGCAACACTTTGGATGATTATTGCTGGTCTTCTAGGAATGACATCAAAATTTGCTGAATGTACTCTGGGTGTTAAATACAGAGATGTTGGAGAAGACGGAACCGTGTTTGGTGGCCCTATGTATTACCTAAAAAAGGGACTAAGCGAGAGAGGTGCTGCAGGACTTGGTAAGGTACTCGCTGTTTTGTTTGCTATCTTTTGTATTGGAGGTTCATTTGGAGGAGGAAATATGTTTCAATCTAACCAAGCTGCTATTATTTTTAATGACACTGCTGGGTTTACAGGAGGTGCTTCTGGACTAATATTTGGTATTGTAATGGCTGTTTGTGTTGGTTTTGTTATCATTGGTGGTCTTAAAAGAATTGCTGCTGTAACAGAAAAAGTAGTTCCATTTATGGTGGGTATCTATTTATTGGCTGCCTTGGTAGTAATTGGTATGAATTTCACAGAAATAATTCCTGCTTTTGGAAAAATTTGGAATGGTGCTTTTGCTCCTATGGGAGTTGCTGGTGGATTTGTTGGGGTGCTTGTACAAGGGTTTAGACGTGCCGCATTCTCTAATGAGGCGGGTGTTGGTTCTGCAGCAATTGCGCATTCTGCAGTTAAAACAAAATATCCTGCAAGTGAAGGTATTGTTTCTCTATTAGAGCCTTTTATAGACACTGTAGTGGTGTGTACTATTACAGCTTTGGTAATTGTTATTACCGGAAACTATTTAGACGCTGGTGCTGCAAGTGGAGTACAATTAACAAGTGATGCCTTTGCTTCTGCAATACCATGGTTTCCATACGTGCTTACTGGTGCTGTAATCTTATTTGCATTCTCAACGATGATTTCTTGGTCTTACTATGGGCTTCAGTCTTGGTTGTTCCTTTTTGGAAGATCAGAGAGAAACGTGATAACCTACAAAATTGTATTTTGTTTATTTACAGTATTAGGAGCTTCAATAAGCCTAGGGGCGGTAACAGATTTCTCTGATGCCATGATCTTTGCAATGGCTATTCCTAACCTAATTGGAGTATCATTATTATTGCCTAAAGTAAAAGAAGAATTAGTAAAGTATAGAGATGCAATCAAAGCTAGTAAAAGCTAATCTATAACCAATACATATACGCATAACTCCCCGGTTACAAATTTTAGGAGTATTATGCCAAATTTTAAATCCCATTTCGAGTTTGACAACCAACAACGAAGTGGGATTTTACTATTGTGCTTTCTCATCGTTGGTCTGTTTTGTGTTTTATATTTTTATACCCCACAGCCTGTTTTGTTGCTTGATACTTCTTCCCCACTGGTATTAAAACAACAAGCCTATGTAGATTCTTTGCGCCTTGAAGCCTTAGAGAAAAAAAAACCAAAACGCTACCCGTTTAATCCTAATTTTATCTCAGATTATAAAGCGTATACCTTGGGTCTAACTCCTATGGAGTTTGATAGACTTTCCCGCTATAGAAGTAAAAATAAATGGATAAATAGCCTTAAAGATTTTAAAGTGGTAACAAAGGCCTCAGATAGTCTAATGGCAATAATAGGACCTTTGTTTAAATTTCCAGACTGGGTGGTAAAATCAGCAGCTTCATCACCACAAAAAGTCTCAAGTCTTGCATTGTCTTACAAAGATAAAATAGATTTAAATATAGCCACTAAAACACAACTGCAAGTGGTACGTGGTATAGGTCCTGCTTTGAGCGCAAGAATTATTTCATACAAAGATAAGCTAGGAGGTTTCTCTGTAGATAAACAGCTGCTAAGTGTTTGGGGTTTGAGTGAAAGGGTAGTTGCTAATGTTTTGGCCGGTTTTACAGTTAAGACACCAAAACAAATTGATCAAATTTCTGTAAATACAGCATCTGCCTCAGATATTGCTACTATTTCTGGAATATCCTATGACCTTGCTAAACAGATTTGGGAATTTAGGGTCTTGCGCCAAAAAATAGTATTGCTCTCTGAGCTTCAAAAAATAGAGGGAATGACCGCAAGTAAATATGCCTTAATTGAGTTATATTTGCATATAGAATAACAACTAAAATTGAGTTTATTTTTTAGTAGTTATTTAAATTATATGTATTTTTAATATCAAATAGTTAGCCTTACAGTATGAGTTTATATTTTACAGAAGAGCATGAGTTTTTTAGAAAGAGTTTTCAAGATTTCTTAAAAAAAGAAGTGGTTCCTCACATTGATGCCTGGGAGCAAACAGGTACCATAGATCGTTTTATATGGGAGAAGTTTGGAGAGATGGGTTATTTTGGTCTAGCAACTCCTGAGGCTTATGGAGGGATGGATTTGGATATATTTTATACCATCATTTTTATTGAGGAACTACAAAAAATAAACAGTGGTGGTTTTGCTGCTGCTATTTGGGCTCATGAGTATTTGGCCATGACTCACCTTAACAAGGAGGCCAACGAGGCTCAAAAACAAAAATATTTAGTGCCTAGTGTTACTGGAGAAAAAATAGGTTGTTTGTGTATAACAGAGCCCTTTGGAGGGAGTGATGTTGGAGGTATGAGAACAACGGCTGTAAAAAAAGGGGATACCTATATAATTAATGGTTCTAAAACCTTTATTACAAATGGAGTATATAGTGATTATCTAATTGTAGCGGCTAAGACCGCTCCAGAATTAGGAAACAAAGGCATTAGTATCTTTGTTATGGACAGAGATCTTCCAGGAATTAGTGCCACCAAACTAGATAAATTGGGTTGGAGAGCAAGTGATACTGCAGAGATAGCTTTTGATAATGTTGTAATTCCTGCAGAGAATTTAATGGGAGAAGAAAATCTTGGTTTCCCATATATTATGCAGCACTTTGCTCTAGAGAGACTGATCATGGGAGTAAATGCACATGCCCGAAGTGAATGGGCCCTAGAATATGCTATAGGATACATGAAAGAGCGTACTGCTTTTGGAAAGCCTATTTCAAAATTTCAAGCCCTACGTCATAAAGTTGCAGACTTAGCAAGTGAGGTAGAAATGGCAAAAACCTTTAACTATGTTACAGCAAAGCGCCTTGATGATGGTGAGTATGTAGTTAAGGAGGCAACTATGTCTAAACTGTTGTCAACAAAAATTGCAGATCAAGTTGCCTATGATTGTGTACAGCTTTTAGGAGGATATGGCTATATGGAAGAGTATCCACTGGCAAGAAATCTAAGAGATAGCAGGTTAGGACCTATTGGAGGAGGTACTTCAGAAATACTAAGAGAGATTATCTCTAAAATGGTAATTGATGGCGTTAATTATAAGCCAGCTACCTAAACTAAACACAATATAAAACAAATATAGGTGTTATAAACCCTAAGCTCAAGGTGTTGTTTTTTGCAGCGTTTTGTTGTTTTTAAAATCAATAGTCCATGCCCAAAAATAACAGCCTGCATAGATATTACATGCTCGTCTTGCTGTGTTTAGTTTCTATAAGTGTTTCCTCTCAAATAGAAATTAAAAACAAGATTGTAGATTTTGCAACTTTTGCTCCTCTACAAAGCGCAAGTGTGTATGTTAAAAACACAACCATTGGTACCATTACAAATACAGATGGTAGGTTTTTGTTGAGCATTCCAAAAAGGTATGCTAATGATACTCTGGTTATTTCTTCAATAGGGTACAAGAGTTTTAAGTCTTTGGTGAGCAGCTTTGATAGTTCGATGGATATCTTTTTAGAGGAGGATATAGCCTCTTTAGATGAGATACTCTTAATAGCAGAAACAAGACCCACTACTGGAAATGATATTGTGCTTCGTGCTATTGAGCGGTTGCCAATGACCCTTCCAGACAGCTCCTATATTCAGAAAGGTTTTTTAAGACACAAAGAACGTAACTCTAGTGAGTATAAATGGCTTGTAGAGAGTGCGATTACTTTATATGATTCTAGTTATGATGCTGGATCAAAAAACACGCTACGCCTTAATGTAGACCAAACGCGCAAGAGTTATGATTTAAGAGATGTTGACAGTCTTTTTGCCTACACCTCTTACCTAAAAAAAAGAACAAAAAATAAAACACTTCGTAAAAACAACCTAAGACGAGACACCATCTCTACGGCGTCCCTAATAGAGGCCATTCGCTGGAATGACCAGCGAGTAAATGGACTTGATAAGCTCTTTAGAGGTAAAATAAACATTGTTAGAAATGCCAATGCTCCCAGCGCACTTTTTGGGGAAGATATTTTAGCGCGCCACGAGTTTAGACTAGATACAGTGCTTGTAGAAAATGAAAAGAAACTATATAAAATTGAAATATTGAAGGGAGTAGATTTTGTGGGTTTAAGTACCCCAGATATTTACAATGAAGGTTTTAAGGCCAAAGGTTGGATCTATATAGATTGGGACTCTTGGGCTATTAAAAAGGTAATGTATGAGCTAGAGGCTAGCTCAGAGAATCAAATCAAGCGCAGTAAGAGTTTGTTTGGTACTCTTTTAAACCACAAACTAGTAATGACCTACATGGAGTATCAAGGAAAGATGTATCCTAAGTATATTTATTATGAAACTCCTAAGCTTGTAAATGCGGGAGATCGTTCCTCAGATCAATTAGATAAAGATGGAAACCCTACCCAAGACAAGGCAGATTTTTACTACAATACGGTGCAAGAAATTGTTTTTACTGAAATTATTAGGGATCCAGAACTTATAGACTTGGAGCGCTCAAAAACCTGGACCGAAGATATTTTCTCTCCCCAGCCCTACAGACCAGAATTCTGGAAGAACTATAATGTTTTATTAGAGAGTAAAGAAGAAGAAAAGTTAATCAAGGATCTAACCATAAGAGCTGGTTTGTTTAAGCAGTAATCATGCATTGGAGTACGCAATTGATTATTATGATACATTTTGTCAAAAAAAATAAAATTCATAATTCATAATTCATAATTTGTTTCTACTTTTGCCGTCCAATAGAGAGGAGGTTATGGAACTATGTTAATTATACCAATTAAAGACGGAGAAAATATAGACAGAGCGCTTAAGCGTTTTAAGCGTAAGTTTGACCGTACAGGAACAATGCGTCAATTACGTGCACGTCAGGCATTCTCAAAGCCATCGGTTGTGAGAAGAAAAGAAGTGCAGAAGGCACAGTATATTCAAGGACTAAGAGACGCAGAAGAAATTTAGTACACTGCTCTTATATATCAAAAAACCGCTACACATTTGTGAGCGGTTTTTTTATTGCCTACATTTATTTCTTAATTTAAAAAATGCCCTTCAAGCCCTTTACAGACTATCTCCTATTAGAAAAAAAATATTCTCCTCATACCGTGGCGGCATATTCAAAAGATATCCAGCGGTTTTTTGATTTTGTGTCAAAAGAGTACCAATTAAAGTCATTACTTGTTGTTAATTATAGTATGGTGCGTAGCTGGATTGTATATTTGGTAGATTCTGGTATTTCCAACAGTAGCATTAATCGCAAGATCTCTTCTTTAAAAACCTATTATAAGTTTCTTTTAAAAACCAGTCAGATATCTGAAACTCCGCTGGCAAAACACAGGGCTTTAAAGGTTGCCAAAAAAATCCAAATTCCATTTTCACAAACAGAGGTAGAAGATGTCTTGGAGTTGTTTGACCACGCCAATGATTTTCAGACGCTTCGGGATAAGTTAATTGTTGAGCTTTTTTATAGTACCGGTATCAGAAGAGCAGAGCTTATAGGGCTGAGGCTTTCTGATGTTTCTGAGGTTCAAAAAACCATTAAGGTATTAGGTAAAAGAAACAAAGAGCGCATCATTCCTCTATTGCCCAGTGTGCTAACTACAATAGCTAGATATAAAACCTTTAGAGCAGTCTTGCCTAGTTTGGGGGCTTCAAAGATATTGCTAGTCACCTCTAAGGGTAATGCTATATATGAAACCTTAGTGTATCGTGTTATTACACGTTATTTTTCTGAAATTTCCTTAAAAGTAAAAAAGAGCCCACACATACTGCGTCATTCTTTTGCTACTCATTTGTTAAGCCAAGGAGCTGAGCTTACCGCTGTAAAGGAGTTGTTGGGGCATGCTTCTTTGGCCTCTACCCAGGTGTATACTCATAATAGTATAGATACTCTAAAACAGGTGTATAAAAACACCCATCCAAGAAATTCAAAATGAGGTTTTATTAGGGGCTTGTGATTCTTCTAAAATTAATTTTAAAAAAGCTTTGCGTATCTCTATGTTTTGAATATTTTTGCCGCCGGAATTATTGTGAAGCTTTAAATAAATTTTCCAACAATTTGTTTTGTAGAAAAAATTAAATCTTTACATTTGCAATCCGTTAGAAATAGCGGGGTTCTTTATGTAGGTTTATTCAGCATAAAAAAACATAAAAAGCCGATGTAGCTCAGCTGGCTAGAGCAGCTGATTTGTAATCAGCAGGTCGTGGGTTCGAGTCCCTCCATC